>CENJ01120497.1_pt1 | contig 18925 bp, 16 predicted proteins | sample 356161 | NCBI WGS metagenome assembly CENJ01 (sample SAMEA2619531, study PRJEB7988) | marine metagenome | biome: marine biome (ENVO:00000447); feature: surface water layer (ENVO:00002042); material: "saline water (ENVO:00002010), including plankton (ENVO:xxxxxxxx)" | depth 5 m
GCGTACTTAAAGAACTTCACCGATATACCTACGCAAAAGTCTTGACGCCTAGAATGCTTTCTGGCCATTTACAAGGAAGATTTTTAAGCTTTATTAGCCAATTCATTCAAGCAAACAATATCCTAGAAATAGGAACATACACGGGCTATTCAGCTATCTGTTTGGCCGAAGGACTAGAGAAAGATGGGCAGTTACACACCATTGAAATAAACAAAGAATTACAAGAACAGGCCCTAACCTATTTTGAAAAGGCGCAATTGAACAACAAAATACACATGCATATTGGTCATGCTTTAGATATTATACCAAACCTAGATTGCACTTTCGATTTGGTATTTATTGATGCAGATAAAGAAAACTATGCGCATTATTATGAAGCCGTTTTACCGAAATTAAGAAAAGGTGGGGTAATTATTGCTGACAATGTTCTTTGGAGTGGCAAGGTTCTTGACCAAAATCAACTTGATAAAGATATAGAGACCAAAGCCCTTGACGCTTTTAATAAAAAAGTTCATCAAGACAATCGGGTTCAAAACTTGTTGTTGCCAGTTCGGGACGGACTCATGTTGCTTATAAAAAATTAAACTACGCTCTATCCCTGCTATCAAGCAAAATGGTCACTGGACCATCGTTTGTTAAGCTTACCTGCATATCTGCTCCGAAAATTCCTTTTTGAACAGGTATAGCGCCTTTATTAGATAGTTGTTGGCAAAACTTATCAAACCATTTTTTGGCACCTTCACCCTTGGCAGAACCCCCAAAAGAAGGTCTATTACCCTTCTTTGTACTTGCAAAAAGAGTAAACTGACTAACTACCAAAATTTCACCACCTATGTCGGTAACTGAGTTATTCATTTTTCCTGCTTGATCTGAAAAAATACGCATAGACAAAACTTTATTTACCGTCCATTCCAAATCTTCTGTTTGCTCATTTTCTGCCACAGCACAAAGAATTAGCAAGCCCTCATTAATTTTTGAAACAGTTCGCTGGTCAACCAAAACCCCAGCATTCTTTACTCTTTGAATAACAAGACGCATAAAATGGAAACATGTTAAAAATAAAAATGTTATTTGTATGTCGAATGGAAAAGATACAACTTTCCATACCACCCGAAATTTCCAAAAAAATACAGGAAGGTGAAAGCACCGTTTTGGATTTTAAACAAACTGTTTCTAGCGCCCACAAAATTGCCAAAACGATGTGTTCATTTGCCAATACCAAAGGTGGCACACTCCTCATAGGCGTTAGAGATAACGGCTCAATAGCAGGCATAAAATCTGAAGATGAAATTTATATGCTCGATTTGGCAGCCAAATTTTATTGTAAACCTAGCCTAGATATCAGAATAACACTTTGGAATATTGGCCAAAAAGAAATCGTGGAATGTACCATTCCTATAGGTAGCCAACAGCCATATTTTGCAAAAGGAGAAGATGAAAAATGGTGGGCGTATGTAAGGGTGAACGACAAAAGCTTGCTGGCGAGCAAAGTTGTGTTGGATGTAATGAAAAGAACCCAATCCGACAAAAACACCTTCATAAAATATTCGTCCAAGGAAAAAGCCATCTTAAATTATCTCCAAAAAAATGAGCGAATTACACTTCAGGAGTTTCGAAAAATGGTGAATATTTCTAAACAAAGAGCCTCAAGAATATTGGTGAATTTAATCTCAGCTGGAATAATTAGGAACCATACTACCGAAAAAACCGAGTTTTATACTTTAGTTTGAAGTAATGAAATTTGGTGTTGTAGTTTTTCCAGGATCCAATTGCGACCAAGACTTAGTAAATGCTATTGAACGAGTAACCAAACAAAAAGCCATCAAGCTTTGGCATAAAGAAACCAACCTACAAGAAGTTGATTTTGTGTTTTTACCTGGAGGATTTTCTTACGGGGATTACCTACGAAGTGGTTCCATTGCCAAACTTTCCCCAATCATGCAGTCAGTAGTTGCTTTTGCCAATAAGGGCTTTCCTGTGATGGGTATTTGTAATGGTTTCCAAATTTTGTGCGAATCTGGGCTGCTTCCTGGAGCCCTATTGCGAAACACCAATCAAAAGTTTATTTGCCAAAATAGTCTGCTAAAAGTAGAAAATACCAAAACCATTTTGACAAGCCAACTGCAATCAAACCGAAGGTACAAAATACCTATTGCCCATGGAGAAGGCCGTTTTTTCGCTAATCCAGAGACAATTGCTTCAATGGAAGCCCATCAACAAATATTGTTTAGATACGTCGACGATAACTTGGAAGCAAGTGAACAAGCCAATCCCAATGGCTCGGTAAAAAACATTGCCGGTATTTGCAATACAAACAAAAACGTATTTGGTATGATGCCACACCCAGAAAGAGCCGCAGACTTGGCATTAAATAACCAAGATGGTGAAGGCTTCTTCCTTAGCATCCTCCATCATTTTGAGCATGAACTGGCTTGAAAAAAGAGAAGATATTGATCTACAGCTGAGCAAGGAAAATATCCACAAACTTTTTGTACAACAAATCGCACAAGACTTTAGTCGATGCGCCATTGAAATAGATTCTTCACAGCTCGAAATTTTGTTTGATGCAATGGAATTAAATACAACAATTGCCCTTGCTCTTCAAAAACACCACAACAAATTAGACCAAATATTATACATAATAGATGTGCCCGAAAAGTACACGCTTAAGCTTGATAAGGAAAAACCAAATTTCCTTCAAGATTTGGCCATGTTGATTTTAAAAAGAGTATTGCAAAAAGTGCTAACAAGACTAGCTTTCCAATGAAGCTACTTAGCTACTCGCCAATCTTTGTAAAAATCTCTTGCTTCAATATTTCGTGGATGTAAATAAACGCCACTTACCCAATAGTCATCCATGTGAGGTGAGTCGTTATCCTCATTATAAAAACGCAAACTATTTTCACCATTTTGCAAATAGCTATTTGGAACATAAACAATGAGCTTGGCAGTTGACTGCATGGAGTCTTTTTCTTTATCATAAACACCTTCATTAACAACCGTATAATTTTTGTGGTCTGTATCCCAAAAAGAAAATCTTGAATTGGCCAAATCAGTTTGAATATGTGCAGTAAGTGACTTTTGATTTACTGTAACCTGAAAGTGGTTAAATACATTCAAACTTCCCACATAGCACTCAATAATTAACAATCTAGGAACTGAGTCTAGATTGAAAATAAGCTCCTTACTAATGCTCGACAACTCATTGTCTCCAATCCCAAATGGTGATTCAATTAAATTGTTTTGCGCTTTGAGCGAGATGCCAAAACACCCCAAAAAAAGCAATATAAAAATAATAGATTTGTTCATAAGACAAACTTACTTTAACGGCAGTCAACTTATTTTAAATTGAAATTAACTTATTGTTTTGAATACATTTCATGTGCACGAAGAATTAGCTGAAATAAAGCATAAAACTGACTTAAATCAAGTCATATTCTTGGCGCTGGAAGATAAAAATTTATTCAAAAAATTGGTTGAATGTCTTTTTCACAATAACCAAAATATAGCCGATAAAGCTGCCTGGGCAGTCAGCGATTGTGCATTACAAAAAAGCCATATCATAGAACCATACCTTCCAATTGTCATCGAAAAGTTGCTAAAAGCCAACACCAATATGCAAAAAAGATGTTTGACTAGAATTTTTCAAACTCAACAAGTGCCAAAAGCCCAGCAGGCTTTGGTATTTAATCATTGTATAACTTGGGTTCAAAACAACAACGAACAAGTAGCAATTCGCGCTTTTGCGATGAAGGTATGTCTAGAAATAGGCAAAATACACAAAGACCTACTGGAGGAACTAAAGCATTCTATTCACCTAATACTTCCATTTTCTTCAAAAGGGCTTTTTAATAGAGGTAAAAAAATTTTGAAAGAAATAGAACTTTATCAAGGATAGTCTAATAAATTATACCTTTGGTACAGATAAGTTGGCTTGAATCTCTCTGTCGTAATAGTAAATTATAATGTTAAGTTCTTTTTAGAACAATGCCTACTTTCGGTCAAAAAATCTAGTACAAATTTGGCTTGCGAGGTTTTTGTAGTGGACAACAATTCGGTAGATGGCTCAGTCTCCATGATCAAAGAAAAATTTCCATGGGTAAAACTTATAGAAAACCATGAAAATCTTGGTTTTTCCCAAGCGAATAACCAAGCCATAAAACAAAGCACTGGTAAATATATTTTATTACTAAATCCAGATACCTTAGTAAAAGAAGACACCTTTCAAAAATGCTTTCAATTTATGGAAGAAAATAGCCAGGCAGGTGCTCTTGGTGTAAGAATGATAGATGGAAAAGGTCAATTTTTGCCAGAAAGTAAAAGAGGACTACCAACTCCTGAAGTGGCAATATATAAAATGCTCGGGCTGAATAAAATTTTTCCAAAATCTAAAATATTTGGTAAATATCACTTGGGGTTTCTTCCAGAAAACCACACCTCTGAAGTGGATGTTTTGGCTGGTGCATTTATGTTTTTGAGAAAAAAAACACTAGTTAAGATTGGACTCTTTGATGAAAGATTTTTTATGTACGGCGAAGATATTGACCTTTCTTTCAGAGTGCAATTAGGCGGGTATAAGAACATATATTTTCCACATACCACCATCATTCATTACAAAGGTGAAAGTACAAAAAAACAAAGTGCCAAATACATTAGAATATTTTACGGAGCCATGCTCATTTTTGCCAATAAGCATTATACAAAAGGAAATAAAAAATTACTTGCCACTTTCTTAAAAATAGCAATTTGGCTTAGGGCATTTATGGCTCAATTAGGCAGATTAAGCAATAAGTATGGCCTCTTAGTTTCCGAAACATTTATCATATTTGGCTTACTCATTTATATGAAATTTTATTGGGAAGAGCATATAAAGCTTGACCAATTGTATCCAAAGGAATTGGTACAAGTAAATTTTCCAATCTATACGCTTTTCTGGATAATTTCCCTAATATTTAGCGGTAGTTACGCAGATAAATTTTCTCTAAAAAATTTATTTAGAGGTCTGCTCATTGGCACAATTACTATTCTAGCTTTTTACGGCCTAATGCCAGAAAATCTGCGTTTTTCAAGAGGCATAATACTTGCAAGCAGTTTAAGTATTGGAGCCGCACTATTAACCGTCAGGTCCTTATTACATTACAACAAATTCAAGCACTTAAATTTTGGCCAAAGTCTTAGCTCAAAAGCTTTGGTTATTAGTAATTACGATGAGTTCATGAGAATAAAACAGTTGGCATCCACTCATGGTGAAAGATACCAAATTCTTGGATATTTAAGCCCAAAAAAACCTAAAGCAAAAAGTGCTCTTGGGCATACTGAGCAAATTGTAGAAATAGTTAATGTATTTGATGTAGAAGAAATAATATTTAGCTCTACGTCTGTAGATTCAGAATTTATCATGCAAACCATGATGAATTTAGGAAATAAGCTGAACTACAAAATAGTGCCAGAAAATAGTACATTTATTATTGGAAGCAACAGCAAGGATCAACGTGGAGAGTTTTTAGGAAACGAAATAGAATTAAAACTCAATAAAGAATCTATTCAAAGCAAGAAAAGACTATTAGACATTTTGGTTTCCTCATTTTTACTTTTATTTTTTCCTTTACTTATTTGGTTGGTCAGGAATAAAAAAAGGTATCTTAAAAATGCTCTATCTACCCTTTTTGGACAAAAAACATGGATAGGTTACTGTGATATAAATTCGATAACAGTTCTGCCTCAAATAAAAAAAGGAGTCTACAATAATTGCCTCCAAAAAAATCAAGAAACAACACTATTAAAAACCATTGATCAAAATTATGCGAAATACTATAACCCTTGGAATGACCTGTATTTAATAATTAAAAAACTATAACATTTAACTTTGGATTAAAATTTAAATCGCTCCTTTGTTCAATGCCTAAATATATAATCAGTACAATTTTTTTTCTTGTAGCCTGTAAATTTTCCTTCGGTCAATTGCAAAGTGGACCAATGCCAGGCTATTCAGAAATGCGCGAGACAGCCATTTGGGTTCAAACTAAAGGTAGCCACGAAGTATTCATAAAATATGGTAGCAATGGGCATTTTAAAAACCAAACAAATACCGTTTTAACGGGAAAAGAAAAAGCATTTTGCGCCACACTTATAGCCGACAAAGTAGAGCCTGGCAAAACTTATTCATACCAACTTTTTATTGACGGTAAGCATTTCCCTATAAATAGGAAATTACAATTCAAAACACCTCCGCTTTGGCAATTTCGAACGGATCCTCCCAATATGAAATTTATAGCAGGAAGTTGCACCTATATCAATGATAAAAAATATGATAGAAAAGGTCGATCATATGGCGGTGGGTATGAAATTTTTGAAACCATGGCACAACAGAAAGCTGATTTTATGCTCTGGTTGGGCGACAATACCTATTATAGAGAACTTGACTGGAATACATTTACCGGTATGGCTTACAGAAATTCGCATACACGTTCGAACCCCGATATGCAAAATTTACTTTCCTCGACCAACCACTTGGCTATTTGGGATGACCATGATTATGGACCAAACGACAGCGACAGGAGCTTTTGGAACAAAAAAATGGCAAAAGAGGTTTTTGATTTATTCTGGGCAAACCCCAAACATAAAATTGAAGGGTGCAATGGTATTACCAATTATTTCACTTGGGGAGATATTGATTTTTTTATGCTTGACAATAGGTATGACCGAAGCCCTAATCAAAGAAAATCAGGCGAAAGAACCATTTTAGGCAAAATACAAAAAGAGTGGCTCAAAGATGTTTTAGCGTCAAGTAAAGCATCCTTCAAAATAGTAATTATGGGAGGTCAATTTTTGAACGATGCAGCAAAATATGAAATGTATTCTAACTACGGTTTTCATGAAGAACGACAAGAGATTATCGACTTCATTCAAAATGAAAATATCAGAAATGTTGTTTTCTTGAATGGCGATCGTCATCACTCAGAGTTTAGTGTACTTAAAAAAGAAAATTTTCCGACTATATATGACCTCACCGTTTCTCCTCTTACTTCAGGAACTCACGCAGGAGCACCGAGAGAAAAAAACACCTTAAGAGTTCCAAAATCGTTGATTTCTAACAGAAATTTCGCGCTAATTGAGGTTAGTGGGAAACGAAAGCACAGAAAAATGAGCATCAAAATTATGGACCAAAAAGGCAAAATAAACTTTAAGGCGAACATAAATTAGCTTAGATACTGATTCAAATTAGCTTAGACACTGATTCAAATCAGCCTTGAAGCTGACGGAAAGGTTTTTTTTCATTTTTTTATTTTTTTCATTTGCACTCTTCATTTATCAATTCATTGTTGATGGATAAATAGATGATTTTTTTCATACGCATAGTTAGGTAAACTTAACCCTAGCTAGTCTTTCTCTTAACCAAGTAAAACCCAGCCCAGGCTGGGTTTTGCGTTTTATTTAAATCTTGATACTTTTCAATCGGTCAAAATCAATAATGTGAATTTTTTGAGGTGATTGTTTTAGGCATGTTTTAGGCAAGATACTTCATTACTTTCAATTACATTCGCCATGGGTAATGAATTTTAGAATTTTATATGCCTATTTGAGAAAATTAACCGCACGAAAAATTATCAATTCCCTCGTATTGTATCTTTCGTACTTTAGATCCAAATGGTCGAAAAAAAATTATCACAGAGGGATGCCCATGTCTCTTTCTATTGAGCCAACTACTTCATGCAATTTACGCTGTCCACAATGTCCGAGTGGCTTACGTTCATTTTCAAGAGATACAGGTATGCTGCAAAAAGAGGTATATGAGAAAGTGATCGATGAGCTGCACCCTTATCTAAGCTTCCTAACCTTTTATTTTCAAGGCGAACCCTACCTAAATCCTCTTTTTTTTAACATGGTGGAATACGCCAGTAAGAAAAATATTTTTACCCATACCTCCACCAATGCACATTATTTAAATGAAAAAAACTCCTTATTGACGGTTCAAAGTGGTTTGGATCAAATAATTATTTCTATTGATGGGTTTAGTGAGGAGACTTACACAAAATATAGGATTGGAGGAAGCTTGGAGAAAGTTTTGCAAGGCACAAAAAATCTTGTTGAAGCAAAAAAAAAGTTGCGCTCTGACAGCCCCAACATTATATGGCAATTTATTGCTTTTGACCACAATTTACATGAAATACCTTTTGCCAAAAAAGTTGCCAAAGAATATGACGTTAATCAATTGAAAATCAAAACCGCTCAAATCTATAATTTCGAAGAGGGGAATGAATTAATACCTAAAAACAACAAATGGGCAAGGTATCGAAAAGTAGGTGGTAAATATGAAATAAAAAATAAATTACTAAATCATTGCTGGAGAATGTGGCAATCGGCAGTAATTACTTGGGATGGGATTATGGTGCCATGTTGCTTTGACAAAGACGCTAAATATCAAATGGGTAATGTGTTAGAAAACAAGGTCAAAGAGATTTGGCAAAATGGTCAATATCAATCCTTCAGAAAACTTATTTTAAAATCTCGAAAAAATATTGACATATGTAAAAATTGTACCGAAGGCACCAAAATATGGATGAACGGCTTGACACAACAGTAGATGCTTTTTAGGAAACAATTTTTTAATTTTCAGTTTATATCTTTATTATTGAATAATATCAACATCTTAAACAACTATGACAAAGAAATATAATTTAATTTTCTGTTTGTTTCTGAGCTTTATTTTTTCTTCACATTTTGTTTTTGCTCAAAATGAAACTAAAAGATTTGGTTTAGAAATTTCAGGAGGTATAAGAGAATATACTGGGGATTTAGCCAACGATATTTTTTTCGCTAAAAGACCAACCTATCATGCAGTTGGTGGTGCATTAAGCATGTACTACAACAAAAATTTTGACATTACTCTTTTTGGTTCTGTTGGAAATTTAGGCTACCAAAAAAGAGAAAGGCTTGAGCCCATCTCCTTTCACTCTAGAGTGCTAGATGTAGTTGGAGGACTTCGATATAAACTAAATAACGACCTTATTTTGCCTGTTAACTCTAGGGTGCGTCCATTCATACAAGCTGGAATTGGTTATGGACAGTACACGTCAAAAATCAAAACAAACAATGAGTACTTAAACGAAAAAAATCAAAACCCAATTGACCCAAATGACGAGGTAACATGGCGAACAGCCCATAAACTTCACATTTCTGGAGGTCTAGGTGTGAGATACGCATTGTCTGACCAACTAGATCTTTTGGTTCAGTCTAGACTAAATATGTTGTTTGATGACTATATCGATGGGTCACCTCATTATTCCGTTGGTCCATCAATTAAAAAATACAATGATATGTATCTTTATCATTCAGCCGGTTTGGTCATTAATTTCAACTACGGCAAGAGCAATTGGAGGGTGAAAGATGAAGATGAAGACATTCCAGAAGAAATTTTGCAAAGAACAGAAGATGCAGCCAACAACATCTTTTTTGAATTGGCTAGTTGGGAAATTAAAGAAGAAAGTTTCGACGATTTGGATACAATTGTTTCAATACTATTGGCTTACCCAACCATTAATATTTTGGTTGAGGGACATACAGATAACGCCGGAACTCCTGATCTAAACATGGTGATATCAAAAAAACGAGCAAACTCGGTTAGAGATTATATTATTTCTAATGGTGTTTCTGCTACAAGAGTTTTTGCTGAAGGTTTTGGACAAACCCAACCCATTGCAGATAATGCTACAGAAAAAGGTAGAGCCATTAACCGAAGAGTCCGTATGAAATTGTTTTATAGTGCAGGCGCGGAGCGAGAAAAAGAAACCTCAGAAATCATTAAAGAAACAAATGATGGAGGTGATTCTTCAAAAAAGGAGAAAAAAGATAAAAAGGAAAAAAAGGAGAAAAAGGAGAAAAAAGATAAAAAAGTAAAAGCTGAGAAAGTAAAAACCGAGAAAAAAGGTAAGAAGAAAAAAATATCTGAAGAGCAAACAGAAGATCTTGAAGATTCAAAAAATTAATCGCTTTTTGATTGAGAGAAAAGGCCTAGCTAATTACTAGGCCTTTTTTTTTCTAATCTAAACATCTCGTCCCTTAATCTAGCTGCTTCCATAAAGTCCATTTCTTTTGCAGCGAGCATCATTTTTTTACGGGTATGCTCAATGGCTTTTTCCAGATCGTTTGGTGATAAGAGATCGGTAACTGGGTCTGCTACTTGACTAAGTTTTTCTTCTTGTAACTTGTATTTCCTTCTTTCCTTTAAAGGCTTATGTTCCTCAACTACTCTAGTCTGCTCAAATATTTCGTTTTTGGTTTTTCGAACAGTTTTAGGAACAATACCTTTTTCATCGTTGTATTGGGTTTGAATTTCTCTTCTTCTGTTGGTTTCATCTATAGTTTTTTGTATGGACTCTGTAATTTCGTCTGCGTACATGATTACTCTTCCGTCTGCATTTCTTGCGGCTCGACCAATGGTTTGAGTGAGCGATCTTTCTGAGCGTAAAAACCCTTCTTTATCTGCATCCAATATAGCTACTAAAGATACTTCTGGTAGATCTAAACCCTCTCTTAATAAATTCACACCAACCAATACATCTATATCTCCCAAACGTAAGGATCTTAAAATTTCTACTCGATCAAGGGTTTTAATTTCTGAATGTATATACCCTGATTTTATATTCAATTTTCTCAAATACTTGTGCAGCTCCTCTGCCATTCTTTTGGTTAAGGTAGTAACCAACACTCTATCTCCTTTTTTTGCTGTTTCATCTATCTCTTCAAGTAAATCTTCTACCTGATTTCCGCACGGGCGAACATCAATCGGGGGATCTAGCAAACCAGTTGGTCTTATGATTTGCTCAACAATCAGTCCTTCAGACTTTTGAATTTCATAGTCTGCAGGTGTTGCACTGACATAGACTGTTTGTGGCGTCATAGTTTCAAATTCCTCAAATTTTAATGGTCTGTTGTCAATTGCTGCAGGCAAACGAAAGCCATACTCTACCAAATTTTGCTTTCTAGCTCTATCACCCCCAAACATGCCTCTAACTTGTGGAATCGTAACATGGCTCTCGTCCACAATTAATAAAAAATCTTTTGGAAAGTAATCTAACAAACAAAAGGGTCTTTCTCCTGGATTTCGTCGATCAAAATAACGACTATAATTTTCAATACCACTGCAATAGCCTAGTTCACGCATCATTTCTAAATCAAAATTTGTTCTTTCCTCCAATCTTTTCGATTCCAAAAATTTGCCTAAATCGTTGAAATATTGTGTTTGTGCAACTAGGTCATCTTGAATCTCTTTTATAACGTTCTGTAATCGATCCCTAGGCGTTACAAACAAATTGGCAGGGAAAATTGCTATATGCTCATAGTTCTGTATTGTTAAACCTGATTGGGGATCAAAACTTTGTATTTCTTCAATTTCATTTCCAAAAAATGAAATGCGAATACCCAAATCTTCGTAAGCCAGATGAACATCAACTGTATCACCATTTACACGAAAATTTCCTCGCTCAAACTGAGCTGTAGTCCTTGAATACAAAGATTCTACCAAAGCATACAACACAGCATCTCGCGCAATGATTTGACCTTTTTCCAAACGTATAATACTGTCTTCATAATCATTTGGATTTCCCGCACCATAAATGCAAGAAACTGAAGCGAGCACTACAACATCTCTTCTTCCAGATAATAAACTTGATGTTGTTTTTAACCTCAGTTTTTCAATCTCCTCATTTATTTGAAGGTCTTTCTCTATATATACATTGCTTGAAGGGATGTAAGCTTCTGGTTGATAATAATCATAATAGCTCACAAAATATTCAACCGCATTTTTTGGAAAAAATTGTTTGAATTCCCCATACAATTGAGCAACCAAGGTTTTGTTATGACTAATTATCAAGGTAGGTTTTTGAACTGCTTGAATAACATTTGCCATAGTAAATGTTTTTCCAGATCCCGTCACACCTAATAAGGTCTGCGCTGGTAAGTTTTGTTCAATTCCATCCACTAATTTTTGGATGGCTTGGGGCTGATCACCACTTGGCTGGAATTCAGAAACAAGCTGAAATTTCATTGTTTATGTAAAACTAATGAAAAGCGATTGTGTTGGTAAAATAAGATGAAAAAAGCTGTTTTAATTGGGGGAACTTCAGGTATTGGTAATTCTTTGCTTAAAATTTTACAAGAAAATGAATGGGAAGTTCATGTGATAAGTAGAAACGCAGGGGAACATGTTTCCTCAAGTAATACATATTTTTATTCAGCAGATGTAACCAAAGAAGATCCTTCTTTCCCTGCTATTGAAGGTATTGACGGTTTTGTGTATCTGCCTGGTAGCATAAATTTAAAACCATTCCGTGCGCTAAAACCAGATTTTTTCATGGCCGACTTTCAAATCAACCTGTTGGGTGCTGTAAAAGCACTTCAACATTTTTCTCCAAATTTCAATCCTGAGGCAAGTAGCGTTTTATACAGCACTGTGGCTGTACAAAAAGGTATGTCATTTCATAGCTCTGTGGCTTCTGCTAAAGGCGCGGTTGAAGGCTTAGTAAGATCTTTAGCGGCAGAATGGGCGCCAAAATACAGAGTAAACTGTATTGCACCATCGCTCACTGACACGCCTCTGGCAGAAAGATTGTTGCGCAATGACAAAATGCGAGAAGCTGCAAAAGACCGACATCCCTTGAAGCGTATCGGAAGCGCAGAAGATATAGCAAGTGCCACCCATTTTTTGTTATCCAATAAAAGTAAATTTATTACTGGACAAATTATAGGAATCGACGGTGGGTTGTCTGGTTAATTTACTTTACTACCGTTGGCAACTTTTACACTGGGTTGGTTGAATTGTAATTGACCCGATAAATCCTCTGACATCAAAATCATTCCCTGACTTTCGAAACCTCTAATTTTTCGTGGTGCCAAGTTACACACAACCGTAACCTGCTGTCCCAAGACGTCATTTGGACTAAAATGATGTGCAATCCCTGAAATTATTGTTCTTATTTCTCCCCCCATATCTACCTGTAGTGTAAGCAATTTATCCGCTTTTTCCATTTTTTTGGCTTCTATTATCGTGCCAACGCGTAGATCTATTTTTTCAAAATCATCAAACTGAATTTCTTCTTTATACATAGGTTTATTTTCTTTTTTTGGTAGTAATTTATCGATTTGAATTTGGATTTCGGCATCCTCTATTTTTTCAAATAGCAGCATAGGTTTGTTAAGCTTGTGCTTGGGTGAAAGTACTTCTGCATTTGAAAGATTCAAGGTGTTTTTTATTTTTTCCGCAGTATTGGGGAGAAATATTTGTGCCTGTCTTTTAATTTCTTCAACCAATTTCAGACAGGTAAATAAACAATTACGAACCTGTGGCTTGAGATTTTCCTCCTTCCACTTTTTCCATGGCTCTTGCTCTTGAAGATATTTGTTGCCCAATCTTGCTAAATCTATAAAAAACGTATTTGCTTGTCTAAATTCAAAATTTGATAGCGCAAAGTCTATTTTTTGAGCTAAATCTTGCACCTTACTTTCAACAGTTATATCCATTTGACCTTGAGCCACATAACCTTCAAAATATTTATGGCTTAAAACCAAAACACGGTTAATGAAATTTCCTAAAATAGCCACCAACTCGTTATTTACCCTAGCTTGAAAATCTTTCCATGTAAAATCTGCATCGTTATTTTCGGGCATTATTGAAGTTAATACATATCTTAACTCATCAACTTTATGTGGGAAATCTTTGAGGTAGTCATTTACCCAAATTGCATGATTTCTTGAGGTGGAAATTTTTTTTCCTTCTAAGTTTAAAAATTCATTGGCAGGAACATATTTAGGCAAAATAAAATCACCGTGTGCATGCAACATTGCTGGAAAAATGAGGCAGTGAAAAACAATATTGTCTTTCCCGATAAAATGGATTAATTCAGTCTTTTCGTCTTGCCAATACTCCGTCCACTTTTCTGTTAATTCCTCTGTCATAGAAATATAGCCGATTGGGGCATCAAACCAAACATAAAGAACTTTGCCGTCGGCGCCTTCAACGGGAACTTTAATACCCCAATTTAAGTCCCTGGTCATGGCTCGTGGTTTTAATCCTTCGTTGAGCCAACTTTTACACTGTCCATATACATGGGGTTTTAAACTTGTGCGAAGACCTTCTATATAGGAATCCAAAAAAGAGCTTTGCAATTTATCCAAAGGTAAATACCAGTTTTTTGTTTTTTTAAGGATTGGTGGACGCCCACTTAAGGCTGATTTTGGATTAATTAATTCTAATGGACTAAGTGATTTACCACAAGATTCACACTGGTCACCATACGCATTTTCATAACTACAATTTGGACACCGTCCGGTGATGTATCTATCCGCCAAAAATTGCTGAGTTGATTGATCATAATATTGTTCACTTTCATGTTCTTCAAAAACACCATTGTCGTATAATTTTTTGAAAAAGGATTGAGATCTACGATGATGGGTATCAGAGCTTGTTCTTGAAAAAACATCAAAATTTATCTTTAGTCCTTCAAAAGATTTTTTGATGTTTTCGTGGTAAAAGTCAACCACTTCTTTTGGAGACTTTCCCTCTTTTTTTGCTCTAATAGTAATAGGAACTCCATGCTCATCTGTGCCACATATAAATTTTACATCTAGATTTTTTTTGTGCCTTAAGAAGCGCACGTATAAATCAGCGGGTAAATAAGCCCCAGCAATATGACCAATATGCAAAGGCCCATTAGCATAAGGAAGTGCTGAGGTTACTATGTATTTATGGGTATTGGTCATTTAAGGCAAAGGTATTGTTAAGAATGAACTCTCTGATTTATTTTTGATTTTTGAAATCTCAATAGTATTGGATGGATAAAAACCGCAATCAGGATAATTCCTGTACCCCAATAAAAAGATGGTGCCAATTCTTTATTTTCCTTGAAAATAATACCTGCCAATAAAATACCATAAACTGGTTCAAGATTGATCGCCAAATTTGAGGTAAATGCACTCAAGTCTTTTAAGGCTATTACACTCAAAACAAAAGCAAGACTTGTACATAAAATTGCAAGAATTAGTAGATATGGAATATCCTGTTTTGGAAGAGTAAACTGATTATAAAATGATTGATCAAGTAAAGGTGTAACACAAACCAAAAAAACCCATCCGGCAAAAAGTTCTAATGACGAAATACTCAAAGCGTTATATTTTGCTTTGATATATTTTTTGTTGAGGGTTGAGAATAGCGCCGCAAACAATGCGGAAAGTAATCCTACCCAAATAGCTTGGTAAAAAGCTTTACCCATTTGTGCAATGAGCAATATGCCCAAAATGATAATTAACCCAATTACAAGCTCCACCCATTGGAATTTTGTTTTTGTAAGCCACGGTTCAAGAAATGACGTGAAGAGGGTTACTGTACTTAGGCAAGCTAATGTTAAAGATGCACTATTGCCAAGTTTTATGCTTCCATAAAAAGTAATCCAATGTATAGCAATCAATATGCCAATGAGGATAAATCTCTTTTTATCAACTGGTTGAATTTTTTTTATACCACGCCAAACTTTTGGAACGAATAAAAGGGCGAAAGCAGCCATCCACATTCTGTGCCAAACCAATGAAATAGCAGAAAGCGATATCTGCTTACCTAAAATGGCTGTAAAGCCAAAAAGAAAAACTGCTATATGTAAGTATATGTAAGATTTTATTCTAGAACTCATTTCATTACGAATTGTTGAGCAATTTTTGATACAGTTTTTCGTACGAAGGAATTATTTCTTTTTGGTCAAATTTTTGGGCTTGTTTACGAGCGTCCTTTTGGAAATTTGCCATTTTATGAGGATCATTCAATAGTGATAGCGCTTTCTCTGTCATTCCATCAATGTCCCCAACTGAACAACAATAACCTGTGCGCCCATCAAGCATAACTTCCTTCTGACCTCCCGTATTGGTGCAAATCACTGGAACTTCACACGCCATTGCCTCCAAGGCTGCTAACCCAAAACTTTCTGTTTCACTGGTAATAAGAAAAAGGTCGCCAACAGACAAAATTTCTTCAATTTTATTTTGTTTTCCCAAAAATTTAATGTTGTCAGCTTGGTTATTTTGACGAGATTTATTTTCTAAATTTTTTCTCTCCGGGCCATCACCAATTAGTAGCAACTTGGCAGGCAATTTCTCTCTGATCTTACAAAAGACTTTTATTACATCTTGCACTCTTTTTACTTTTCTAAAATTAGATGCATGGATAATGATGTGTTCATTTTGAGGTGCTACCCAATCTTTTAATGCATTATTTTCCATTTTCTTAAAACGATTAAGATCCAAAAAATTCGGAACCACCGTAATATCTCTTTTCACATTAAAATAATCAATTGTATCTTCCTTTAAACTCTCAGAAACTGTTGTAACTACATCTGAATGCTCAATACAATGGCTAATTACTGGAGTGTACATTTTGTCTCTTCCAATAAGGGTAATATCAGTTCCATGAAGGGTAGTAATTATTGGCAATTGAATCGCGCTACTTTTCAAAATATTTTTGGCCATAATTGCTGCTGCTGCATGAGGAATCGCGTAGTGAACATGCAACAAATCCAACTTTTCGTACTTTACCAAATCAACTATTTTGCCTGTTAGGGCCAATTCGTATGGTGGGAATCTAAATAATGGGTATTTTGAAACAGAAACTTCATGAAAAAAAATGTTTTCTGAGAAATGTTCAAAACGAACCGGCTGCTCGTAGCTAATAAAATGTACTTGGTGTCCTTTTTTTGCCAAACTTTTACCTAGCTCAGTCGCAATAACACCACTACCCCCAAAAGTTGGGTATAAAACGATACCTATTCGCACTTTTAGAGAACAAAGTTCTTTAATTTCCGATTTAAGCGAATAGAAATCATATTTATTTGACCATCTAGTAAGGTTAAATTTACATTCTACCCATTTTTTTGTCACATGCGAGTATGCCTTTTAATCATTCATTTAGTTTTCCTAAATTCTATTCTTTTTGGACAAACCAGATTTGAGGTCAGTATAAAACGAACTTCCTTTGAGTTGGTAGAAAATGATACCGTAAATATTTCCAGTGATGATGCCGAACAAGAAAACCAAACAATGGATAAACTGTATGATGATGACCTGGACGCAGGTTGGGAAGGCGATGATTTTAATACCCTATTTGTTGGCTTAAGATTTACAAATGTTCAAATACCTCAAGGCGCAATTGTTGATTCAGCCTATCTAGAAGTTTACTCTCATGAAGAAGAAAACGATCAAGCCTTAATTACTATCATCGGTGAAGCAACGGATAACGCTGAAACTTTTGATTTGGATAACCTTATTACTGATAGAAAACAAACGAATGATTCAGTGCTCTGGAACGTAAACGAAAAATGGACGATCTGGACAAAATACAAATCAGCTGATTTTGCACAAGTCATTCAAGAAATTGTCGATAGAAGTGGATGGAAATCTGGAAATGCCCTTGCAATTTTTTTAAAGGGTTCTGACCAAGGCGCAAGCAATGAAGACAATGCACGAGATATGGAATCTTTCGAAAATGAAGAAGATCCAGCAGATGGTGGTGATGGAAAAAATCATCCTGAAAGAGCACCTAAATTAGTGGTTGTTTACAGCGGAGCAGCATCCACAAGCAATATAGATATTTCACAAAATGTTGAAATTATTCCAAACCCTGCAAATGATTTTATTCAAATAAATATAGGAAAAAACCAAGAGTTTTACGTCTCAATAGTTGACCTAAATGGTAAAAAGATATATGAAAGAAATGTAAGGTCTAATGAATATATCAATCTTTCCGAATTACCTAAGGGATCATACCTTATTCAAGGCACTCTAGAAATGGGGTCATTCAGCAAAAAATTATTGCTTAAATAATGCTCGGAAACTTTTTCCAAGATAAAAAAGAAGTCAAATTCATCTTATTGAATTTGGCTTTTTTGTTTCATATACAGGGATACGGTCAAAACTTTATTTCAGGGACCATAAAAGACGCTGAAACACAAAACATACTTGTTGGAGCTGACATACGTCAAATTGAAGGTAAAACAATTGCAATCAGTAATGAAAACGGTGAGTTTAAACTAAAGTTATCCGATAAGTCTCCAGTGGTTATCAATTATATTGGCTACAAAAGCGACACACTTAGAAATTTTTCTACATTAAGCGTTGAAATCTTCCTTACACCCTCGTCAAAAGGATTAGATGCATTTACAGTAAATAGTAGATTTAGCCTCCAGCAAATTGGGTTAAGAAATCAAAAGGAATCTAAAAATATTAAAAATATCATCAGCGCAGATCAAATAAAATTATTTCCCGACATGAATGCAGCTGAAGCTGTGGCTCGTGTTCCCGGAATTACCTTGCAAAGAGATCAAGGCGAGGGTCGTTTTGTTCAATTACGTGGAACTGCGCCTTGGTTAAGTACATTAAATATCAATGGAGAACAAGTGCCAAGCCCGGAAGGAGATGTACGTTATGTTGGCCTTGATGTTATTGCTGCTGACCAAATAGAGTTTGTTGAGATTACAAAAGCGCTAACACCTGATATGGATGGAGACGCAATTGCAGGAAATGTGAATATCATTACTAAAAGAGCCCGAAATACTGAACCCACGTTAAATATGGCTTTTTCAGGAGGCTATAACAACATAAGTAAACAACCCAATTTAATGGCAAGTGTTTCGTTCGGTCAAAGAATTAAAAAGCTTGGCTTTCACCTCAATGCAAATCATCAAATAAATAATCAGGGAGCTCATAATATAGAATATAAATTTGTACAGAGACCCACTCAAGAAGATACTAGCTTTAATCCCGTTTACTCTGATATCCAGTTTAGGCACTATAGCATAACAAGAAAAAGGACTGGTATAACCGCTACAATGGACTACAGCTTTTCCAAAAATTCCTTCATTATTTTACGAGGAATGTTTAACAATTTTTC
>CENJ01032172.1_pt1 | contig 18904 bp, 8 predicted proteins | sample 356161 | NCBI WGS metagenome assembly CENJ01 (sample SAMEA2619531, study PRJEB7988) | marine metagenome | biome: marine biome (ENVO:00000447); feature: surface water layer (ENVO:00002042); material: "saline water (ENVO:00002010), including plankton (ENVO:xxxxxxxx)" | depth 5 m
AAGCAAAGGGTATGGTTGTTTTTCCATATTCATAAAAAATAATTGGGTCTGCTTGCTTATTGTTGTCAAAATCATCCAAATATAGAACTATAGGCTTTTCAAGACTTGCATCCCACTTTAAATTTGATCCTGCATTACCCGCAACAATATCTAAAAACCCGTCCTTATTGAAGTCTTCCACGAGAACGGTATTCCATAGCCCCTGTGTAGCTGCCAAACCGTATGCTGCTGTCTGATTTTCGAAGGCTTTACCTTCTTGATTGATTAAAATGGTTATGGGCATCCAGTCTCCCACTAAAATTAAATCTAAATAATCATCTTGGTTTAGATCTATCCATTGGGCATCTGTTATCATTCCCCATTGCTTTCGGTCTAACATTTTCATGGCCCTACCCGCTTCATTTTGAACAATAAAACTTTTTGGTGTTAATCCATAAGCGCCCGTAATACTTCTGCTGCCTATAAAATAGTCTGGGTTTTGATCGTTATCAAAATCAGCAATAGCCACACAGCCTGTGTTGGTTTGTGGCAATGAAATAGGCGCTCTTTTAAAAATTCCTTTTCCATCGTTGACATAGATACGATCTTCATAAGCTGGGTTGGGAGATATTACTTCATTTCCACCACTTCCAACATATAAGTCTAGATCTCCATCTTTGTCAATATCAATACTAGCCACCGTAACATCTTCAAAGCCTCTATCGCGATCAAAATCTGGAATAAATTGATTTTTAAATGTTCCTTGCTTTGTTCCTAATAAAATTTGGGCGGGTTGTTGGCTTGCACCTCCAATAAAAAAATCTTTTATCTCATCTTGATTAAAATCAGCATAAAGAACTGCAGGACCTTCTCTAGACAATCGTTCTGGGACTAGTTGTTCTTTTTCTTCGTCATAGTAATTATTTTCTATGTGCTTGAAAGGAAAAAGATCAAGTTCAAATTGTTCGTTTACCACTTTTTCTTGAAAACGAGAGGGTTTTTGAACTGATGGATTTATGACGATCAACCGATCATCAAATTGTTTTAGCCATTGTTCAGTTCCGTTTGGCCAAAGAACTTTTAATGAATCTAATAAACCTTGAGGGGGAAGCGCAAAATGAATTTTAGAACTTGATGCAGATTGAAAACCTCTGACGGTTTGATGTTCTTTTATTGTGGTATACGCATTAGTGTAAAAAAACAATTTTGTTCCTACCACGTTAGGACAGTTTTCATTTGGCTTTAAGACAAAAGTGAAACTTTGATTTCCCTCTTTTTTATTTTCTAAAATTTGAGCAGGTGTGTCTATATTGTTTAGAATCAAGTCCAAGTCGCCATCATTATCTAGATCGCTGTAGGCTGCCCCTGTGGTATAGCCAGGAGTACCAATGGCAGATTTTTCAATGCTTTCAAAACCAAGTTTTCCTTTGTTATGAATTAAAAGATTTGGAATCTCAAGGGTAGGCATTTCATTGATGATTTTTTTTCTGATTTTGTCTTTTTTAGTTTGCTCAAACTGGCTATAATTTGTGTTACTTAAGTAGTTGATATAATCTAAATCGTTTGGCCTTTTTACAATCCCATTAGGCACAAAAATGTCATTCCACCCATCGTTGTCAAAATCAGCTAGAAGCACACCCCAACTCCAGTCTGTAGCAAAGGTTTTTGTTTGAAGTGCTAGATCAGAAAAAGTTGTATCGCCATTGTTGATTTGTAAATGATTTCTCGCAAACTGAGGTCTAAACCCATACCGCTCTTTAATCCTTATGACCTGATCTGTATCTTCCCCTCCCGATTTTAAAAGAATTTCTGCAGCAAAGGGAAGCATGTCTGTAGTAAAAAAATCAAGGAATCCATCGTTATTCATGTCGGCTATATCAATTCCCATGGTGAACCTAGAAGTATGGCTGGTATAAAACTCAATAGATTCGGTGAATGTTTTATTACCATTATTGATGTAGAGATAGTCGTTTTCATGAAAATCATTACCTACATAAATATCGGGCAAACCGTCCATATTAAAATCTGAAATCCCAACAGCCAAGCCATAACCCAATGCACTGCTGTAAATTCCTGAAGATTCAGTGACCTCTTCAAAAGTGCCTGACTCATTCATCTTATTTTCATAGAATCGATCGCCAGCAAGTGTATTTGGAATTTTCCGTGCTTTTGTATTTCCATAACTTCTGACTGAATGAATATTATGATTCAATAAATAAAGATCTAAATCTCCATCTTGGTCATAGTCTAAAAAGGCGGCCTGCGTTGAAAAGCCTGAAAAATCTAAATTAACTTCTGAAGCAGCTTCAGTAAAAGTCAAATCGCCGTTGTTTAAATAGAGTTCATTATGAGATTGTAACTCATTAAACTGTCCTACTTTGCATACATAAATATCTATATAGCCATCGTTGTTAACATCTTGCATGCTCACTCCCGTGGACCAAGAGGGTTTTTGATTCAAACCAGCAGCAGTTGATATGTCTTTAAATTGCATATTCCCCAGGTTGAGATAAAGTTTATCGGGGAGTTGATTGGCGGCAAAATAAAGGTCGTCTAGGCCATCATTATTGATGTCTCCTACACTCACTCCACCTCCATTGTAGTAATAGAGATATTCAATGATATTAAGTGAAGAGGTGTCTGTCAGTTTATTTTCGAAAGTTATCCCAGTTTTTTTTGAGGATAAAACTTCCATCTTGAAAGTAGTGTTTTGCAGAGGTTCAACAGGTGCATTGATACACCCAATAATGGCAATACATAGAAGAATTATACTTTTTCTAGCTATCATTCTTGTGGTTTTAAAATAGCCACACTTTCGTTGGATCGAAAGACATAAATGGAATTATCAACTATTTTGATATCTCTCACTTCTCCACGGACAAAAAAGTCTTGTGTGTTGTTTGTTATCATTAACTCTCCATCAATATTCTCTAAATAAATGCCATGGCTAGCATCATAGATACCGACTTCAGGTTTCACACGATATAAGTTACCACCCATAACAATATCAGCATCTCCGTCTGAATCAAAATCTCCATGAGCAATAGCATAGATTGGACTGAGTTGTGCTTCAAGAGGTAAAGGTTTAGCCAAGAAATTGAAATTACCTTGGTTTATAAACAGAGTTGTTGCAAGTGTATTGACTTTGAGCACTTCCATTCCTTCTTGCTCTTGGGGTGTGAAAATTTGATTGAAATCCGCATTTTTAAATGTCTGATAATTAGGGAATTTCTTTTTGAGGCTTTTCACTTGATCTATCAATGTATGTCTAAGGGCATAGGGCATATCACGTTTTTCCTTATTGGTAAAGGTTAAAATACCTTCAACAGATCCGTTTCGATCAAAATCGTTGAGATATAATTTAATCGGTTGAGAGGGAGTTGCTTTAAATCGAGAATTTAAACCATGGTTTCCAGCCAAAATATCTAGGTCACCGTCATTGTCAACATCAAACAAATGTAAGGTATTCCACCACCCCTTGAAGGAGGATAGCGCATGGTTTTTTAGGGGAGAAAATTGACCGTTGTTATTTTCGAAAATTTCAATTCCCATAAATTCTCCTGTAACCATCAAATCTTCATCACCGTCTTGATCCAAATCATAAAAATGAGCATCTGTAAACATTCCAAACGATTGCAAGAAAGGAGCTCTTTTGATGGTTTCATTTTCAAAATTTCCAAATCCGTTATTCATTAATATATAACCAGATCCCGCTTGCCCATAATGTCCTGTAACAATTCGTTCTCCAACAAAAAGATCCAGATTGCCATCATTATCAATATCGGCTGCTCTAACACAACCTGTGCTAATGGGTGCCTCAGAGGCAGGAAACTTTTGAGGAGACATTGAAAAGTTTCCTTTTCCATCATTGAAAAATAAACGATCATAGAGGTAATCGGAATAGGGGCTCATTTCAATACTTCCTGAAGCCAAATAGAGATCTAAATCTCCGTCTTGATCTGCGTCAAAAAGCAGGCTCTCTGTATGCTCTGCTCGAGCAATTTTATTTATGTCTTTTTGTAAAAGTGGAAGCATTCCTTCTTTTGAATTCAGATATACTCTTGAGGGTTGATTTTTTGGTCCTGGTATTATTATATCTTCTCTACCGTCGCCATTGATGTCTCCTTGAGCTACCTCTGGTCCTTCATTGCTGCACATATGATACATTAGGCGTTCTCTATGGAAATCGACAAAATTTGCTTCTTCATGAGTGTAGATTAGTGGAGTATCCTCTACAGGCACAAACAAACTAGGGTTTTTAGTTGGAGTTTCTTTTTTCACTTTGACTACTCTCTGCTCATTTATAATGAACCGTTGGTTGGCTGCAATGTTTTTGAGAAGAGTTTGTTTGCCAAGAGGCCATTTAATTATTAAGTCAACTTGTGTGGCTTCCGCTAAACCGACATGAATGAGCGGGTCAACGCTTGATTGAAATCCTCTCGCAGGTTGCTGCTCAAAATAAAGAGTATCCTTAGAAGTGACTACTTTTATTTTAGTTCCTAAAGCAAAAGTATTTTTTCCTGAACCCTCTAATTGAATTTGGAGGTGATTATGAGATTCTTTTTGTTGATTCTCATAAACAAAGGCTTCCATGTTTACGTTGTTAACGACAAGATCTAAATCTCCATCATTATCTAAATCTGTATACACAGATCCATTAGAGAAACTGGGGGTGTTTAGTCCTAGATTTTTTGCTGCTTCAAACTGAGTGTTTCCTTTATTTATGAAAGCTTGATTAGGTACTTTTTCCGAAGGGATAATATCAATCAATTTTTCAAAATTAACTTTGTTTTCCTCCATCAATGCGTTGACAACCTCTTCATTAGAGATATACTGCAGATAATCTTGATCTGTAAGATCTTTATAAATACCATTAGATACAAAGAGGTCTTTTAGTCCGTCATTGTTCATGTCAAAAAATAGAGCTCCCCAACTCCAATCAGTAGCTTCTACTCCGGCAAAACGCCCCACTTCACTAAAAGTGCCATTGGCATTATTACGATGCAGCATATTGCGTGTAAATTGGTGATGGTAGCCATTTTTAACGTTGTATTGGTAGCGGTTCCAATCTTCAAAAGTGGTTACAGATTTGAGTCGCTGGTAGTCAACAGGAAGCATTTCTGTTACAAAAATATCATTGTCCCCATCATTATCAATATCGGCCATGTCTGCCCCCATTGATGCTCCACTAATCGATTTGATTTGTTCGGTCAATACTTCTTTAAAACTGCCGTTTTGCTGATTGATATAAAGGTAGTCACGCTCAAAAAAATCATTTGAAATAAAAATATCTTCCCAATCATCATTATTAACATCTCCTACAGTAACTCCAAGACCAAAACCAATAACACTTCCATAGATTCCTGCTTGCTCACTAACATCTATAAATTTACCGTTTTCATTGCGCATTAATTTATCACCCCCTAGACGATCTCTTTTAGGGCGCTCATTTCTCCTTAAATCAAAACTACCAATGGCCTGATAAGAGTTATTGAGTAAATAGACATCTAAATCACCATCTTTATCGTAATCAAAAAATACTGCATGAGTTGAAAAGCCTTTATCGTCCAAACCGTATGCTGAAGCTTCTTCTGTAAAGGTTCCGTCTTGGTTATTAATAAATAATTCATTTTGTTTATTGTCTCCAGCAACATCTCCAGAATTGCAAACATATATATCTAACCATCCGTCAGCATTAATATCAACCATAGTTACACCTGTTGACCAAGCTTTTGTTCCTGCCACATGGGCATCATTTGTAACCCTTTGAAACTTAAAATCACCTTTATTTAGGTAGAGTTCATTGGGCTTCTGATTGGCTGTAAAATAAAGATCAACCAAACCATCATTATTCACGTCGCCCACGGCGATTCCTCCCCCATTGTAAAAGTTACGATACTTATAAACATTAAAATCATCTGTATAGCTAAGCTCGTTAGAGAAAGTTATACCTGTTTTAGAACTTGGATGAAGTTTAAATTGTGTTTCTTCTTTTGGAGTTCCACAACCCCAAAAAAAGAGCATTCCTATAAATATATTATAGAAAAATATAAACTGCTTCGCCTTAATTGGATTCATCTAAATCATCAATTTTAACTATGATATCTTGTGTATTTTCTACATAAGCTCTAAACCGTCGGTCGCCATCAACTTTTACATAGATTGAAGGAATAGTATCATTTTTTAATTCATATTTAACAAATTCATTTCCACCATACCACCTTTGTATTGAATCAAGTACCCTGGGTAATAATTGTGATGCATGGTAGTCTTCATTCCAAGGAACCCAAAGCACATGAGAAAATATAACCTTCATATTATTGAGTTTTCTTTCTTTATTAAAACCACCAGTATATTCCATAGCAAAGTCATTTTGTTTTTCAGGTGTTTTAGGATCTTGAAAAACATACTTCATAAAAGTATACGACCTTCCTTGTACAACTATTTTATTGTGATTTAAATCCCAACTCTTTTCGTGGTAAGAATCTTTTGATTCCCCTAATCTATAATTAAAGAAAAGAGAATCTTCTTTTACATTTTTCTTTAACTCGCGATCTACCATTTTTTCATACTCTGATTTACAACCTAAAATTGTCAGAGAGAAATGAAGTAATGATATTAAAACCCAAAATTGTTTCATGCTAAATTAACTTTAAGGCTCTAGTTTTATTAGATTTAATGCACTATTGTTAAGACCTATTAGCAGTTTTTTTTGAGATTCCAAATTTACAACTTCCAATTGTCTTATTTGACCTTTGACAGCTAAACTTTCAGGCTGTTCCCATTGCCATTTTGAGGATTCATTTTGATAGTCTAGTTGCCAACCATGAGAGGCATCATATTGACCAAATTGAGGTTTTACTAAAAACTGATTGCCTCCAAAAAAGAGGCTTCCCTTTCCCCTTTTTTCTGCTGCTAGATGATCTATTGCGAAGACTGGTGCATATTGTATTTCAAGAGGTAATTCAATTTTTTCAAACCCAGAATTCTTGCCCACAAAAAGTGTGGTTTCTAGTGTTTGTAGTTCTGTAACCTCACTGTCTGATAATTGCGCTTCAGCAAATAGATCTGGCATTGAAGCCGCTGCATAATTTTCATATTTAAGAGCTCGCTTTTTTAAATAGGGTAATTGAGCAATTAGTTCATCCTTGTCAGCTATGGGGTAGTCTTTTCCATCATTTTGAAAAGTGATAATGGGTTCAAAACTACCGTTTTTATCAAAATCATTTAGAAATAATTTTGTTCCTGGGCTAAAGAAGGTATTAATCCCCATATTCCCAGCAATCAGATCTGGCCTCCCGTCAAAATTGAAATCTTCAACGAAGAGACTATTCCATAATCCCGTTGTTGACTCTAAACCATATTCTTTTGTGCGGTTCACAAAAGTGCCAGATTCATTTATCCAAATACTTATTGGCATCCACTCTCCAACAGCTACCAAATCTAACCAGCCATCTTTATTAAAATCAACTGAAGAAAGATGAGTAATTAACCCAACTTTTTCAAATGAAGGCTGTTGGTTTAAAATAAAGTTTCCGAGTCCATCATTGATCAAAAGATGTAGGTTTCCTTTTTTACCATAAACAGACAAATCAAATCGTTCTCCAATAATAATGTCTTTAAAACCATCTTTATTAAAATCACCTATGGTGACCCCCCCAGTTGAAAAATGAGAATCAAATGGTAGAGATGAACTCTTCTTTAAAAAATGTTTCTCTCCAATATTTTCATAATACCGATCATCCAAAAGGGCAGAAAACCTTGAAAAGGCTCTCCCTCCACTCCCGACAAATAAATCCAAATCTCCGTCACCATCGCCATCAAAAAACTCAGCCACTACATCTTCTGAACCTTTGTCATTTTGAAAAGGATTTGTTATTTTTTGATAAGAACTGCCCTCAGACAATAACAAAGTGGCCGTTTGGTTTTTTGCCCCCCCCACAAAAATATCATCGATTCCATCTGCATTTAGGTCTGCCGTTGCAATTGCAGGGCCTTCATTGTGATACATTTGAGGGATGAGACGTTCACGATTAAAATCAATCCAATTATTTTCCTGATGTACAAAGTCAAGTTTATCCGTAGGTTTAGTTTCTAAACTTGTTGGTTTTGGTAAAATTTTTCCTTTTTCAGGCTCCCAAAACAAGTGAGTTTGATTTGTAGTTAATTGGTCATAACAGCTAATTGCCCCGTTAGGCCATAACACCACCAAACTATCAATAGTTCTTATTTTCCCTACCCCAAAATGTAATCGGTTGGCAATGGAAGATTGAAATCCTCTTGATGGAAATTGTTCTCGCATTTGCTTTTTATTTGCTCCATAATAAATAATGGCCTTTGCCCCTACAGCAAAAGAATTTTTGCTTTTAGATTTTAGCCCTACACTAAAACTTCTTTGATTTAATGTATCGGTGGTATTTTCATATATAAAGCTATTCATGTTTACATTATTAACTACCAAGTCTAAGTCACCGTCATTATCTAAATCACCATAGGCATTTCCGTTGCTGAAACTGGGTGTCCCTAGACCCCAACTGGCAGCTTTTTCCACAAAAATAAAATCACCTTTATTTTGAAAAGCACAATTGGGCACAGCCTTGGAAGGCATAATGTCAATAAGGTTTTTAATCGCATTTTCTTTGTCCTTTAATATATTTTGGACTTGTGCTTCGTTGGCCATGTAGGACAAATAGTCTCGATCTAAAAGATCTTTATAAATTCCGTTGGCCACGAATATATCATTATAACTATCATTATCCATGTCAAAAATTAGTGACGCCCAACTCCATTCGGTAGCTGCTACTCCTGATAGTCTACTCAATTCTAAAAACCCTTCTTTTCCCATATTGCGTTGCATAGCATTTCTTGGAAATTGAGTTCCATACCCGTTTTTTACCATCAACGCATATTTATCCCAAGAATCAAACTTGGCTTTTGTTTTTTGTCTTTGAAGTGTTGCTGGAAGCATTTCAGTTACAAAAAGATCGGCCAACAGGTCATTGTTCACATCTGCAGCATCAGCCCCCATGGCGCCCATGGCGGTAGAATGAAAATATTTTTCTAAAGATTCTTGAAATCCATTGCCCTTGTTTAGATAGAAATAATCTCTCTCAAAAAAATCATTTGAAATATAAAGATCAGGATAGCGGTCGTTATTAAAATCGCTTAAGGTGATTCCTAACCCAAACCCAATCGCACTTGTATAAATCCCCTTTTCTTGACTTACATCTACAAATCGGCCAGCTTGATTTTCAAAAAACTTGTTTCCTTCTCCATTAGGGTCTGGTAGGTCCCGTTGGTCTTTGATTAAATCATAGCCCCCTACAGAGCGAAGTGAATTGTTCAATACATAACAATCTAAATCTCCATCTAAATCTGCGTCAAAAAAAGCAGCATGAACGGAAAGACCCAAAACGTCTAGTCCATAGGTCTTAGATTCTTCTTTAAAAGTAAGATCACCTTGATTAATAAATAATTCATTGTGACGGTTATCCCCTCCAGGTTTTCCAGATTTACATACATATAAATCAAGCAATCCGTCACCATTTATATCAGCAAAAGTTGCTCCTGTGGACCACACCCCAGCACAGGCCACACCCGCCTGTGAAGTAATATCTTGGAATTGCCAATTTCCTTTATTTAAAAATAATTTATTATCGACAAGATTGCCTGTGAAATAAACATCTAACAAACCGTCATTGTTAATATCCCCTAGGGCCACCCCCGCCCCATTATAAAAGTTTCTATACGTGTAGGGATTAAAATCTTGGGTATACTCTAGTTGATTGAGAAATTCAATTTGGGTATCGTATCGAAGCTTAAATAAATGCTTTGAAGTTTTTTGACATGAAAAAAAAATAAATAATAACGAGAGAATAAAAACTATCTTTTTCATGCTTACGAAATTAAAAAAATGGGCCATTCTTATAAAGGATGGCCCATCTTAAATAGATACTTGATAAAAAAAACTAATTAATACCCTGGATTCTGTTCCAACGTTCCATTACTAGCAGTAATAGCGTCAGTTGGAATAGGCATTAATGTTTTATAATCTGGAGAGGCACTTTTAAATTGCCATGCCTCACCATATTTTCCAAAGCGAATTAAATCAATTCTTCGGAGTGATTCTTGATAGAATTCTCTGCCACGCTCTGCTAAAAATTCATCAGCATCAATGCTTGAGTATTCACTCACCTCAGCACGCTTACGAATGACATTTGTGTCAGGAATAGCCAATGACCAATCGCCAGCAGCACGAGCAAGACCCTCAGCACGATTCATATACATTTCAGATAAACGAATAATTGGGAAGTCATTGCTTTTTTCATTACGTTCAAATTGAGCGTGACTAAATTTGTACATACGAGCTCCACTTTGGCGTTCTGAATCGGGTGCCAATTGGTTAATTTCAGGTGTGTATGCTAAACCGAGTGATTTTTGGCCTGAAGCATCAAAATCATCCGCAGCCCAGTCATTTAATGGTAAACCTGCATAAGAATATTGCTGACCAACTAGGAAGTTAGATTGTTTTCTAACATCTCCGTTTTCATAAGCATTATAAAAAGCCGTTAGGGTTTGATACCCATTCCATGGCTGTGAATCGAAATTAAACGTGAACTGCGATGGTTGGTGTAACCCCATCATATGGAAATTCATTCCAGAACCATTTGTCCCGTCAAAAGGAACTGTCCAAATCAATTCAACATTATCTTGATTGTTAGGTGCAAACATTGCTGGATAACCGACCAATTCGTCATTAATCAACATCGGATTAGTGTTGTCTCCAGGGTTAGCTACTTTGGCAAGGTTTTTTACTACTGAATTGGATTTAGTAGTCAATTCATAGGGACCATTGTCTATTACCCATGATGCAGCATCTGCTGCCTCTTGATAACGTGCTGTTCCAGTATATACCTCTGCATTTAAATAGATTCTTGATAAAAGACCCATTGCTGCATATTGGTTGATTCTGTATTTCTTAGAACTTGTATTTAAATCACTATTTGTTAAATCCATAGAAGCACTAACAGCAGTAATTCCCAGTGCAGATAAAATTTCACTTTCGATGAAATTAAACACTTCTACTCTTGAAGACTGAGGGGCGTCTTGCCCAACTGCAGAAACTACTTTAACATTTCCAAAGAGATCCATCAATCTCCAATAGAAAAAGGCTCGTAACACTTTAAGTTGTGCAATTTCATTTGCAGATAATCCTGTTTTCGCAAGTGTAAGGTTGACCTCACTAATTGAATTATAAGCTGTGTTCCAAGTATTTGTGAGTGGACCACTGGCTGCTGTATATTCATGTTTGTGCATGTCTAACCAGATACCCCCGTCATACCAGTCACCTCCTTTTTGTCCAACTTGCATTTCATCTGAAGAAACACTTTGAACAGACCAGTAGTTGTTGTGACCTGCAGTTCCTCCACGAAGTTTTTCGAAAGCTGCTCCGATTTGATCTTGTACTGCTTGTGAGCTTCCATCAGTAGCGGCAATATCTATTGTCACACCAGGAATCGTGGCTCCTTCGGTGAAATCGCTAACCAATTCTTCTTCCAAATCAGTACAGGCAACTACTATCGCAAAAATTGATAGTAAACCATAAATTGATTTTTTAAAATTTTTCATAATCAATGTCATTTTCAATTAAAAATTAATATTAAGTCCAAGGGTGATTGTTCTAGCTGTAAAATAATTTGTACGTCTGTCAATACCAGGTGCTAATACATTACCTCCAGATACAGGTCCTGATGCCACAATATTTCCTCCATCGACAAGAGCAGGCTCAGGATCAATACCCGTATAATTGGTAATCACAAATGCATTTTGAATATTGGCTGAAAGTTGTGCTGCTTGAATAAAAGAACCTTCATTCATATCAAAATTATACGCTACTGTGAGGTTGTCTAACTTTAAGAAGTCTGCTTTCTCAACATATAAAGAACTAAACTGAGCTACTGTTAAGGTAGGCTCAGCTAATGATGTGTTCACAAAATTGTAAGAAGACTGACTCGCTAATCGAGGCTCGTAGAAAGCACGGAAAGTATTTACTAAACTATGTCCAAATGCACCTCTGAAAAACGCATTGACACTCCAGTTTCCAAACGATACATTATTTGACCAACCAAGTTCAAGGGTAGGAATACCATTACCTGCAGTTTCAAAGTCTGCATCTTCATCATTCCATTTGTCTTGACTTGTTGTTAGATTTCCATCATTATTAATGTCAGCAAATTTTGGTGAACCGTCTGCATTGACAGACTCAAATCTAGGTGCCCAAATCTGACCAATAGCTTCTCCTGGTCTAATCAATACCATGTTTGTTGCATTTTGCCCTGGTGAACCTAAGTTCGCTGTTATATCACCATTCTCAAGAACATATTCTTCGAGAGTAGTTTTGTAGGTTGAAAGATTTACATTTGTTTGGTAGCTATCAGACACTTCATAGCCTAAATTAAGTTCCAGCCCTTGAGTATTAATCTTACCAGAGTTTTCAAATCGTCTATCAAATCCATACGTTGCCACATCCACTCTCGTTTCAAGAATGAAGTCAGAGATGTCTCTTGTATAAAGATCAAGAGCTCCTGTAAACTTACCACTGCTAAAATCAATTCCTAAGTTGGTTTCTGCTTTTGATTCCCACTTCAAGTCTGGATTAGCTGCACGAGCTTGAGAGGTGTTTCCAGAACCCCCAGAGTCATATCCAAAGTTATAAACTATCTGAGAAAGACCTGTGGGTCCAGGTAGAGATCCTGTTTCACCATATCCAACTCTTATTTTTAATTGATCAAAGTCAGTCCCAAGATAATTGTTTAAGTCTGCTCCTATTCCAAAGGCGGGGAAGGTACCCCATTTGTTTCCTTCACCTAGTTTGGTTGATCCTTCTCTTCTTACCGATGCATTTACATAAATAGCGTCATCAATAACAACATTGGCTCTTCCGAAAAAGGCAATGATTTTATTGTTAGGACCTCTATAACTGTTTGCCGTAATAAAACCAGCGTTGTTTAAATCCTGAGATGCATCAATATTATAACTAAAATCCATTGAATCATCTGGAAAATCTCCTAGTCCAAAACCTCTATTTCTGAAGTTATCTTCTTGGTAGGAATACCCTCCAGTAATATTCATATTGAATCCGTCGCTGTCAAGATTATAGGTAGCAAATATTTCATATAAGCTAAACTCAAACCGGTTGTCTTCAAATTCTGCTAATCCCCTTCGTGTAGGACTCAATGCATTACCGCCTTGTAGAGCTGTAACTGGGATGTAGTTTCTGTTGTTGTTTTTAGAAGTTTGACGGGCTGCTCTAAATTGAATATCTAAATAATCTGTTAGGTCATAACCTAAAGATAAATTATAGTTAAGCTCCATTTTTTCTCCTGTTTGCTCGTGTTGTTCTGCAATTGATACAGGGTTAAAACTGTCAAATAATCCAAAGGTTTCAAAATACCCTCCAATCACGTCTCCTGAGTCACCAGGAAAGAAAGGAGAACCAGCAGTATAAATTGGTGCCGTTGGATTAAACAACGTTGCATATTTAAGTACTAAAGGATTTCCAAAACTTGATTGTCTCTGAGTAAAAGAGGCATTGAAATCAACTTTCAATTTATCATTAAGCGCTCTTGTAGAAATATTGGCTCTAGAGTTAAATTGTTCAAAACCAGTATTAATTACAATTCCTTCCTTTTCACGAATATTTGCAGATATTCTGAAGGTAGTATTATTGAACCCTCCTGAGGCAGCAATATTGTGGATTTGAGAAATTGCATTTCTTGTAACTGCTTCAGTCCAGTCAGTATCAGCACCAAGGTCAGATCCTCCAGCAGCTATAAATTCTTCTCTATCCATAATGTCAATTCGGTTGAGAATGCTTGAGCTAGATAATTGACCGTTGTAGGTAAGTGATAATTCACCACTTTTTCCACCCTTTGTTGTCACGATTATTACACCCGAAGATCCTCGAGAGCCATAAATCGCAGCGGCTGAACCATCTTTCAATACATTGATAGATTCAATATCATTAGGGTCAACGTTGTCAAGCGAAGCTCCAACTACACCATCAACAACAACAAGAGGTGAAACGTTTGCTCCTACTGTTGATAGACCTCTCAAACGAATGGTTGCGGGTGAATTGGGATTGCCTCCCTTGTTATAAACACTTAAACCAGCGACCTTACCTTGCAATAGTTGAGATGCCTGGTTGATTGGTCCTTTGTTAAACTCTTCTGCGGTCACTTGGACCACAGCGGAAGTAATTTCCTTTTCGTTTTGAGAACCATAACCAGTGACTACTACTTCTTCCAGTTCGTTGTCGGCTGCAAGAGATACTGTTATTTGGTCTTGACTACTAACAGTAATTTCTTGGGTTGTAAAACCAACGAAAGAGAATACTAATACGTCACCATCATTGGCGGCAATCGTAAAATTTCCGTCAAAATCAGTGCTTGTACCTGTGTTGGTTCCTTTAATCTGAACTGTTGCACCTGGCAACGGTCCGTCTTCGCTTGTCACAACTCCTGAGATGGATTGTGCATAAACACTTGCACTGACTAAGAGCGCAAGTAGACTTAAGTTAAAACTTAATAGTTTACTTTTCATTTTAGTTGTTTTGTTTGTTTTTAATTTTATGCTTAAAAAGCCCCCTATATTATTTATTAATATTAACATTTCATTAACCCTTCATATAAAATTCTTAAATTGGCCTCGAAAAGCTTTTCGAAATCAAAATGTTTAACTTTTAATGTCCGAAAAAACAAATGCAAAATCTTACATTAAAGGATATAGCAAAAAAATTAGATCTATCTATTTCAACAGTATCGAAGGCACTAAAAGATTATCCAGATGTAAGTTGGACTACTAAAAAAAGGGTGCTTGAGTATACTGAAAAAATAAATTTCAAACCTAACGCTCAAGCGTCTTTTTTGCGTACTCAAAAAACAAAAATCATAGGAGTTATTGTCCCCACTATAATCCATCATTTTTTTAGCAATATTGTTGAGGGAATTATATTAATGGCTGAAAAGGGTGGGTATATGGTGATTACCCTCTGTACAGAGGAATCCTTCGAGAAAGAAAAAAAACTTGTCAAAGAATTATTGCAACAAAATGTGGATGGCATTTTCATATCTATTTCACGCGATACCAGAGATATTTCGCATTTACAGGAAGTCATCAATAGAGGAACTACTTTAATTGTGTTTGATCGTATTTCTAAATTTTTAAGTTGCTCTAATGTGATAATCAATGATCGAGAAGCTGCCTATCAAGCAACCAAACATCTGATTGATCAAGGCTGTACCTCCATAGCTCACTTTAGAGGTGGTCTCCTGCCACAAATTGCCGTGGATCGTTATTTGGGCTATAGAAAGGCTTTGGAAGATCATGACATCGAATATCGCAAAGAACTGGTAGAAATTTGCCAAAATGCTAGTGAAAAAGAAGGCTACAACAATGCCAAAAAATTATATGATTCTAAAATAAAGTTTGATGGACTTTTCACAATTTCAGATCTTACTGCGGCTGGTGCGATTCGTTTTTATCAGAAAAAAAATATTCGTATTCCACAGGATATTGCCATTGTAGGTTTTAGTAACTGGCAACTGTCTTCTCTTACTACACCCACTATTTCTACGATAGATCAGTCTGGACAGTTGATTGGAGAGGAAGTGATGAGACTCTTTTTGAAGGAAATAAAACAACACCAAAACAATGAAAAGATTATTTTTCAAACCTCTATAATTCCTTCCAAACTAATAGTTAGGGAATCTTCAACTAGGAAACGATTTATTAAATAGAAAAATCGTATTTACAACTAAAAGGCAATCCTATTGGGATAAAAATCGAATAGTTCTTTGTAATCCCTTAAATCCTTTGCGTTGCACTGCACTGTCATGAAAGAGAGTTTCGAAAACTTCTTCTGTCATTTCCTCCCATTCAATTTCTGAAAGCTTCAAAAGGTCTGGATGCGCTTGAAATTCTACTTCATTGTGTGGTTTGGCAAAACGGTTCCATGGACAAACAGTTTGACAGACATCACATCCAAAAGCCCATTGATCCATTTTTGTTTTAAACTCCTCAGGAATGGCTTCTTTTAGTTCTATTGTTAAATAGGAAATACATTTACTCGCATCTATTTCATAGGGTGTAAGTGCTTCGGTAGGACAAGCATCAATGCACGCAGTACAATTTCCACAATGATCTGTAACTGGGGTATCGTATTCTAGCTCCAAATCTATAATCAACTCGGCTATAAAAAAGAATGATCCTACTTTTTTTGAAATTAAATTGGTGTTTTTTCCTTGCCATCCTAAACCACTTTTGGCTGCCCACACCTTGTCCATCACCGGGGCAGAATCGACAAAAACGCGCCCTTCAACTTCTCCAATTTCATTTTGAATAAAACGAACTAGTTGCTTGAGTTTATTTTTAATCACAAAATGATAATCCTTTCCGTAGGCATAAGAAGAAATTTTAGGTGCCTTTGGATCCTCCTGTTTTTGATCGGTGTGATAATTCAACAAAAGGGAGACAACACTTTTAGCACCTGGAACTAAAAGGCGGGGATCAAGGCGCTTGTCAAAATGACGTTCCATATAGCCCATTTTACCATGTTGTTCTTGACGGAGCCATTGTTCTAATTTTGGAGCTTCTTCTTCTAAAAAGTCAGCTTTAGACACCCCGCATGACAGAAACCCTAAAGCCTGGGCTTTGTCTTTTATAATCTCTGTATACTTTGTCGTTTGATTCATTAAAACAATCCTTCTTGATTGTTTTTCAAGCGGCCCAAGTGTTTATAAGCCAACTCAGTAACTTCTCTGCCCCTAGGTGTGCGAATCAGAAATCCCTGCTGAATCAAAAAGGGTTCGTAGACCTCTTCAATTGTTTCTCCATTTTCAGAAACTGCTGTTGCCAATGTAGTTATACCCACTGGACCACCTTTAAATTTATCAATTAGAGTGGTCAATATTTTGTTGTCCATATCATCCAACCCATGGGTGTCTACTTGAAGGGCTTTTAGGCCATATTGAGTGATTTTTAAATCTATATTACCGTCGCCTTTTATTTGAGCAAAATCACGAATTCGACGCAACAGACCATTAGCTATCCTAGGGGTTCCACGACTGCGTCCTGCAATTTCTATAGCCGCATTTTCAGCAATTGGAACATTTAAAATATGAGCACTTCGCTCTACTATGCTTGAGAGTAATTCTGTGTTATAATATTCTAGTCTATTGCTAATGCCAAAGCGAGCCCGCATGGGAGCCGTAAGTAAACCAGAACGAGTGGTAGCCCCCACTAACGTAAAAGGATTCAAATTGATTTGGACTGTTCTAGCATTAGGCCCACTTTCAATCATAATGTCAATTTTATAGTCCTCCATGGCAGAGTAGAGATATTCTTCTACTATTGGACTCAAACGATGTATTTCGTCAATAAATAAAATATCACGAGTATCTAAATTGGTGAGCAGTCCTGCAAGATCACCTGGCTTATCTAAAACAGGGCCAGAAGTGAGTTTGATACCCACTTCAAGTTCATTGGCCAGTATATGAGCAAGGGTTGTTTTTCCCAATCCGGGGGGGCCATGGAACAGGGTGTGATCTAGAGCTTCTTTTCTTTTGTTGGCTGCAGCAACAAAAACTTGTAAATTCTCTAAAAGAGCTTCCTGCCCTGCAAAATCATCAAAACTCAGTGGGCGAAGCGCACGATCAATATCATGCTCTTCTGAAGACAAATGCTGGCCTGATGCATCTAAATTTTCATTCATTAAATCAAAGATACTTCATTCCAAACAAATTAATTGCATCGTTTGCTGTTAGCCCCTCTATCGTGAATCTCAAAGCTAACTTTTAGAAAGCAATAATATGTCCTAAAAAAACCTCCAAGCTTTTGAGTTCGGAGGTTCAATTTGATTGAATTGTAAGAGTTAATGCTGCAGTTCTTCCTCGCCTTCTTTTAGGGGGATGTGTTGGGGTACGAAATCTTCTTCCTGGCCAGGTTTAGAGTAGTCATAAGCCCATCGATGAACATGTGGAATTTCACCTTCCCAATTGCCGTGAAAATGCGCTATAGGAGCAGTCCACTCCAACGTATTTGATCGCCATGGGTTTTGTTCTGTTGGTTTGCCATAGAACATACTGTGAATGAAGTTATAGAGAAACACAATCTGAGCTGCTCCGGCAACAAGGGCAAATACAGTGATTAGCACATTGATGTCTGCTAAATCATCAAAATAGGGAAAAGCTGTGTTGGTATAATATCTTCTAGGAAGACCTGCCATCCCTATAAAGTGCATAGGGAAAAAGACCCCATAAGCACAAACTGCTGTGACCCAAAAGTGTACGTAGCCTAAATTTTTATTCATCATTCGTCCAAACATTTTAGGGAACCAGTGATAGACGCCAGCAAATAAGCCATAGAGTGCAGAAATTCCCATCACCAAATGGAAATGTGCAACCACAAAATAAGTGTCATGAACATTAATATCTAGAGTACTATCTCCTAAAATAATTCCAGTCAGTCCACCTGTAATAAATGTTGAGACCAAACCGATGGAAAACAGCATTGCTGGATTGAGTTGTAAATTTCCTTTCCAAAGGGTTGTGATATAATTAAAGGCTTTTACCGCTGAAGGAATTGCAATCAATAAGGTGGTGAAAGTAAAGACCGAACCCAAGAAAGGATTCATTCCTGAAATAAACATGTGGTGCCCCCAAACAATAGTTGATAAGAAGGCTATAGCTAAAATAGAAGCTACCATGGCACGATAGCCAAAGATGGGTTTTCTAGCATTGGTTGCAATAATTTCTGAGGTTATACCTAGAGCCGGTAACAATACGATATACACCTCTGGGTGCCCTAAGAACCAAAAAAGGTGTTCGTATAATACGGGTGACCCTCCTTGATAATGTAGTACTTCTCC
>CENJ01069744.1_pt1 | contig 18873 bp, 15 predicted proteins | sample 356161 | NCBI WGS metagenome assembly CENJ01 (sample SAMEA2619531, study PRJEB7988) | marine metagenome | biome: marine biome (ENVO:00000447); feature: surface water layer (ENVO:00002042); material: "saline water (ENVO:00002010), including plankton (ENVO:xxxxxxxx)" | depth 5 m
GTATTTGGTGGCGGTGGCCGAACATCGCCACTTTGGGCGCGCCGCTCAGGCGTGCTTCGTGAGTCAGCCGACCCTATCGACGCAGCTCAAGAAGCTTGAAGAAACCCTGGGTGTGACGCTGGTAGAGCGCACCAATCGGCGGGTGATGCTTACGCCAGAGGGTGAGCAGATCGTTGCTCAGGCCCAGCGCATCTTAGTAGAGGTCAATTCCCTAACCGCCATGTCCGAGCAGCTCCAAGATCCGCGTGGGGGCGAGTTGCGGCTCGGCGTTATACCGACCGTAGCGCCCTACGTGTTGCCCAGGCTGCTCTCCTCTCTGCGTGCCGTTTTCCCAAACCTTCATATCAAGCTCACCGAGGGGCAAACAGATCATATCAGCCGGCTGCTGAAGCAGGGCGAGGTGGATGTCACCCTCCTGGCGTTGCCCCTGGGTGAGGAAAACGTGGACGAGTTTCCAATTTACGATGAGCCATTTTTCTATGCGGTGCCCCATGACCATCCGCTGGCGGATAGGGCCCGGGTTAGCACCGGAGATTTAGAGGGACAGGAGGTGCTGCTGCTAGAGGACGGCCACTGCTTGCGCGATCAGGCGCTTGAGGTCTGCCAGGCCCACCGAGGGATAGAGAGTCAAAATTATAGCGCCACCAGCCTGGAAACACTTCGCCAACTGGTGGCATCAGGATTCGGGACCACGTTGATCCCGGAGTTCGCGGTAAAGAGTTATCCGCACGCTGGAGATCACGTGCCGCCAATTAGGTACTTGCCCTTTGACGGCAAGGCACCCAGCCGTCAACTCGGGCTCTGCTGGCGAAGCACATCGACGCGAAAGGATTTATTGCGAGATTTGGCAGCTCAGCTGCGTGACATGATGCGCCCAGGAGCGCCCTCAGAGGACGCTCCCCGGGCATAACGCTAAGCGAGGTCGGCGACTAGAGCCGTGCGCTGAGCATCGTCGAGCACCACGGCTTCGGTCATTTCTGGATGATCGATGCCCATGGAAAGTCGTGCACCAGCTTTGAGTGCGGTTACCTGAGCTGGGTTCAACTCAAAACGCAGAAAGTGTACGGCTGCAGCTTTGTCCTCACGGCTACGGTCGATGTCCTCGTTGGCAATGGGATGAGTCTTCTCGCCATCGTCGACCTGCACCCATAGCGTCTCTTCAATGCCCCCGAGCTTGGCGAGCGCTACTCGACGCTCTTCGGCATTGCCATATTCGATCATAAAGGTTGCTTTCCAGTTGCTGCCATCAGGGATCAACGGATTGTAGGCTGATAGTTCCTCTTCGATCTCTGATGCATCGAAGATACGCTCCACGCGCAACATTTCCTGAATCTGGTACTTCATGGTCAGGGCATCTTCAAAGTAGAGGGTTGCGTTGGGACCCAGCGCGATTTGTCGCTGCTGTTTATGCGTGATGACTTCCTGTCGAAACGTTGGTCGCCGCTGGGAGTATTCTTCTAAGGACCATAGGTCCGTTCTTGAAAGGTTCATAGTTGGCTCCTGGGTATCAAAATAATGGCTAGATGCCGTAGGCCTGTCGCACCATGCTGATGGGGTGTTTGGCCTCTCCGTCGTCGATGCCGTCTGCGATTAAGCGGCCGGCCATGGGGCAGTCAGAACCGAACGTATCGGCTTCGCTATCCTTGACGCGCTTAACAACGGGTCGGGCAATCTTCTTGGCTTTTTCGTAAGTCTCTGCTTTGACGGCATAGGTGCCGTCGTGGCCCGAACAGCGCTCTATCGCCGTGATTTCCGTATCCGGGATAAGGCCAAGGAAGTCCCGGGTTTTCATGCCGAAGTTCTGCACGCGCTGGTGGCAGGCGACATGGTAGGCCACCTTTCCTAAGCCCTCGGCGAACGTCGTATCGATCAGGCCGGCGCGGTGGCGCAGCATGAGATATTCAAAGGGGTCAAAGAAATGCTTCTGAATGTTCGCGACCTCTTCAGAGTCAGGAAACATCAGCGGTAGTTCCTGCTTGTACATCAGCACGCAAGAGGGAATGGGCGCGATGATGTCATAGCCCTCTGCGATGGCGTCGAGAAAGACCGGGACGTTGGCATCTTTCATCTTCTCAACCTTTTTCAGGTCGCCCAATTCAAGTTTGGGCATCCCGCAGCATTTTGCGTCCTGCAGCAGTTTGACCGGTATTTGATTGTGCGCCAGAACCGCGACGAGGTCCTCTACCATCTGAGGCTCGTTATGGTCGCCATAGCAGGTTAGGTAGATGGCCACCTTCCCTGTGGTTCGGTCTGTGGACTGCGCCGGGTGGTCAGCGCCGACCTCCCCAGGTAGTTTTTTGCTGGTTGGGGTGGCGTGGAAATAGGGCAGGGGGGCGTCTTGGTGGAGGCCGAAGAGCGCTTCGCCTGCCTTACGCAGTGTCTTGCTGCCCGCCGCCGCATTGGCGAGTTGAGCGATGCCAGGGGTTGAGATTGCATCAAAAATCGGATCGGTCGACGTAATAATACGATCCCGCCACTTCGTATCCTGTTTGCGGAACTTAACGGCCTTAGCGCGCAGCATGAGGTGGGGAAAGTCGAGCATCCACTCATGGGGCGGTACATAGGGGCACTTTGTTTCAGCACACAGATCGCAGAGGAAACATTGGTCAACGACCTTGGTGTAGTCCGCCTTGTCCACGCCGTCCACTTCGAAAGTGTCCGATTCGTCAATGAGGTCGAAGAGCGTTGGGAAAGAGTCACAGAGGCTCACGCATCGCCTGCAGCCGTGGCAGATGTCAAAGGCTCGCTCAAGCTCTTGGTTCAAAAGGTCTTCGTCGTAAAACTCAGGGTTTTTCCAGTCTAGCGGCTGCCGATCTGGGGCTTCTAAACTTCCTTCTCGCGTGCTCATAAGAGTTCTCTATGACAATGATTAACGGTTTCTATGGGGGGGTGGGAACAAAAAAGGGGCCTTTTGGAGCCCCTCTTTGTTCCTGTCTTAGGTCAGGCTTTAGACCATAGACTCTAAAGCTTTTTGGAAGCGATTCGCATGCGAGCGTTCTGCCTTCGCAAGCGTTTCGAACCAATCAGCGATCTCATCGAAGCCCTCGTCACGAGCGGTTTTCGCCATGCCGGGGTACATATCCGTGTACTCGTGAGTTTCGCCCGCGACGGCTGCCTTGAGGTTATCCGCCGTGGTGCCAATGGGCATACCGGTGGCTGGATCGCCTACGGCTTCCATGTACTCGAGATGGCCGTGAGCGTGTCCGGTTTCGCCTTCTGCAGTTGAGCGGAAAACGGTTGCGACATCGTTCTCGCCCTCTACGTCAGCCTTCGCTGCAAAGTATAGGTAGCGACGATTAGCCTGAGATTCGCCAGCAAAGGCGTCTTTCAGGTTTTGTAAGGTATTGCTGTCCTTCAATTCCATGTTTGCATGTACTCCATACAGGTTATCTTTAGGGCCATCTAAGATGGTCAAGTGAGTATAGGGTCTTATGGCTCTGTTTCTATTTGAATGTTTAGATCATTACCATAGACACAGGCTATCGAACCCGTGAAATCATTAACTGGCGTCAATGATAATCATTCCCATTTCTAAAAAGCGTGAATTCGTTACAATCACGCACTTTTGTCTAAGATTTCAGCGAGCGAGTGTCAATGGCGGTATTTGTCAGAGAGTTTAGGCAGTTATTCGGACTCGCTTTGCCGCTGGTTTTTACCCAGGTTGCGCAGATGGGTATGGGGGTCGCCGACACCTTGATGGCGGGCCAGATCAGTTCCGTGGAGTTGGCGGGTGTAGCCCTTGGCGGCGCGGTGCTTTGGCCGCTGCTGCTGCTCGTGGCTGGGGTTGTGATGTCGCTCACGCCAGTCGTCTCTCAGCTTCACGGGGCGGGACGCTCTGCCGAGGCAGGTGAGGTCACCCGGCAGGCTTTGTGGATTGCCGTTTTGGCTGGTGTGGCGCTCACGTTCGTCCTGCGCAATCTGGCACCCCTTTATATGGCGCTGGGGGTGGATCCAGAGGTCATCGTTGTGACGTCGGCTTATTTGCAGGCCATAAGTTGGGGTGTCATCCCCGTCCTCGGTTACTTTGCCATGCGCTACCTCTGTGAGGGGTTGTCGTGGACAACGCCATCCATGCTTATCGCGGGTTCTGCGTTACTTCTAAAGGTGCCCTTAAATTATTGGTTTATGTATGGAGGCCTGGGCCTTCCAGCCATGGGCGGGGAGGGCTGCGGGTGGGCGTCTGCCTTGGTCATGGTGTACGAACTCGTTGCAATCAGCCTGGTGGTTACCTATTCCCGCATCGCCCACGTGAAACTGTTTGCTGAATTTTCATGGCCTCAATGGGCCCAGATCCAAAAGCTGGCCAGGCTTGGTATACCCATCGGAATGGCGACCTTTGCAGAGTTTGGTTTTTTCTCAGTGGTGACCCTGATGATTGGCAGGCTTGGCGCTGAGACCGTGGCAGCGCACCAAATCGTTAACAACATCAGTGGACTGATTTTTATGATCCCCCTGGGGCTGGGCATGGCCACCGCCATTAGGGTCGGTTACAACGTAGGCCGTCAAGACCACGTTGCTGCCCGACGAAGTGGCTGGGTGGCTATTGGCACGAGTTTTAGCTTTGCCCTTTTCGCGATCACCGTGCTGCTCCTGTTCGGCGAAATATTGATTGGCCTCTATTCCTCCGAGGTTGGCGTCATTCTGCTGGCGACCCAGCTGCTGGTGATCGTGGCGATTTACCAAATATTTGACGATATCCAGGTCATCGCCATGGGCGCTCTGCGTGGCTACAAAGATACCGCGATGCCCTTTTTGCTCGCCTTCTGTTGTTATTGGCTGATTGGATTTCCGATTGCTTGGACCTTGGGCTACGGCTATGTCGAGGCCCTGGATTTTGGCGTTTTCGGATATTGGATGGGTCTGGCCAGCGGGCTCGTCGCGGCTTCGATCATTTTGGTTTACCGGTTTCATCGCATTTCCGCTCGGTTCGTTGCTCAACATGAGTCTTGATCCGAGGTGGCAGCGCGCCAAGGCCGTGACTCGGCGTCGGGTTCCGTTACCGGCCAAGGTGTCGGGGTTGATCCAATAGCGTTTGGGAGGGTAGATGGTCCATGATGTGACGTCACAGGACGCCAAGGTTCGAGTAATTCGACACGCTGCAAAAGCCGGCGGGCAATGGGCGGAACTCGTGTTGAACCGACCCCAACGTAAAAATGCGATTACGGGTCCCCTGGGTGAGGCGCTTGCTCAGGCCGTGAACGCCCTCAATGAAGATTCTGCAATTCAGGTTATTTTGCTGCGCGGGGCTGAGGGGGCCTTTTGCTCTGGGCTAGATCTCGAGGCCTTTAATGCCCAGCCCAGCCCGCCTTGGCTGGCGAACTTCCCCAAGGTTTGGCGCGCCGCCCACGAGGCGCTCTTTTGCTGTGAGAAACCCATTGTCGGCGCACTGGAGCGCTACGCGATCAATGGTGGCGCAGCCCTGGCCATTGCGTGTGACCACCTGTTCATGGGTCGCGAGGCCTTTCTTCAGGTGGGCGAAGTGCAGATTGGCATGGCCGCACCCTATAACCTCGCGTGGTTAACGCTGCGGCACAGCGAGGCGAGCATAGCTCAGGCCTGCCTCCTGGGAGAGCGAATGAAGGCGGATGACATGCTGCGCCTGGGCCTCGCCAGCGAGGTGGTGGACGACGCCCGGGTTGTCTCATCAGCGGTGGCATTGTGTCAGCGGATGGCTGACTTTCCCCCAGGCGCGCCAGCGCGAATAAAAACTGGCCTGCGCGCAAACGTTCGGGAGAGCGCTAGTGAGTGGTTTGATCGCTTTACCGCTCTGGCTACCGGGGGTGCAAGCCCTCCTGGGAAGCCATAGGCGACCCTACCGGCGAGTACCGGCCGACGGGATGCTTTGCGGGAGATTATCCAGCAGACGCTGCCATTCCAGGGTGAACCAGGGGGTGGTTTTCAATTCACTGTCGTCCAGCATCGGTGCTACCGCATCCAGATCCACCCAGCGAAAATCCTGCAGCTCTTCGATATTGATGAGGGGTTCGCCGAGGAAACGGGCTAGGTACACCGAGCACAGTTCCCGCTCACTGCCGCGATCCTCGAAACGTGCCGCATACTGGAACTTGAACATAAAACGCGATTCAACATCAAAGCCCAGTTCCTCCCGGCATCGGCGGGAAACGGCATCCTGAATCTCTTCGCCCACACGCGGATGGGAACAACAGGAATTGGACCAGTAGCCGCCCCAAAGCCGCTTGCCTGCGGCGCGCTGTTGAATCAACAGCTGGTTCTGCTCATTGAAAACAAAGAGAGAAAAGGCTCGGTGAAGCACGCCCTCACCCGCATGGCAGGCGGCCTTATCCAGCTCGCCGATTGCTTGGTCATCAGCGTCGACAAGAATGAGTGGCTCCGAGTCAAAGGAGACAATTTCTGCGCGGGTGTGTTCCATGGCGAAATGGTATCAAATATCTCGCGCTGTCCGCTGCCCGTTATGAACTGAGCTAAACGGGTTCGGCTTTCACTTCAGTTCCACGGTTGTTCCCCTAATCTGAGCCTTCGAATAAGCGGCTAAGGCCTCAGCGGAAGGGAATTGAACATGCAGCCCAAACAGTTGCGCGTTGAGATTGATGGCACCCGGGTCAATGTCTTTGAATACGGTACTCAGGGTGGCCAACAGGTGCTCTTCGTCCACGCCACTGGATTTCACGCCCGTTGCTGGGACCAAGTGGTGTCGCATCTCCCCTCAGAGCTGCATATTTTTGCAGTAGATATGCGAGGTCATGGCCAATCGGAAAACAAGGGCCCCTTTACCTGGCAGCGTCTGGGTCAAGATATTCTCTCTCTAGCAGAGCACCTGGGTCTGCAGAACATCATCGGGGTAGGCCACTCCATGGGTGGTCACTGCATCACGCATGCTGCCGGACATCAGCCCAGGTTGTTTCGAAGGCTTATTCTCGTGGACCCGGTGATCCTGTCGCCGAATCTGTATCAAAACAGCAAGCGCCATCAATATGAGGATGTTTCTGAGCATCCGGTCGCCCGACGCCGCAGTCATTTCGCCTCGGTGCAAGAAATGCATGATCGCTATGTTGATCGAAAGCCCTACAGCCTTTGGCAGCCCCAAGTGTTTATGGACTACTGCACCTATGGCCTGGTGCCGGCACCCTCGGGCACGGGCCTAGCGCTCGCCTGTCCGCCGCACATTGAAGCGTCTATCTACATGGGTAACTTTGATGCAGACCTCTATACGCTAATCCCTAAAATCGAGGTGCCAACCCTCGTGCTTCGTGCCAGGCCTCGTGATGCTTCCTCAAAGGAGATGGATTTTTCTGCGTCGCCAACCTGGCCAGAGCTGGCGGATCAATTCCCTCATGGCCAAGACATAATGTTGCCCGAGCTGACTCACTTTATCCCCATGCAGGATCCCGCCTTAGTCGCAGATTTCATTCGCGTCGCCGCTGAGGATAGTTAGCTTCCTGAGCCTGCCCTCCGTAGCGTCTGGGTCCAATGGAGCCAGCATCCTGTAGGCAAAGGGGTTAACATAGGGGGCTAATTCACCGTGCCGCAGTGACCCATGTCGGAAAGCCAAGACAACGCAACTTTTTCCTTTGTCGAGATGGAACATCAGATTCTAAACCTCTGGCAGGAAACGGGTGCCTTCCAGCAATCGCTGGAGAAAACAAAGGGGAAGCAACCCTATATCTTCTACGACGGCCCTCCCTTTGCGACGGGCCTACCGCACCATGGACACCTGGTCGCCAGCACCATTAAGGATATAGTTCCTCGCTACTGGACCATGAAGGGCCGCTACGTGATGCGTCGTTTTGGCTGGGACTGTCACGGCCTGCCTATCGAGCACGAGATCGATAAACAACTTGGGATGTCAGCCCAAGAGGCCGTCGCAAAGCTTGGCGTCGCTGGCTACAACGATGAATGTCGAGCCATTGTTCAGCGCTACGTTGCCGAATGGCGACACACCATTACCCGAATTGGCCGCTGGATCGACTTTGATCATGACTACAAAACCATGGACGCCTGGTATATGGAGTCGGTTTGGTGGGTCTTTAAGCAGCTTTGGGATAAGGGTCTCATCTACCAGGGCGTCAAGGTGGTGCCTGTGTCTACGGCCTTGGGTACCCCGCTTGCTAACTTTGAGGCCACGTCCAATTATCAGGATGTTCAGGATCCTGCGGTCACGGTATTACTCAAGCTGGCAGACGCTGATGCGTATTTGGCGATATGGACGACGACCCCCTGGACGCTGCCGTCAAACCTAGCGGTCTGTGTGGGAGACGATATCACCTATCAGCTGGTGGAGGACGCTGAACGAGGGATTAACATTTATCTCGCCCAGGAGCGAGTGACTGCTTACTTCGGGGACCAGGCCACGGTGATCGAGACCTGTCAGGGTCGGGATTTAGTCGGCCGGCGATACCACCCTATTTTTGATTATTTCGCCGATCAGGCTGAGCTTGGGGCCTTTGTGGTGGTGAGCGACGCCTACGTCACCACGGAAAGCGGCACCGGGCTGGTGCACCAAGCCCCGGCATTCGGCGAGGACGATTATCGCGTACTCAGGGCTCACAATATTGAGGCTTTCGCCTGTCCGGTATCCCTGCACGGTGAATTTACTGATGAGGTGACCGATTTCGTTGGGCGCCATGTCAAAGCGGCCGACAAAGAAATCATCGCGCATTTGAAGGCATCCGGGGCACTCTATCGTCAGGACGTAATTCAGCACAGCTATCCCTATTGCTATCGTTCGGATACGCCCCTGATCTATCGGGCGATTCCTTCTTGGTACGTGGCGGTAACCCAGATCAAGGATCGGCTCCTGGCGGCCAACGAACAGATCAACTGGGTGCCAGAACACATCAAGAAAGGCCGCTTTGGGCATTGGCTTGATGGTGCCATTGATTGGGCAGTTTCGCGCAATCGGGTTTGGGGTACTCCGCTTCCTGTCTGGATTAACGACGTGACCGGCAAGGCTCTTTGTGTCGGGTCCGTAGACGAGCTGGCGGAGCTTAGTGGGGTACGCATAACCGACCTGCACCGAGAAAATGTCGATCCCATTAGCTTTTCTCTCGACGGCGAAGAGGGGACCTACCAGCGTATCGAGGAAGTTTTGGATTGCTGGTTTGAGTCCGGTTCTATGCCTTACGCCCAGCTGCACTACCCCTTCGAAAATGAACAGCTGTTTGAAGCCGGCTTCCCGGCGGAATTCATTGCGGAGGGCCTTGACCAAACGCGCGGCTGGTTTTACACCCTTACGGTGCTGGGCGCAGCGCTGTTCGACAAACCGGCCTTTCGGAATGTGATCGTCAACGGCATGGTTATGGCTGAGGACGGGAAAAAGATGTCCAAAAGCCTGCGCAACTACACTCCGCCAGATGAGTTGATGGAAAGTTATGGCGCCGATGCGCTGCGCCTCTATGCGATCAATTCGGGGCTAATGCGCGGCGAGGAGCAGCGTTTCGCTGACAGCGGCGTGCGCGATATGGTCCGGCGGGCCTTGCTCCCCTGGTATAACGCCTTTTCCTTTTTACGAACCTACGCGGCCATCGACGGGTGGTCACCCGATAAAGGCCAGCATCACGGCAACAATATTCTGGATCATTGGATCCGCTCACGTCTGCAAACCCTAAAGGCGAATGTCGCCACTGAGATGGAGGCTTATCGGCTGTACAACGTGGTGCCCCAGCTCTTCTCCTTTATTGAGGATTTGACTAACTGGTACATCCGTCTGAATCGAGGGCGGTTTTGGGGAGAGGGGATCAGCGCCGACAAAATAGCTGCCTACAGCACGCTTTACGATGTGCTGCTAGAGCTGTCGAAGCTCATGGCGCCCTTTGCTCCCTTTCTGTCTGAGCACCTCTATCAGTCGCTGGAAGCCCTAGCCGGACGCCAGCCATCGCCGGCTTCCGTGCATCACTGTGACTATCCGGAGGCGGAGCCCGCGCACAGTCAACCTGCCCTAGAAACGGCCGTAGATCGAATGCAGCAGGTCATTCTCTTGGGCAGGCAGCGACGCGAGGAGGTGAAAATTGGTCTGCGAACGCCCTTGGCGAAGATGACCATCGTGCATCGTGATGGTGCGCTGCTGGAGGAAATGGGTCGGCTGGAAGGTTACCTTCTCGAGGAGTTGAATGTTCAGCAAGTCAGCTACAGCGCCAATGAAGCCGCCTTCATTGAACTGGTGGCCAAGCCTAACTTTCCCCTATTGGGCAAGCGTCTGGGCAAGAAAATGAAGCCCTTTGGACAACGCATCAACGCCCTGAGCCCACAGGAGATTGCCCTGCTTCAGGAGACGGGTGCCCTGACCCTTGAAGTGGATGGCGTGAGCGAGACCTTTGACCAGGTTGAAATCCAGGTGCAGCAGCAGGCTCGGGCGGGGACCAATACGGTGTCGAATAATCAGATAAGCCTGGATTTAGATACGACGTTGACCCCAGCGCTTATCCGAGGCGGCTATGCGCGAGAGGTTGTAAATCGCATTCAGCGGGAGCGAAAAGAGCGTGGTTTTGACGTAGCGGATCGAATCCACGTGAGCTACCAAGCCGAGGGCGATCTGGCCTTAGCCATCTCCGAGCATTTGAGCTACATCATGGGCGAAACCCTGAGCCTAGATATGCAGGCGTCAGGTCTTGCTGCGGGGACGCAGGCGCAGGTCGATGGGCTTGCACTGTCCTTTGACCTGGTGCGGGTTCCAGAGGGCGCACAATCCCGCAAATGAGGTGGTTGGATGAAATATACCTTCGAACCGACGGGCGCTAACGCCCAGACCAATCACCTGGGGAGCTATCGACGGCGACTGCCCGTGAGCTTAGAGCGTATGTATGAAAATGCGCTGGATTGGGCGCATCTACCCCATGTTCATGCCTCTACTTTTGACACCATCACGTGTACCGAATCGGGTGCCTGGGGCTGGCGGGCGACGGTGACCAGCGGGGATGAGGACACAGAGATAGAGCTGCTGTTGGACCGCCAGGCCAGGCGCTGGATCACCCGCACCAAATCGGGGCAAAACGTCGGCGCGGAGATTTGGACTCAGGTTTTTCAGGTGGAATCTCGCGTGCTGGATATCACCGTTGATTTTTTTGTGCCCGATATCCCGGCCTCGGATCGCCTCTCGCTGGGCAAGGCATACGCAGCGGTCTACGAGCGGCTTTATGATGAGGATGTGGCGCTGATGAGTGAGCGTCAGCGTCAGCTCGACAGGCGCCTAGAAGGGCGGTCAACGGATCAAAGCCTAAGCATTGAAAATCCGTCCCGGCTGCCCTTGCCCCATGCCTTCAGCCTGGGGGGACGCGACTACCTGCTACATCAACAAGACCAGGCCTGGCTGATCTATCCGGCTCGGTGTCCACACCAACTCGGGCCCCTGGACGCGCTCCCGCTCGTGGATGGGCAGGTAACCTGTCCTTGGCACGGCTATGTTTTTGATGTGCGAAGCGGCCGCTGCGTCAGCGGCGCCACGTGTCACCTGGGTCCAATGCCTACGGTAACTGAACACTCGGATGGACTCGTTGTCAGTTGGGCATTGCCCGTTAATCCCCGGTAAAGTTCGCGTCTTCCTTGGTTTGGCGAGTTGAGAGCGCCAGCTTGCGGTCTGATGTCCCTGCGCTCATTAGGTTTTGATCGCTGTCCATATGCATGATGGCGTGGCCTAAGGGATTGGAAAGCTGGTTGATGGATTGTTTGATCATCTGCGCCGCAACGGGCGGTTTAGCAGCGTAGTCAGCCGCCACGGCATAGGCCGTCGGCAGCAGTTCTGGGTCCGCTACCAAACGATCTAAGATGCCCCAATCCAAAAGCGTCTTGGCGTCCAGGCGCTCGGCCCCAATGACCAGACGTTTGCTGCGGGCAGGCCCCACCAAGGCGGTGATGATTGGGAGGCTCTTCCAGCTCAGATTGATGCCCAAATCAACCTCAGGATATTGCATAAAGCAGGATTCGCCACCGATACGCAGGTCGCAGGCTGTGGCAACGCAGGCCCCGCCTCCCATGGCTGCCCCGCGCCAGGCGGCGATGGTAATTTGATCCATCTCTAGAATGGCCTCAATGGCTCGCTGGCCGATACGTGCGTTGCGCCGTCTCTGAACCAAGGGCAGGTCGGGCCGCGGTCTATCGTCTAAATCCGCGCCGGAGGAAAAGTGGGGTCCCTCCCCAGTCACGACCACCACGCGAACATCGGGTTCATCCCTAAACAGCAGTGCCGCACGTTCGAGTTCTGCCAGATGCTCAACACTTAAGGCGTTGGCCTTGGTTGGGCGCGCCATGGTGATGGTCGCGATGGGGCCATCTGCGGTAACGCCCAGGTGCTGGAAGGGTTGCTTGGGGTCGGATCCAATCATGAGCGCAGTGTAGCGCTGCAACGGGCTAATTTGGAGGCAAAAAAACGGAGGCCAGAGGCCTCCGTTTCGAGAGAAAGAGAGACATCCGAGGAGGGGAGGGGAGAGGAGGTTCGGATGTCTCTCAAGTACCGGCGTTTACTGCCGCCGTTGAAGCCATGTTACCTCTAGTAACAATAAGTGCAACCTAACGTAACGCAACGTAGCGTTGCATTTTTAGTACACCAGGCGGATGATGACACCCTCTCACGATAGGCAGCAGCGCCATGGATTGGGACGATTATAAGTTCTTCAGCGCCTTAGCGACCACTAAATCGGTGCGCGGCGCGTCCTCACTGCTCGAGGTGAACCCCTCCACCGTCAGCCGACGGCTGGAGCTGTTTGAGCAACGCTTAGGAGTGCCGCTCTTTGTACGGTCGCCCAAGGGCCTTTTGATAACGCCGGAGGGTGCAGAGGTTATCAGTCGAGTCAATCGAGTGGCCGAGGAAATTGGTAATATCGAGGGCCGACTGAAGGGACGGGATCAAAAGCTGTCAGGGCCGATCCAGGTTGTGATTCCAGAGGTCCTTGGCATGGACATTATCCTGCCAGAACTTGAGCGCTTTCGAGCCCTTTATAAAGATGTCCAGCTGCATATCCACCCAACCCACGCCAAGCTGGATGTCACTCGCCGTGAAGCGGATGTTGCCATCGTCGCCACCGCCAATCCGGTGGAGACCCTGGTTGGCCGAAAACTGTCCGATCTCACGTTGGCGGCCTATGGCGCGGTGAGTCTTTTAGAGCAAGCAGAACAAGCGGAATCCCGTGTGGTAGAGGCGTTGCCCTGGCTGGAATATCTCTCCCATAGCGAGATGGGCCAAGCCTGCAGAAGCTTTCGGCGGTCCGAGGTGCCTGACGCACAGATCGCAATGAGTACCCACAGCTTGCTGCTTCACGCCGAGGCAGCCCGAAAGGGTCTGGGGCTGGCGTTTCTGCCCACGGTCATTGCTGAGTCAGACCCGAAGCTGCGGCGTATCGAGAGCGTGAGGGCCCGATATGGCCCCCCGCTGTGGATGCTGATTCACCCAGACCTCCGCTCCACCCACAGAGTGTCCGTTTTCATCGACTTTGTGCGTAAGGTGTTTTCAAGGAAGGGCCCCGAGCTTATTGTTGACGGGGCAGCGGTTGCCGCTGGGCGGCAAGAAAGCCCATGACCTCTTGGTGATTGCCGCGGTAGACGATTCGGTCTTTTTTCCTGGCTAGCTGAAAGTCATACATGGGGTCGTAATATTCAGACAGCAGATAGCTGATCCAGCTCTCGTGGCTTGCCTGGTTGGCAAAGGCGGCCTTGATGCGGCCGCATAGTTGAACCATCCGCAGCCCGCCCAGTCGGCGCCTTATTCTGGTTGCCGCATTCAGATAGCGTTGGCAGACCGCCTCAGACGATAGCCCCAGGCTGACCGCTTCTGCGGTAGCCGCCGTGACGTACTCGGATTCTATGTGTGCTATGCGCTCTTCGATATCCACCTCGACTAAGGCGATCTGCGCTTGTTGCATGCAGGCATGCCAAGCCAGGGGTAGGCCCATACGGCCGATGGTACGACTCTCGTCTTCGACGACTAGATCCAAAAACTCGTGCTGCAGGTAGTCCGTGGCCAGCTGATTTTCGAAGCTGACCGGAGTGGGCTGGGGCGTAAAACGACTGCCGAAGGCGGAACCGCGATGATTGGCGCGACCTTCGAGATCAATAGCGTTGGGTAGGCGCTCGATTAGCGTCGTCTTTGCAGAGCCGGTCCTGCCGCTTACCACCCACCAGTTTTTTTCAGGATGATCCAAGACATACAAACAGGCCTGGCGAAGGGCTTTGAATCCGCCCTCTACCCGCTGTTGCTGAAATCCTGCTTCGGCCAACCACTGCTGTGCCAACCGTGATCGCTCCCCACCTCGCCAACACATCACCTGGGTCTCCGGGTGGCTTCTGCATTGTTCAATCCATTCGTCGATGCGGTGCTGACGCCGAGGGCCGCTCACCAGACGATGTCCCAGAGCCATGGCCGACTCGTGCCCCTCCTGCTTGTACGCGGTACCAACCTGCATCCGCTCATCGTCATCTAAAATCGGTAAGTTTGTGCTGCCGGGCATGCGGCCGTGAGCAAATTCGCTAGGGGCGCGTACATCAAGCAAGCTCGGTTGTTGCCTGATGAGCTCTAGCGTTTGAGCGTTAGGGGGCTTGATCGGTGATGTCGGCACCTGATTCAAATTTCTCTAGGTGTTGTTTGAGAATATCCAGAACGTCCTGGCGTTCCTGATCTGTGGCAATAGCGATGGCCTGCCGCTGTAGCTCTATCGCTCGCTGAAAATCGCCGTTGGCGGCATAGGCCGTAGCCCAGGTATCCATATATTCAGGCCGCTGCTGGGCCATGCGGTTTGAAGTCATCAGCACATCCATGATCGAGAGTGCGTAGCGACGCCGCTGAAGGGCTGATATGTCCGATACCGTCAGCGTCCAGGCGACTTCGTTAATGATGGCGGCGTTGCCGTGGTGACTTTGCTGTGCCTGATTGACGGCTCGCTTGTACCACCGAACAGCCTGTCTTGGGGAACGTCGCGTGCCGATGCCCTTGGCGCTCAGGTTGCCCAGTACAACCATGGCTTCCGCGTTTTCATTGTCGGCCAGCTCCTCCAGCCAGGGGATAAGTTCTGCATGGGGTTCAAGGCTGTCGTTGCCGTTGAGAAACCTGGCGTAGCTAATGATGGCGTCCGGGTCTTTGAGCGCTGCCGCCTTGCCGTAGTATAAATTAGCAAGGTCGTCGCTTTGCGGTAGCAGCCTGCCTTGACGAGAATGATAGGCAAGATAGAGGTAAGCCTCTGGGTGGCCGAGCTCGCCGGCTCGGATCAGTAAGGCGATGGACTCCTGCTCGCTGAGGGGCGCCAACTTGGCAATCTCCGGAGACTCTAGGTACAGGCGCGCTAACGTATACATAGATTCCGTGGAGCCCAGGGCGATGGCCTGGAGATGATTTTCTATGGAGAGCTGCATGAGCTCCTGATGTCGGTCTCCAGGCTCAATCCCTTCCCGACCGTCATCACCAGGCGGCTCGGTTGGCTGGGGCGCACGCGGAACCGTAGGTTCTGCATCGGAAGCTGCCGATTGTCGATCCTTGGTTGATTCCGCCTGGTACCAAAAGATGCGTGCCAGCATGGTATGGGCCAGGAGATTATCGCTGCGGGAGGCCATCTGCAGCCAGCCGATGGCCGCGTCGTAGGTTCGTTGTTTCGCCAGATATGTCCCGATAGATGCCTGTGCCGCAGGGTCCCGTTGTTCTGCAAACAGGCGCAGCGCATCCCAGGGGTTAAACTCGCCGTCGACGGCCCTAGGTTCGCTACGCTGAATGGGGCCAATCAATCGAGAGAGATCGAAGTAGGTGCTGCGTAATGGATGCTCGTCGTCCCTTCGCGAAAGCACGAGTAATTTTAGAGGTACTTGCTCGGTAGTCTGGAAAATGGAACCGCTCAGGGTTTCGTTGTCCATCATGATCCAAGCCTGAGCATCCGAACTGCTGAGCAGCGGGAAGGGGGCTTCTGCACTCCCGTCCCCCTGGGACCGAATAGCCAAACGAATGGCGTCCAGCTTGTCCTGATACTGCTGAGCCGTCTCCTCTGCTTCCACGTAGGTATAAAATCTGGATAGCGCCAGGTTACCGGTCAGGCTCATGGGGTAAAGGCTGATCAGAGCAGAACCTATTGAGCCCAGCCGGAGAGGCTCGTCGACCATAAACGCCAACGCCTGCTGCTCCAGGGGAATCAGCTCCTGCAGGCGAGACACCAGATCGGGATCGCTGAGTAGCGCTTGGTCGGCATCAAGAAGGGGGGCCAAGCTCGGTGGAGGCTCGGACGGAACGGGCGGGCCATTGGTCTGACAGGCGAAGAGGCAAAGCCCAATGATCACCCATGCGATAAATCTGTGCATAAGGCGTTTATAGCATCCCCAACAGGGCGATGAAACCATGGCCGTTATCGCAATCAAAGAGCGCTAACTTTTGGCGAGAAAGAGGAGGGCTCAAATCAATCAATCCCCTCGGGGTAACTTGAGCGCTCTCCCCGGGTCAAGCTAGACTGGAACCTTAAACAGAAGAGAAGCCCCTATGAATTTAACCGCGAAATCAAGGATGCCCGAATCGGAAAACGCTCTGCCGGGCAGGGCAGAGGCCATGCCAGTCGCTCCGGGGCACTTCCTACACGGCCGCCCCATGGTTGGACCCTTTGAAGCTCCGCTTAAGCAGATTCAAATAGGGATGGGCTGTTTTTGGGGCGCCGAACGGCGCATGTGGGAAATGCCAGGGGTGTATACCACCGCGGTAGGCTACGCGGGGGGGCTGACGCCTAATCCGACCTATCGCGAGGTTTGCAGTGGCGGTACGGGCCATACCGAAGTTGTGCTTGTGGTGTTTGATGAGCGCCTGGTCAGTTTAGAAGAGATTCTAAAGGTGTTCTGGGAGGCCCACGATCCTACTCAGGGGATGCGGCAAGGTAACGATCTCGGTACACAATATCGTTCCGCCATCTACGTTTACGACGACGAGCAGCTGGAGAGGGTGCAGAACAGTCGTGACCAATTCCAGCAAGCCCTGATCGCAGTGGGTTATGGCGCTATCACAACGGAAATTAGAAAGGCCCCGCCCTTCTACTACGCTGAGGACTACCATCAACAATATTTGGCCAAGGTGCCCAATGGTTACTGCGGACTCCGAGGTACGGGGGCTATCTGCAGCGTTGAGCCATCAGGGGCTGACGCCAGCTAACTCACCACGGTCTTCGTCTGGCCACAGCGTTCACACCGCTGAACGCTGACCAGCTTGCCCTGACTAACGTCGAATTGCTTCCGCGCTTCGTCCTGCCAACGGTGAAAGCCTGACTTGCACAGCGTCTTGCCGGAGGCCCGGTCGCGATTCCGCTTACGTTTGAATGCCGTCAGGTCCGTTGGTTGGGTCATGGTCCTACCCTAGCACCTTCTCAATTCGCGCGGCAATTTCAGGCCAATGACGGTCCACACGACGCTCTACTTTTTGCCAGTCTTCAATGGACCGATCTGCGGTTGGTAAACCTCAGGCGGGCGGTTAACATCGTGCGCCGAAGGCCGCTCGCCACAGAACTCCGGTGAGCGGGCCACCAAAGTACGGTTCGATCTGTGAAGATCAGAATCGTGGAAACCCCAGATTGCTTGCAATAAAACCATTGCTGAAGGCGGCCAGGAGGCCAACCTTGGCGTCAGGAGAGAGTTACTAGCATGAGAGAGCGTGGCGTGGGCATTGATTTCGGCACCAGCAATTCCGCTGCCGCCATATTCGATGGTGAGCAGGTCTCCCTAGTCCAGCTAGAGCAGGCGGATCCGATTATTCCGTCGGCAACCTATATTGATCGGGCGCTGACATCGAAAACGGGGCAACACGCTGTAGATCAGTACATTCAGGACAATACCGGACGCACGGTGGAGCTGGTGCCAGAGGTCGTGGGTGAGACGAGCCAGTTTGTAGACGATAGTTCCGCCGAACACCCGGCGGAAGTGCGAACATCGACCCAAAAAATCTACGGTGCGCCGGTCACGGATAGCAGTCTGCAGGGGAGGTTATTTCGCGGAACGAAACGGCTTCTAGGAGATGAACAGGTGCGGCGTCTGATGGTGTTTGACCACCCCTTTCGCCTCGTTGCCTTGGTCACCCCGCTGCTATTAAGGATTCGCCAGGCCATCGAAACAGAAGTTGGATCCATGACTGATGCTCACCTCGGTCATCCGGTCAATTTTGAAGGCCGCGATAAATATTCCAATCAACTGGCCCTCAGTCGGCTCGGTGAGGCCTTTGGCTACGCGGGTATTGCCAGCCGATCCTTTTATCCCGAGCCCCTGGCGGCTGCGGTGAGCTTCTTACACACCAACCCCAGTGCAGACGGCGAAACTCTGCTCTGCCTGGACTTCGGCGGCGGCACCCTGGATTTTTGCATCCTGCGCCGTCGTGGCCAGCAGTTCGATGTGGTCGCCACACATGGTATAGGGCTTGGTGGGGATCACCTGGATCAAATTCTCTTTCGCAAACTACTCTTTCCCCAGCTGGGCAAGGGCGAGCGCTGGCGGCGGCGGGGCTTTGACCGGGAGGAGATAGAAACGCGCTTTCCCTTTGAAGAATTTGAGGAGCCTCTGGTCAACTGGGCCGTGACCTACACCCTCAATCAGAACCGATTCACGACGCCGGTTATGGAATGTATCGAAGCAGGCGGACCTTCCGTGCGTAAATTCCAGCGCCTGCGGGATGTTATCAAGCAGAACTTAAGCTACCTGTTATTTGCCAGAATCAAGGATCTTAAGGCGGCGCTGTCTAGTCATGAGGTCGCCAGCCTGGATGTTCCTGAACTGGATTTAGAGCTCAGGCTGAGCCGCAAAGAATTTGAGGCCATGATCGATGAGCCCCTCCGTCGGGTCGCCAATGCCCTGGACGAAACGGTTCGCCGGGCGGGGTTGCAGCATGGGGACGTAGACCTTGTGCTGCGGACGGGCGGGTCTAGCTTGATACCCGCAGTCCTAGGTCTGCTAGAGGGGCGATTTCCG
>CENJ01174045.1_pt1 | contig 18864 bp, 15 predicted proteins | sample 356161 | NCBI WGS metagenome assembly CENJ01 (sample SAMEA2619531, study PRJEB7988) | marine metagenome | biome: marine biome (ENVO:00000447); feature: surface water layer (ENVO:00002042); material: "saline water (ENVO:00002010), including plankton (ENVO:xxxxxxxx)" | depth 5 m
GGCTGCAAATATAAAACCCTTTTTCTTACCAACATAATGGTTTTGAATGAAAATTATTTTTTTATTGAAATAAGTTCCAAACCACCCCAAAACGGATACTCATATCGCGGTAGGGATAGAACGGAGCAGCGTAGTAGCGATAGCCACTCATTGAGTCATTGAAGTGCTCGGCCTTAAGAAAAACGCGGGTTTGATTTATTTTTGCATTGATAAAAAAATCGATCCTTGGGTATTCGCCAATCAATTTATTGTTTTGGGTAACGTACTCGCCGAGAACCGAGTGGATCGCATCGGCATAGAAGCTTGTAAAAAATTGAAAATGAAACCCAGTTTGGAGGTAGAGTGCCTTATTAAAGACGAATGTGGAAAAGGCGAATGTGTTTCGAGTGATCCATTTAGGGACGTTTAATAGGGAGGGCTCTGTCTGTGCTTCTTCTGTTCCACCAGATTCAATTTGATTCACCTCTTGGTATTGCACTGTGTTGGTGAGCGAAAACTTACCCAAGGTGAATTGGTTAAAAAGGCGCAGCTTGATGTAATTCAATTCATTTTGGGATTGAACGGGTGCAGCCAAGAGCTTTTTCCCCCAATCCTCTGAGGAAGTAATGTTATTAAAGTGGGTGTAGTTTTCAATCCGATGCCACTCCCCCTGAAGCTGAAGCCAACGGGGATGGCCCAATGCAGCATGCAAACTAGTACGTTTGGTATTCTCTAGGTCGGGCTGGTCCCAATTCAAATCTATGTAGTTGCTTTCGTTTTGGTAAAAATTAAAATTTTGTGGCTGGCTGCGGTATTGCGCACCAACGGAAAGTTTCCAATTGGAAAATAGGCTTCGTTCGGCATTAACCTGGTAATGATTCGTTTTTAATTTCGCTAATAAGGAGTGGTGTAATTGACCACTCCATTCCCAGGCTCCCGTCTGATTCTTCCACTGGATTTGAACTGCCAATTGATTTTCCTTTTGTCCAAGAAAATCGGTTCCTGTCACCGTTTCTGTTCGTCCATGAGCAAAATCCCACTGCTTGTATTGAATTCCTGCTTTGGTGGTTCCCACAAACGGCAAATCAGTTTCTACAAAAGTTTCGTTGGTGATCGTTTTGACATCCATCCGACTAAAAATCGAACCCTGAGCAAAATCAATATTTCCAAAATAGGGTCTAAATGAAGATTGACTAAATTCATAGAATCGCGTTTCGTAAGTAAATCGGTTTCCAATTCGTAGGGGCTGGAGCGGTGCATCGTTGGTCTTTTTCTTGAGTTGGTATTTTTGTCCCAAATAAAAGCGTCTTCCCGAGAGAATACTTTCAGCAGAAAAATTATTCAACAATAAAGACCGATCCAAGAATCCATCATAATACACCTCTACGGGATCTCCATTTTCATCAAAAACAGGATTCCCTTGATCATCGGCAGCTTGATAATAGGGTGCCGTTTCAAAGAAAAAAACACTGTCTTCATTCAAACCTCCGTTCACTTGGTTGTTCCTAGTCTGTGCGACAACATGGGCGCGAAGCTGATAGCGTTCTTCAGCATCATTGTAGTTGATGCTCGCGCGAAATTGCCCGCCATTGGCTCGCGAATTTTTATATTCCCCCAGGGATCGCAACCCCTTGTAGGAAACCATTAAATTGAGTTTTGGAGAAGTATTGACACTTACCATGGCATCCACCAACTCTCCCTGCTCGAAGGTGGTTCTGAAAAAAAGCTCCGTTAAAGGGGTAGCCACCTGAAAATAGGGTATGTCATCACTTTCAAAAAATCCGTATTGATTGACCCGGGCTCCTAGACTTGGACCCATCGGTTGATTTAAAAAATCATATCCCATCCTGTTAAACCCTTGGGCAACATTGGGCAAGGGTAACAATTCGAAATAATCCCTTCGTAGGAAATTAAACTTATAATCTTTTAAAACTGATAGGGTTGTATCCACGGTCTGCTCTCGCCCATCTTCGTAAAAGATTTTATAGTTATTGATCATTTGAAGTGTGTCCACCTCAATATAACGCTCCCGTTTAGGCCTTCTTTTTCTTTTTTTCTTTTTCTTTTTCGTTGGGAGGTTTTTTTTTACAATTTTTAAGCTATCCGATTTGATCGATAGGCTATCCAATTTTAGAGTGTCCACAACTACATCAGAGTCAAGACTGTCTGGAAGAATGATACGGAGCTTGGTAGATAAGGAGTCCAATGAAAAACTGGATTGTATCCCCAGCTCTTTTTGATTCACTAATGAAGGAAGTGAATCTTTCGCATTGTTTTGTTGTCCTAAAACAAGAGATGTGACACCTAGGAATGCGACAAAAAATCGAAACTTCATGGAATACTGGAATTCGTGTGCGAAGTTACACTATTTTGGTATTTTAGAATTTGAGGGGGAGGCTAAAAAACAATTCATGCACTTAGAAAAACAATGGTTTGAGGGAATCGAAGCAGGGACTGATGAAGCCGGCAGGGGATGCCTAGCAGGGCCCGTAACTGCAGCCGCTGTGATCCTTCCTTCCGACTTTGAATCCGATTTGTTAACCGATTCAAAAAAGCTTTCTGCACCCATTCGCTTGAAATTAAAACACCAAATAGAAAGCGAAGCCATTACATATGGCGTGGCTCATGTTTTTCCGTCGGAGATTGATCAGATAAATATTCTCAATGCCTCTATCAAGGCCATGCACCTCGCCTTGGAACAGCTTTCAACAATACCACAGCACATTTTGGTGGATGGGAATCGCTTTCATCCCTATAAAAATATTCCTCACCAATGCATGATTAAGGGAGATGGTCGATTTCTGAATATTGCAGCTGCTTCGATATTGGCCAAAACAACTAGAGATGCCTATATGAAGGAGCTTCATGAGGCATTCCCTGAATACCAATGGAGAAAAAATAAAGGGTATCCTACTCGAGAACACCGATTAGCTATTCAAAAATTAGGACCAACTCCCCATCACAGAAAATCTTTTCGATTGCTTCCTGAGCAATTGGCACTCCAGTTTTAAGTTCTTATTTTTGATGCACTAAACCCATTGTATTGAAAACTTTCTTTTCCCCAACCCCTTTTCAGTTTTCCTTGCCCATTGCTGTATCTCTGCGTTCCCTCTTTCTTGTTCAACTGCTATTTTTCCTGTTTGCTTCTTGTGAGCAAAATCGTTTAACAGAAGCAACTCCTTTTCAGTTGATCCCACATGATGCAATGGCAGTTATTCAGGTGAATGATTATATCGAACTCACTCCTGCTTTCGAAAAAAATTCCATTCTCAAATATTGGAAAGAAGCCCATCCTGAGATGACCCAGGTTTTGTCAAAGCTCACACCAAAAGAAGCGCGTTCGGGTGATTTATATGTTTTTTCTCCAGAAGGAAAAGATTTATTTGCAACGACTTACATTGGAAAGAAAAGAAAAAATGATACACTATCTAAAAACCTTCCTCCCTTAAAGAAGTATGAAGGAATTGATATTCACCAACTCCAAACAGGGGTTTTTGAAGCGCATTTGGGCACTCTTTCTCTTCGGTCTTCTACGCTATTAGCCATTGAAAATTCCATCCGGAAGTTCAAGCAAAACCGATCGCATCCAGTGGATGCCACTTTGCGTAAGTTGCAAACCAGCCTCAACACGGGGAGCCCCCTCAATCTAATGCTACGCCCCCAATCGAATTCCATGATTGAAAGTATATTTCCATCTACCCCTTTTCTCAAAGACAAAATTGGAGGCTGGATGGCCTTGGATATGGAACTCGAAGAGCCCTTGGAATGGGATGGTATAGACTTGGTTAACGACTCTCTCCCCAATCCAATCAATTGGATTCAGTCTTTGGAACGTAAAGAAAGTCTCCTTCCGAAAGTAGCTCCTGCTAATATGGATGCTTTTTTCACAGTCTCTATTAGCAACATGGCGCAACTCGAAGCCAACTTCAAGCAATTCAGTCAATTAAAAAATTTACCTCTTCAACAAGTTGATTTTCGTGAACTTGCCCTGGTCGATGAGTTAGGTTGGTTGCGTTATAAAGAGGATACTGCCTTATTAATGCATCTCAACTCTCTAGAAAATGAATTCCCTCTTACGGAAGAGCAAAACAACCCAAAGACCTACAGAGGAGTTCAATATTTTGAAGTTCGCCTTCCAAAAACTGTGGAAACATTCAGTCATGCATTTGCTCAAACCAAAACGATGAATTGGGGTGCGCTCCTTGAAGAATTTGTATTATTTGCCGAAAACGAGACCATCCTTAAACACATTATTTCAAATTATCGAGACGGACGAGTATTGGCCAAACAAACGGCCTACAAAGACCTCGAAGATGGATTTTCTAGTCGAAATTCTTTTCAATGGGTGGCTGCTTCTGCGAGCCTGTTTGATTCTAATAAATTCCCTGTAGAAGCCTATCCCCTAGTAGCCCTTCAAGGAGTGGGTGAATCCAATTTTACGCACCTACACTTTCGCTTTGGCAAAGCCTCTTCTGTAGCGACGCAAGGCCGGGTAGTCACAACGGCCAATTTTACTGTAGATCATCCTATTGCACTGGGGCCCCAGTGGTTGAAAAATCATCGGAATAAAGGGATGGATGTAGCTGTTCAAGATCAAGAAAACATTCTCTATTTGTTTTCAAGTCAGGGAAATTTGTATTGGAAAAAAGACTTGGAAGAAGCCATCATAGGCCCCATCCAGCAAGTTGATTTATATAAAAATAAAAAATGGCAGCTAGCCTTTCGAACTCAGAAATACCTATATATTTTAGATCGGAACGGGAAAGAAGTAAAACCTTTCAAAATCAAACTGCCTACGTCCAATCAAGCACTTCCTCTTGCTGTATTCGATTACGATAAGAATAGAAATTACCGTTTTGTATTGGCCCAAGATAAACGTTTGTTGATGTATGACAACAAAGGAAAACGGGTGCGAGGCTTTACAAGAACTCAGTTGAAAGCCCCCTTGATGCATCCTCCAAAACATTTTCGCATAAAAAAGAAAGACTATTTGATTCTACAACGGATCAATGGAACACTCGGGATTCTCAACCGCTTGGGCAAAGACCGCATTAAAGTAACGGGGAATTTAGACTTTAGTGGTAGTCCTTTCTTTCGGTATCTAGATACGTTTACGACCACAGACATGACAGGGAATTTGGTTCAAGTTGATGTTCGGGGGAATGTGATCAAAAGCCCCTATGAGTTGAAACCTGGGCATGCTATAGATGCCACCGCTAAATCCTTAGTTTCGCTTTCAGAAAATATATTAGCCATAAAAGGGATCCCCATAACCCTTCCTTTTGGGAATTACACTGATCCGAAAATTTTCTATTTGGACAATGTGCTCTACATTACTACAACAGACATAGAAGCTCAAAAGGTGTATTTATATTACAGCAATGGGACAGCGGTTCCAGACTTTCCTGTCTATGGTATAGGTGCGGCGGATGTGAGCTTGAATAATAAGAAAAAACCACAATTGGTTGTCAAAGCAGAAAACAACAACCTATTGATTTATCAAATCAATCGCTAATTCAGCTTCGAAGAATTGTAGAAAATGATGTAGGATTTTTTCTTGAACTTCATTTAAGGGGATGACCCTCCCTACTTCTTTCTCGAGTGAGGTTACTCCTTTCCCCTGTATACCACAGGGCACGATATAGTCAAAATGAGCTAGATTGGTATTCACGTTCAAGGCAAAGCCATGCATGGTGACCCAACGACTGGCTCGGACTCCCATAGCACATATTTTTCGAGCATTAGGAGTGTCGGCATCCAGCCACACCCCAGTCTCCCCATCGCTTCGGGTGGCCTGCAGACCATAATCTGAAAGGGTAGCTATGATAACTTCTTCCAAAGTGCGTAAATATCGATGAATGTCTGTAAAGAAATGATCCAAATCTAAAATTGGATAGCCAACAATTTGTCCCGGACCGTGATAGGTAATATCACCCCCTCGATTGCTTTTATAGAAAGCTATTTTCTTTTCAGTTAATTGTTGCTCAGTCAAGAGCAAATGTTCTATTTTACCGCTTTTCCCAAGAGTGAATACAGGAGGGTGTTCAACAAACAGCAGGTAGTTGGGCGTCGCTTGGATTGAATCGTTGTTTCTATTGGCTCGTTTCAAGTCAATAATCCCTTGGAATAATTTTTCCTGATAGTCCCAACAAGTCTTGTAGGGCTGCTGTCCTAGTTCTTGTACATGGATGGTCTTATTTGTTTTCAACTAAATTCGATTCGTATTATTTAGAATAACCAACGCGGCAATGACTCCTGGCACCCAACCACAAAGGGTTAGAAGAAATACAATGAATAGGGAACCACAACCCTGATCTACCACAGCCAAAGGAGGAAAAAAAAGGGACATTATAACACGCCAAAAACTCATATTAGCAGGTTTTTTCAAAGATAAGAATTTTACTACCTATTGTTTGTCAATGCGTATCTTTGCTCAAATTAAAATTCCAAATGGGTGCACTATCGGAACAAGAACAGGTTCGCAGAGACAAACTAAAAAGTCTCCGAGCGCTAGGAATCAATCCCTATCCTGCTGCTCTTTTTCCAGTGGATCACAGTTCGGCACAAATCAAGGCCAACTTTACCGATGAAAAAGAAGTAGTGGTGGCCGGTCGATTAATGTCTCGTCGGATCCAAGGAAAAGCCAGCTTTGCCGAATTACAAGATAGTCAGGGACGGATTCAAGTGTATTTCAATCGAGACGAAATCTGTCCAGGAGAAGATAAGACTGCATACAATGAGGTGTATAAAAAACTCCTAGATATTGGTGATATTATTGGAATACGAGGGACGTTATTCACAACACAGGTGGGCGAGCCCACCATTATGGTCAAATCTTTCGAATTGCTCAATAAAACCCTGCGTCCCCTTCCCCTTCCCAAAACAGATGCCTCGGGGAATACCTACGATGAGTTTAACGATCCCGAACAACGCTATCGACAACGATATGTGGATTTGATCGTAAACCCAAAGGTTAAAGACACTTTTGTAAAGCGAACGAAAATCACCCAGACGATACGCTCTTTTTTTGATAATAAAGGGTATTTGGAAGTAGAAACACCCATTCTTCAACCCATCCCAGGAGGAGCAGCAGCCCGTCCCTTTGTTACCCATCACAATGCATTGAACATTCCCTTGTACCTTCGTATCGCCAATGAGCTGTATCTGAAGCGGTTGATCGTTGGTGGCTTTGATGGGGTTTATGAGTTTTCCAAGGATTTTCGAAACGAAGGAATGGATCGTACGCACAATCCAGAATTCACCGTAATGGAACTCTATGTAGCATACAAAGATTATTTCTGGATGATGGAAACTACCGAAGCTCTTTTAGAGAAAGTGGCCATCGAGGCTACGGGTAGTTCTTCAGTTGGCCTCGAAAAACATTCTATTGATTTTAAAGCACCCTACCCAAGGGTCCCTATTTTGGAAGCAATTCACACCCACACTGGTATAGATGTGTCCGAGATGAATGAAAACCAACTTCGGGTTGCAGCAAAGGGATTGGGACTCGAAGTGGATGATACGATGGGAGAGGGCAAATTAATCGATACAATTTTTGGGGAAAAATGTGAGTATCATTATATCCAACCCACCTTCATTATAGACTATCCCAAATCCATGAGTCCCCTCACCAAAGAACATCGAAGCAACCCCAAACTAACAGAACGATTTGAATTGATGGTCAATGGGAAAGAGTTGGCCAATGCCTATTCTGAGTTGAATGATCCCATCGACCAAAGGAAGCGTTTTGAAGAACAATTAGAGTTGTCCGAAAAAGGCGACGATGAAGCCATGTTTATCGATCAAGATTTTTTACGCTCGTTGGAATATGGAATGCCCCCCACATCGGGAATTGGCATTGGTATCGATCGGTTGTGCATGTTATTGACCAACAATAGCTCCATCCAAGAGGTCCTTTTCTTCCCACAGATGAAACCCGAAACAAAAGTCGTTCCCCTGACTGAAGAAGAAAAAATAGTCCTTGATCTTCTCAAACAAGAAAATCCAATTGCGCTCCCTTCACTTAAAGAAAAAGCCGGATTGAGCAATAAAAAATGGGACAAAGCTATCAAAGGACTCACTTCAAATAAACTGGCTCAGGTTAAAAAAGAACAAACGGCTCTTTTTGTTGCACTTATTACCTAATATTCTCTCAAGACAATTCCCGTTTGTTTGCCAAAGTTTTGTTAAGGCATAAACCTTGATTGTTTTTATCTGTCTAAAGGATATAAATATTCAATTATGAAAAACATTATTATGGTCCTGCTCTTATTGAGTCCTATTTCCTTTTTTGCTCAAAATAACCCTCAAAGAGAACATCTACCTAAAGAACAAAACCCACAGATTCAAATCAAACGTTTGACCTTGGCCCTCAACCTGACAGATGACCAAGCCACTCTGGTGGAAAGCTTATTAGAAAAACACCGGTCCAATCGGCCTCAACGACCCAAAAACCCGAAGTCCTTATCACAAGAACAAAAGGAAGCTTTTCAAGAAAAGCGGTTGGAAGCCCAGATTACCCTTCAGAGAGATATGGAAACCATTTTGAATCCAGAACAGTTTACTCAGTTTCGGGATATGATAGAAAAAAAAGCTAAAAAGAGAAAAAAACACTATAAAATGCGAAAGCATTAATATTCACCTACCTAAAAACTCACGAGAGTGAGTTTTTTTATATTGTTTTGAGCCAGTCTTCAAAAGCGGTCAATGTATATGTGATATCCCTTTCCGAAAGCGCATCGTTCAGAAAATAGCTTTCAAAAGCAGAGGGAGGGAGGTAGACTCCCCGATCCAACATTCCATGAAAATAAGCCTTAAAATGAGCGTTGTTTCCCAGAGCAGCTGATTGAAAATCAACCACAGCTTGTTCTGTAAAATGCAAAGAGAGCATAGAACCAAAACGATTGATTTGATGAGGGATACCTTTGGCCTGCAATAGGCTATCCATTCCAAGATGAAGTTGTTCTGTTTTATGATCCAAGCTCTGGAATACTTCTGGATGGTGGGCAAGATGCGCAAGCATGGCATGTCCCGCTGCCATTGCAAGTGGATTCCCGCTCAAAGTTCCCGCTTGATATACAGGTCCGAGGGGAGCCAACTGTGCCATAATTTCATTTCGAGCAGCAAACGCACCTACGGGCAATCCTCCACCCAAAACTTTTCCATAAGTTGCTATATCAGCCTGAATTCCCAAACGTTCTTGAGCCCCTCCAGGAGCCAATCGAAAGCCCGTCATCACTTCATCAAAGAGGAGTAATGAACCATACTGGTCGCAAAGCGACCGAAGACCCTCTAAAAAACCTTTTTGGGGTGGAATACATCCCATATTACCCGCTATGGGTTCAACAATAATTGCGGCTATGGCTTCGGGATGGTGCTCAAAATGCTGAGCGACACTTTCTAGATCGTTGTAAGAGGCCAAAAGCGTGTCTTGGGCAGTCCCTTTGGTTACTCCCGGACTGCTCGGTGCGCCAAAGGTAACAGCTCCACTTCCCGCCTGAATTAAAAAGGCATCCGAATGGCCATGATAACAGCCTGCAAACTTGATTAATTTCTCTCTACCTGTATAACCCCTTGCCAAACGAACCGCACTCATACAGGCTTCTGTTCCCGAATTAACCATTCGAATTTGGTCCATATTGGGTATCATGGACAGGGCCAATTCCGCAATTTGTGTTTCCAACTCGGTGGGCATGCCGTAGGAAGTTCCTTTATCTACACGTTCTTTTACGGCCAAAATCACAGGTTCAAATGCGTGACCCAAAAGCATTGGCCCCCAACTTGAAATGTAATCGATCAATCGATTTCCGTCCTCATCATAGAGATAGGCACCCTTGGCATGGTCTACAAAAATGGGAGTGCCTCCCACCGCTTGAAATGCTCGAACTGGAGAATTCACACCGCCGGGTATTACAGATTGAGCTGCTTTAAATAGTGCACTACTTCTTTCGTATCGCATGTTAATCTTATTGTGGGACTTTCAACTTTTGTCCCGGATAAATAGTATTATTTTCAATGGTGTTCAATCGGATAAGTGCTTCTAGGGCAACATTGTATTTTCGCGCTATACTGTAGAGAGTATCTCCCAATGCCACGGTATGTAATATGGAAGAAACTGGGGCTTTGGAGAGCGTCTTTTTCTTTCGCTTTTTAAATTTTATTTGTTTATCAAACCGGTCCAGCTGATAGCGTTCAATGAGACTGATCAGTTTTTGGGGATATTTTGGATCGGTAGCATAGCCCGCTTTTTTCAACCCTCTCGCCCATGCTTTGTAATCCGTGGGGTTGAAGTCGAATAAAAAAGCATACCGCCTGCGCTCTGTAAGAAACAAGGAATGATCACGATAGGAGGATATCGGATTTTGGTACACCCGAAAACATTCTCCTTTGCGGTCGTCATCGTGATAGATGCGCTTTCCGTTCCAACCCGTATGGCATTTAATCCCAAAATGATTATTGGCCTCTTGAGCCAATCGGCCACTCCCATTGCCCGATTCCAAAAGCCCTTGCGCCAAGGTAATGCTTGCGGGAATTCGAAAAGTTTCCATTTCACCTTGCGCTACAGGACCAAAGATTACAATATACTCTGCGATGCGTTCTGCTGGAGTCTGTTTTGAATTGAAAGCCGCAGTTGGGGCTGCATTTTTGTCGCTAGAAGATGAAGAAAGATTCTTCGTTAGATTGGGATTGGGTTTTGGTGTCTGTTGAAGCGATTCGGACCTAGCATTGTTGGTGATTCGTACTTTTCTAACCCCACAACCGCTCCCCAATACTAACAAAATTAAGCAGAGGAATAACAGAGTGGGGTATGACCCTTTTCTAATCGGTGTTGATTGAAGCCTCGAATTCCTTGGAGTCCTCCAGTGTGAATGATCAATACATTGTTTCCCCATCGCCATTGGCCTTTCTTTATGAGTTCAAAAATACCAAAAAGCATTTTCCCAGTATAGATTGGATCTAAGGGAATTCCATATTGTTGGTAAAAAGAATTCATAAACAAGACCAAGGCTTCGTTGGTTCTCGCGTAGCCACCAAACTCAAAGCCTCTGATTAAAGTCCAGTTATCTTTTTTGGTCCATTGCTGTATATCACCTTCCAATTGGCGATGCATTAAGGCAGGAAATCCAAGAATTTCTTGATCGGAGGCACTTGCTTCAATAAGTCCTGCGAGGGTTCCTCCAGTTCCCACACAACAGCACACCGTATCAAATTGGGTATCGGAATTATTTAATATCTCTTTACATCCCTCAATCGCTAAAGCATTGGTCCCGCCTTCGGGCAAAAGATAGTCTTGGGAAGGATCGTAGGGAAAAGGTACTTTTTTTTCTCGATAGGCGTCTCGAGAGATAAAATACAAAATCATCCCCTGAGATTGGCAATACGTCAGAGTGGGGCTCTTTTCTATCTTAAATTCCCACTCTTCACCCCGAACAATTCCAATCGTTGGGATTTTTAGAGAAATCCCTGCTGCGGCAACAGCAGCTAGGTGATTGGAAAAAGCGCCACCAAAAGTGAATACCTTCTTATACGATGCACTTTTTAGACGCTGAAAATTGTATTTGAGTTTTCGGTATTTATTCCCAGAGAGAACAGGATGAATCTGATCCTCTCTTTTCATGGTCAATCGTATTTCAGAAAAAGTGTCAATGGATTGATTTTCAGAAAGGAATACCTGATTAAACATGAATTGAATTATTGGATAAAGATACAAAGCTTTGTACCTTGTACTCAAAAGAAAAAATGCCCCTAGGTCCACTACCACCTCTAGAAGATGGCGACTTTTACATGACCCCTGAAGGCTATCGTGTCTTCACCGAACAATACCACCTAAAACGTGGATATTGTTGCCAAAGTGGCTGTCGGCATTGCCCCTATGGTTATGATGCCAATAAAGGGGTGTAGTTTTCGGCATAGTTTTTGGAATGTGTATTTAATAATTATATAGATGAAAAAGATTTTTTTATTGTTGGTTTCTTTAATAACAACGATGTGTTCCTCCGTTGCTGTTTTTTCAGATTTTGATAGCGCTGTTGATTTCAATCAATACAAAACCTATGCCTATTTGAAAAAGGACATTGATGCAGTAGAAATTTCTGATTTGGATAAGCGTCGCATCTTGCGTAGTATTGATGCCAATTTAGAAGGCAAACGACTTTCTAAATCGGAAGTACCTGATCTACTAATTCGTATTAGTACCCAAGCCAAAGAACGCGTGTATTTAAACAACAACTATTGGGGTTGGGGTTGGGGATGGAATCCATGGTTTATGGGTCCCTCAATGCAATCGGTGAGCTCGCGGACTGAAGGAATCCTATATATCGATTTGATTGATAACAACACAAAACAACTGGTTTGGCAAGGGCGTGGTCGAGGCCCATTGACAGAAATGACCAATAAAAGGGATGAAAGGATTTACAATCTGGTTTCAGAAATACTTAGTGTCTACCCACCAACTGACTCTGATTAATTCGAAAAAACTTCGAACTCAGCTGCTCCCAAGGCAGCATTGATTCCTTCTGGATAGCTCCCACCAGCAGTAGCAAAAAAAGCTTGTCCCCCGCCGCCACCGCGTATGTGTTTTCCTAAACTGCGAACAATTTCTCCTGCGTTAAGGCCTCTATCTTTGACCAATTTTTTGGATATATAACAACTCAAAATTGGCTTATTATTTGACACTGCAGCCAAGATCAAGACTAAATTATCTTTGTTTTGACCCATATCAAAAGCTGCATTTTTGATTCCTTGTGCATCCAGTGATACTTCCTTAGCCAGAAATTGCAGCCCTTCTTTTTCTTTCAGTTCAGCTTCCAACTCTTTTTTAACAATTTGAGTTTTTAATTTGTTAAGTTCGGCTACTTCTTTTTTTAGCTGTGTATTTTCTATCTGCAATTGTTGGACGGAATTGACCGTGTCTTGAGGGCGATTCAAGAGTTCTTGGATGGCATTCAATTTGTTGTTTTGCTCTTCAAAATAGGTTTTGACAGCATCGGCTGTGATTGCTTCTATTCTTCTTATTCCTGCAGCTACAGCGCTTTCACCAGTGATCTTAAAGTGCCATATCTGGCTTGTATTGGCAACATGTGTACCTCCACACAATTCTATGGACTGCCCAAAACGAATGGCGCGGACTGTGTCACCATATTTTTCTCCAAATAGGGCGAGAGCACCTTGTTTGACTGCCTCTTCTTTGGGGATGTTTCTACTTTCCTCCAGGGGTAATTCCTCTTGAATTCGAGCATTGACAAATTGTTCCACTTGAGCCAATTCTTCCGTCGTTACTTTAGTGAAATGCGAAAAGTCGAAGCGGAACATTCCTGAGTGTACCATAGATCCCTTTTGTTCCACATGATCCCCCAATATGGTTCTCAATGCTTGATGCATTAAGTGGGTTGCCGTATGGTTGCAAGATGTGCGTGATCGCTGATTGGCATCCACAACGGCTTTAAAACTACGGTTTGTATTCTTTGGGAGCGTCTTGCAAAAATGTAAGATTAAATCATTTTCTTTTTTGGTGTCTGTTATATAATGAATGTCACCATTGGAATCTTCCAAATAGCCTTTATCTCCTACTTGACCACCTCCTTCTGGATAAAAAGGCGTGTGAGTAAAAACCAATTGATACATGTCCCCCTCTTTTTTGGAGGTTACTTTACGAAAGCGGGTGATCTTGACCTCAGTTTCCAATAAATCATAGCCTACAAATTCCTCGACTTGGTCTTGGAGTAAAACCTGCCAGTCGTCGGATGAAGAAGCCGCTGCTGCCCGTGAGCGTGCCTTTTGTTTTTCCATTTCTGCGGCAAAACCAGCTTCATCCACTTGAAATCCTCTTTCGCGACCAATCAAAGCTGTTAAATCCAATGGAAATCCAAAGGTGTCGTACAGTTCAAAAGCTTTAGAACCACTAATTTTTTTATCAGTTGTGTTGGCCAATAAGCTATCCAGAAGCGCCAAGCCTTGATCCAAAGTCTTCAAAAAAGAGTTCTCTTCTTCCCGAATCACGTTCTCTGCTAGATTCTGTTGTTTTTTGAGTTCTGGAAAAACTCCTCCCATTTGTTGGCTCAGGATATCGGCCAATTGATGGATGAAGGCTTCCTTTTGATTTAGAAAAGTAAATCCATAACGGATGGCACGTCGAAGAATTCTTCGAATGACGTAACCCGCTCCAGTATTGCTTGGAAGCTGTCCATCAGCAATTGCAAAATAAACCGTTCGGAGATGGTCGGCAATCACCCGCATGGCGATATCTGTTTCAATATTATTACCATATTCTGTCCCAGTACGAGTTTCAATTTCACGAATCAAAGGGGTGAATACATCCGTATCATAATTGGATTGAACTCCTTGCAAAACCATGCACAGTCTTTCAAAACCCATGCCAGTATCTACGTGTTGTTGGGGAAGCTTTTCCAGGGATCCATCTGCCTTACGGTTGAATTCCATAAATACTAAATTCCACACTTCAATTACTTCAGGATGATCTTTGTTGACCAGTTCAGAACCCGGCACTTTTTCTTTGTCCTCTTTGCTTCGTATATCGATATGGATTTCGGAGCAAGGTCCACAGGGGCCTTGATCGCCCATTTCCCAAAAATTATCTTTTTTATTACCATTGAGTATTCGCTCCTCTGGGAGAATAGCCTTCCAGCAGTCATAAGCCTCTTGGTCTTTCTCAAGACCCTCCTTAGTATCTCCTTCAAATATGGTGACATAGAGCATGTCTGGAGCTATTTCATAGATTTCGGTGAGCAGTTCCCATGCCCAGGCAATGGCTTCATTTTTGAAATAGTCCCCAAAGCTCCAATTTCCTAGCATTTCAAAGAATGTGTGGTGGTAGGTGTCTATTCCAACCTCTTCTAAGTCGTTGTGTTTTCCAGAGACCCGCAAACACTTTTGGGTATCGGCTACGCGAAGGCTTTCTGGAGAGGATTGCCCTAGAAAAAAGGCCTTGAATTGATTCATTCCAGCATTAGTAAACAGTAGACTTGGGTCATTTTTAATAACCATAGGGGCAGAAGGAACAATCTGGTGTTGCTTGGATTCAAAAAAATCGAGAAATTTTTGCCGGATCTCTTCAGACTTCATGGCGTATTAGTTTAATTTGAATGCTGCAAAGGTAACGGATATCAATAGAATTGCCTACCGCATTGGTTTTCAAATTCAAGGCAGAAATTTTTTTATATTTGTGGAACTTATCCAACGGGAACAGACACCTCATGCCTAAAGTAAAGTATTACTACGATCCAAAAACGCTTTCTTACCTTCCGATTGAGAATTCGACCCCACTTCGTATCTCAAATTTTCTTCTTTTTCTAGTTTCCTCAACCATCTTTGGAGCTATCCTTCTATTTATCCTGCTGAATACCTCTTGGTTGAGTACCCCTACTGAAATTGTACAACAAAGAGAGTTAAACAACTACGAACTCCAATTTGATATTCTGAATCGTCGCCTCATGCAAATCGAATCGGTACTTGAAAATGTAGAAGATCGAGACAACAACCTCTACCGAGTCTATTTTGAGGCCAGTCCGATCCCTGAAGCACAACGCCGCGTTGGTTTTGGAGGGGTCAACCGTTATAAAGAATTGGAAGGATTTGACAATTCCGATTTGATAGTGAATACCACAAAACGGATTGACGTACTTACCAAACAAATTGTTGTTCAGTCCCAATCTCTCGCAGAAATTGAAGAATTGGCCAAAGACAAAGAAGATTTGCTGGAAGCCATTCCTTCTATCCAGCCAGTACGTAATGAGGATTTGATTCGTATGGCTTCAGGATATGGCTACCGAACCGATCCGTTTACCAAAAAAAGGAAAATGCATTATGGGATGGACTTCACTGCCTCGCGAGGAACCCCCATTTATGCTTCTGGAAATGGCGTCGTGAAGCGAGCAGACAACCGATCCGCTGGATACGGAAAACACATACGCATTGATCATGGGTTTGGCTATGTAAGTTTGTATGCCCACTTAAATAAATACAATGTCAAAAGAGGACAAAAGGTAAAGCGGGGGGATATCATTGGTTATGTTGGAAGCACAGGAAGATCCGTTGGTCCCCACCTACACTATGAAATACTCAAAGACGGACGGAAAATCAACCCATTGAATTTCTACTACGGTCAATTGTCTGCAGCAGAATTCGATAAACTGCTCAACCAAGCTTCCCAAGAGAATCAATCCCTAGACTAATGCATATTGACCTGCCTGAAAAACGGTACTATTCCATTGGAGAAGTTGCCAAGGCTTTTGGAGTCAATACTTCCTTGTTGCGCTTTTGGGAAAAAGAATTCGATCAAATCAAGCCCAAGAAAAAACAAAGTGGAATTCGAAAATATACGCCAGAGGATGTCAAAAGCATCCAACTTGTCTATCATCTGGTAAAAGAAAAAGGATTGACAATAGACGGTGCCAAAAAGCAACTCAAGATGCAGTCACAAGACGATCCAAAAACTGTGCTTTTGGAAAAGCTTCAAAAACTCAAAGCAGATCTGGAACGCTTTCGCGATCAGCTCTAAAACCCCTATTTTTTCCTAAAAAATATTTTTATGGGAACTCCCGTAAAGTTATACTGTTCTCGGAGTTGATTTTCGATGAATCTTCGATAGGGGTCTTTAACGTATTGCGGAAGGTTACAGAAAAATGCAAAGGAAGGGAAAGGCGTAGGCAATTGCGTACAGAACTTTATCTTGACATATTTCCCTTTCAATGAAGGAGGGGGCGTCTTTTCGATGATGGGTAGCATGACATCGTTAAACTTTCTCGTGACCACTTTCCGTGACCGGTTTTCGTACACAGCCACAGCCGTTTCTAGAGCTTTAAATATTCGTTGTTTTGTAGTGGCCGATACAAATACAATGGGAACATCTGTAAAGGGTTCGAGTTGCTTTCGAATGTTCGCTTCAATTTGCTTGGTCGATCCTGTTTGTTTTTCTATCAAGTCCCATTTGTTAACAAGAATAACAATGCCTTTTTGATTGCGATGCGCCAACCAAAAAATATTTTGAACCTGTCCATCAAAACCTCTCGTTGCGTCCACCACCAATAGACACACATCGCTATTTTCTATAGCTCGAATGGAACGCATCACCGAATAAAACTCGATGTCTTCTTTCACCTTTGCTTTTCTCCGAATCCCAGCCGTATCTACCAGAAAAAAATCAAATCCATATCGGTTGTAACGGGTATCGATACTGTCTCTGGTTGTTCCAGCAACATCGGTTACAATGTATCGTTCTTCGCCCACGAGAGCGTTTATTATGGAAGATTTTCCTGCATTGGGTCGACCCACAACTGCGAATCTAGGGAGTCCGTCGTCTTCTGGTTCACCCTGGGCAGGAAGCTGTTTTACCAAAGCATCTAGCAATTCTCCACTTCCACTTCCATTGATACTGGAGATGGGATATAACCATTCAAAACCTAGGGAATAAAACTCTGAGGCATCTTCTACACGCTTCCCATTATCGGCTTTATTCACGACAACAAAAACAGGTTTGGCAGTTCTGCGCAGCAGCTGGGCCACCGTTTCATCCATTCCTGTCACTCCCGCTTCTACGTCGACCATGAATAAAATAGCATCGGCTTCCTCGAGGGCTAGATTCACTTGCCGGTCAATTTCTTTTTGAAAAATATCATCGCTCCCTTCCACATAGCCTCCGGTGTCGATCAAGGTGAATTCTGTGCCATTCCAATCGGACTTCCCATAGTGTCGATCACGAGTTACCCCGCTAATGGCGTCCACAATCGCTTCTCGCTTTTGGATCATTCGATTGAAGAAGGTGGATTTACCCACATTGGGTCTTCCGACAATGGCAACTATCGTACTCATGTGTGTTGAATTGGTGGCAAAAGTAAGTGTTTCCTTCCGAAGACGAGAAGGTATCTGCTATTTTTGATAGCCAAACCTGCGGAGCTGTTGCGGATTGGAACGCCAGTTTTTGGCTACTTTAACGAAGAGTTCGAGGTATATTTTTTTTCCAAAAAACTGCTCCAAAGCGACTCGCGCTGTAGATCCTACTTGTTTGAGCTTGCTACCTTTATGCCCAATCAATATGCCCTTTTGAGTATCCCGCTCTACCAGTATCACAGATTGTATTTTAATGATTTTCGCTTCTTCAATAAAGGACTCCGTAGTTACTTCAACGGCATAGGGTATTTCTTTAGTGTAGTGATTTAAAATAGCCTCACGAATGGCTTCGTTAACAAAAAACCGCTCCGGTTTGTCCGTTATTTGATCCTTGGGAAAGTACGGTGGTGACTCTGGAACCAACTCTATTAAGAGTTTCAATAATTCGGGCACAAAAAATTGAGTCAAGGCCGAGATAGGATACACTTTGGCGTTGGGAAGCAATGCCTCCCAATGAATGACTGCTTTGTTAAGCTCATCTTGATTGCTCAAATCCATTTTATTCAATAAAACTAAAAGAGGGGTTTGGGTTTCAGATATTCGTTTGAAGAGTCTTTGATCTTTAATCTTAGTTTCACCCAAAGCAGCCATATACATGAGTACATCGGCATCGTCTAGTGATTCTTTCACAAAATCCATCATCGCCGTTTGCATTTCATAGGCCGGTTTGATGATTCCAGGGGTGTCAGAAATAACTAGTTGATAATGATCTCCATTGATTAAACCTAAAATACGATGGCGAGTGGTTTGGGCCTTGGGCGTGATAATGGAAAGATCCACACCCATCATGGCGTTGATCAAGGTTGACTTTCCTACATTAGGGTTGCCTATAATCGAAATAAAACCTGATTTATGGGGGATTGTTTCCACTGGATAAAGATACGTACTTCGGGCGATTGATTTGCTTAACGCGGTTTTTGTTGCTATATTTACCCTTCAAATCGCGAGGTAGAGCAGTAGGTAGCTCGTTGGGCTCATAAC
>CENJ01007221.1_pt1 | contig 18819 bp, 19 predicted proteins | sample 356161 | NCBI WGS metagenome assembly CENJ01 (sample SAMEA2619531, study PRJEB7988) | marine metagenome | biome: marine biome (ENVO:00000447); feature: surface water layer (ENVO:00002042); material: "saline water (ENVO:00002010), including plankton (ENVO:xxxxxxxx)" | depth 5 m
CCCCGCCAATGCCAAGCCTGAGCTGGTGCTGGTGAGTGGCGGTGATGACCTGGCTGGCCGGATTGATCGCAATCGAAACGCTCTCTTGCGTCTGGCCCGGGTTGAGAAAATCACGCTTGCTGATGCTGTTCCCGGCCAATCTGCCCAGGGTGTTGTAGGCGGGATTAATTTCGCCTTGCCGCTGGAAGGGATACTTGATTTTGATGCTGAACGCGCCCGGCTCAACAAAGAAATTGGTGTCGTTGAAAAAGAAATCGCTAAAATTGCGGGCAAGCTCAATAATCAGGGCTTTCTCGCCAAGGCCCCCGAGGAGGTGGTGGAGGAAAATCGCCAGCGCCTGGCCGATGAAACCGACACAAGGGATCGCCTGCAACTCGCCCTGGAAAGACTGGATTAATTAAACAACTGGAATAAAGACTACCGCTTTGACTGGAGGATATCATGACCAAATGGGATAAATCGAAACTGCCGAGCCGCCATGTATCGGTTGGCCCGGAACGCGCCCCGCACCGTTCGTATTACTATGCCATGGGCATGACCGAAGAGGAGATCGCCCAGCCGCTGGTTGGCGTTGTTACGACCTGGAATGAGGCCGCGCCCTGCAACATCACGCTGGATCGTCAGGCCCAGGCCGCCAAAAAGGGCGTTGCCGATCATGCCGGCTCCCCGCGAGAATTTACCACCATCACTGTCACCGATGGTATCGCCATGGGTCACCAAGGCATGAAATCATCCCTCGTCAGCCGTGAGATTATCGCCGATTCCATTGAGCTGACCATGCGGGGGCATTGCTATGATGCCATGGTCGGGCTGGCTGGATGCGATAAATCGCTGCCCGGGGTCATGATGGCCATGGCGCGGCTCAACGTCCCGTCGGTATTCATGTATGGCGGATCCATCCTGCCGGGCCGGTTCCGTGATCGTGATGTCACGGTTCAGGATGTGTTTGAGGCTGTTGGCGCCCATGCGGCGGGCAACATGTCCGAAGAAGACCTGTTTGAGCTGGAATGCGTTGCCTGCCCGAGCGCGGGATCATGCGGGGGCCAGTTCACGGCCAACACCATGGCTTGCGTTTCTGAGGCTATCGGCCTCGCTATTCCGGGGTCTGCCGGTGCGCCCGCGCCCTATGAAACCCGCGATGAATACGCCTATCATTCGGGCCGGATGGTGATGGAATTGCTGAAAACGGGGCTTCGCCCGCGTGATATCCTGACCCGCAAGGCGTTTGAGAATGCGGCAACCGTGGTGGCGGCATCGGGCGGTTCGACCAATGCCGGTCTGCACTTGCCCGCGCTCGCCGCCGAATGCGGGATCGAATTTGATCTGCATGATGTGGCCGAGATTTTCAAGCGCACACCCTATATCGCTGACCTCAAGCCTGGCGGCAAGTTTGTTGCCAAGGATATGTTTGAAATCGGCGGTGTACCGGTTCTGCTGAAAGCCCTTCTGGATGGCGGTTTCATCCATGGTGACTGCATCACCGTCAGCGGCAAGACCATGGCGGAAAACCTGGCCGATGTCGAATTCCCGACGGATCAGGTTGTTGTCTACCCTGTGACCAACCCGCTCAGCCCGACGGGTGGTGTGGTTGGCCTGCGCGGTAACCTCGCCCCCGAAGGCGCGATCGTGAAAGTGGCGGGGATGAAAAACCTCGTCTTCACCGGAACAGCGCGCTGCTTTGATTGTGAAGAAGATGCCTTTTCCGCGGTTGAACGCCGTGACTACAAGGAAGGCGAGGTTCTCGTGATCCGCTACGAAGGCCCGAAAGGCGGCCCCGGTATGCGTGAGATGCTGGCCACCACGGCGGCGATCTATGGTCAGGGCATGGGGGACAAGGTTGCCCTCATCACCGATGGCCGTTTTTCTGGTGCGACACGCGGGTTCTGCATCGGGCATGTCGGCCCTGAAGCCGCTGTTGGCGGCCCGATTGGCCTGCTCAAGGATGGCGACAGCATCACCATTGATGCCGATCAGGGGACCATCACCGTTGACCTGAGTGATGCTGAACTTGAGGCCCGCCGCAAGGAATGGAAGCCGCGCGAAACCGATTATCAGTCCGGCACGCTCTGGAAATACGCCCAGACCGTTGGTTCAGCGGAAAAGGGTGCTGTCACCCATCCGGGTGCCAAGGCGGAAAAGCACGTTTACGCGGATATCTGATCTCTAATATCCAATATCCAAGGGGTGGATATTCAGGATTGCGCCAGCACGCACCACACCGGTGTATGATCACTGGCGCGTTCCTGCCCCCTCGGGGTCTTGTCAATCCCGACAGCGCGGACCCTGTCAGTAGCCTCAGGGTTGGTCATGATATGATCAATGCGGATGCCGTTATCCTTCTGCCAGGCACCGCCCTGATAATCCCAGAACGAATAGGCGATGACACCGGGATGTATGGCCCGGAACACATCGGTGTAACCTGACCAGCACATGGTCCTGAAGGCGGCTAGGGTTTCAGGGTGATACAGTGCATCACCCTTCCATACATCTTCATCCCAGCAATCAGCTGCATTCGGTATAATGTTGAAATCGCCGCAAAAAAGAACAGGTTTTTTGCCCTTTTGCAAGGCTATAGCATGGTGGTTGAGGCGTTTCATCCAGTCGAGTTTATAGGTAAACTTGGGGTGGTGTTCCCCCGCCTCATCCAGAACCGGATTGCCGTTGGGCATGTAAAGCCCGGCCATGGTCATGCCGCTGCAATCAACCTCAATATAGCGGGCCTGTTCATCATCCATGCTATCGGCCAGCATGGGCAGCCCGGTGCGGACATCATCCAGTTCAACCCTGGTGGCAACGGCGACACCGTTATAGGTTTTCTGCCCATGGCAATGGATGTGATAGCCTGCGGCCTCAAACAGGGCGGCGGGGAAATTCTCATCAACAGATTTGGTTTCCTGCATAAACAGGATATCGGTTTCGCTGGATTTCAGCCAGGCGATCACCTGTTCAGCGCGAACCTTGATGGAATTGACATTCCAGCTGGCGATTTTGAGTTGATCCGATGGCTTGATTTGATCAGATGGCAAAAGACGTTCCACACCCGCAGGAGGCAGTAGCATTCGGGTTGCTGACCTGGAAATAGTTTCCGATCAGCTCCTGCACGAAATCCAGCTGACTGCCTGACAGCAATTCCAGCGACATCTCATCAACCGCAACCTTGATGCTGTTCCCCATACTGTCCGAAAGGTCCAGAATACGGTCATCATCGTTGCTGCCGGTTTCAATACTGAACGAATACTGAAACCCGCTGCATCCGCCGCCGAGAACCGCCACGCGGAAAACATCGCCGCCGTTTTCATCCTGATCAATCAGGGTGGAAACGCGGGTAACCGCCGCCTCGGTCAGGCTGAACGGGATCAGATCATTGGCTGTAACGTCATTCATTGCACTATCCTCTATGCCTAATATAACCAGTGCATCCTGCTCCTGCAAGTGAGCGTGAATTCCGGTGGCTTCACATCGCTAAAGCGGCTAGGATCATGGGCATCATCATCGCTTCGGAACTGGTTCATTCATGCAGGCATATGGTCCCATACTAGCCCCTTATGCTTCCCGCTGGCAGGATAGCAGGGGACGGCAGATCAAAACCGGCAAAGACGAAAGCACCGAACACCGCACCGCCTTTCAACGTGATCGTGACCGCATCATTCATTCCGCCGCTTTCCGCCGACTGAAGCACAAGACACAGGTTTTCATCTATCATGAGGGTGATTATTTCAGGACCCGCCTGACGCATTCGCTAGAGGTGGCGCAGATCGCCCGGTCCATCGCCCGCAACCTTGGCCTGGATGAAGATCTGGCCGAGGGATGCTCGCTGGCCCATGATCTCGGGCACACGCCCTTTGGTCACGCTGGGGAAACCGAGCTGAACACCGCCATGGCCGGGGTAGGCGGGTTTGATCATAATGAGCAGACAATCCGTATCCTGACACGGCTGGAGCATTGCTACGCCTCCTTTGACGGGCTTAACATGACGTGGGAGCTGCTTGAAGGCGTGGTCAAGCATAACGGCCCGCTTGCGGTGGAAAAACGCCGGGCCACCATTCTGGAAATTGATGCCGGCATGGACCTGATGCTGGATACCTACGCCAGTCTGGAGGCGCAGGTGGCCGCGCTGTCCGATGATATCGCCTATATCGCCCATGATTGCGATGATGCGATCAGGGCAGGGCTGCTGAACCCCGATACGATGCATGATGTGCCGATGGCCGGGCCGGTTCTGTCCATGCTGAGGAAAAATTACGGCACGATGGAAACATCCCGCCTGGTTCATGAGCTGACCCGGAACCTGATCAAGACAGCGGTGCAGGACCTGCTGGTTGAAACCGGCAAACGGCTGACTGAAATCAAACCCGGTAATGCTGATGACGTGCGCCATGCCGGTTTTCCCATTGTCGGGTTTTCCGAAAAAATCGGGGCTGACCTTGAGGAATTGCGCGGCTTTCTTTTTGCCTCGGTCTGGCGGCATTACAAGGTCAATCGTATGACCAGCAAGGCCAAGCGGGTGATGCGGCAGCTCTATGATCTCTTTATGAAGGAACCCAATACCCTGCCGGATGACTGGCAATCACTTGACGGCGAGCCGGTTGCGGATTTATCACAGGAACGCAAGGCCCGCCATATCGCCGATTATGTCGCCAGCATGACAGATCGCTACGCCATGTTGGAATATGAACGGCTCTTCGATCTTGGTCCTATTCTGAGATAAATTCCCGAGAAAACTCCTGAGATAAATTTATGAACATTTTTCACCATTTCGAACAGGAAATCGCCGCCATTTTATCCGCCCTGGGTACGGATGGAACCTTGCCCTCAGGGCTGGATGTGTCCGGCGTTTCCTGTGAGACCCCGCGTGACCCATCGCATGGCGATATGGCCACCAACGCCGCCATGGTGCTGGCCAAGAGGGCAGGCATGCCGCCGCGTCAACTGGCCGAGCATATCGCGGCCAGGATGGAGCAGATCAAGGGTGTCAGCGCTGTTGAGATCGCTGGCCCGGGTTTCATTAACCTGAGGCTTGATCCCATGATGTGGAAGGCCCGCATCACCGATATCCTCACGGCAGGGACCGACTGGGGCCAGTCCGAAATCGGCCGGGGGCAGCGCGTCAATGTTGAATACGTCTCAGCGAACCCTACCGGGCCGCTCCATGCCGCCCATGCCCGCGGTGCCATTATCGGTGACAGCCTCGCCGCTCTCCTCGAAAAGGCAGGGTTTGAGGTTACCCGCGAATATTACATCAATGATGCCGGGGCCCAGGTCGATACCCTGGCCCGATCAGCCCATCTGCGTTACCGCGAGGCACTGGGGGAGGATATCGGCACTATCCCCGAAGGATTTTATCCGGGCGAATACCTGAAAGACACCGGCAAGGCCTTTGCCAGTCAGCATGGTGAGGCCTACCTCAACAGGCCTGAGAATGAATGGCTGCCGGTGATCCGGTCCTTTGCCATTGACGCGATGATGGAGAGCATCAAGACAGACCTTGAGCGGCTCAACATCACCATTGATGTGTTTTCATCCGAACGCGCCCTTGTTGAGGGCGGGGCCGTCAACACCGCCATGGAAAAGCTGGATGCTGACGGGCTGATCTATGAAGGCGTGCTGGAACCACCAAAGGGCAAGACCCCCGAAGACTGGGAACCAAGGGAACAGACCCTGTTCCGGGCCAGTGATTTTGGTGATGATACTGACCGGCCGATCAAGAAATCGGATGGGACATGGACCTATTTTGCCGCTGATGTTGCCTATCATCTGGATAAGCTGTCGCGGGGGTCGGACCGGCTGGTTGATATCTGGGGCGCGGATCATGGCGGCTATGTCAAGCGAATGCAGGCCGCTGTTGCCGCGCTGTCAGGGCAAAAGAATGCCCTTGATGTCAGGCTCTGCCAGCTGGTCAAGCTGATGGATGGCGGCAAACCGGTGAAGATGTCGAAACGGGCAGGGACGTTTATCACCCTTTCCGATGTGCTGGATACCGTGGGCAAGGATATTCTCCGCTTTATCATGCTGACACGGCGGAGCGATCAGGCCATGGATTTCGATTACGCCAAGGTCACCGAACAGTCACGCGACAACCCTGTTTTCTACGTTCAGTATGCCCATGCCAGGGCTTCATCGGTGTTGCGTCAATCAGGCGGGGGCAGCCATGATGATGCTGATTTTACCCTGCTTGAGGATAATGCTGAACTGGATTTGATCCGGATGATGGCATCATGGCCACGGGTGGTGGAAAGCGCCGCCGAAGCCCATGAGCCGCATCGCATCGCGTTTTTTCTGAATGATCTGGCCGCCTCTTTCCATGCGCTTTGGAACAGGGGCCGTGACAAGCCTGAACTGCGCTTTATCGTTGATGATAAAAGCGTCACCATCGCCCGCCTCGCCATGGTAGAGGCTGCGGCGTTGGTAATCCGTTCGGGTCTTGCTATGCTTGGGGTCGAAGCCGCCGAGGAAATGTAGCGAATGGCTGAAGACGATTATTTTGAGGAAGAAGAGGGCCGGTCCAGCACGACGCTAGTGATGGCGTTGCTGATCCTGATGGTGGCTGTTGCTGCCGGGGCTTTTTTCGCGTTTTTCATGGAAAGCGAAAACGATCCGGTGATCATAAAGGCCGACAGGGAACCGATCAGGGTTCGGCCATCGGACCCGGGCGGGCTGAAATTCAACAACCTCGACAGCCCGGTCATGGGGCTGCTTGACCCGCTCAGCAATCAGGATACCGGGCGTGAAGTGCTGACCCCGCCGGAAACAGCACCGGAGTTGCCGCCGATCACGGTTGAGGAACCCGCCCTCGCCAGTGCTGAAACCCAGCCAGAGGTTGAGGAACAGGACCCTGCCGCTGATCAACCGGTATCAGGGCAACTGGTGATCAAGCCATCGGATGACCCGCAGCCGCAATCACTGGTCCCCCAGCAGGCCGGGGCCGCAATTCAGGACCCCGCCACCCCTGACACAGTCCCGGATGCAGCACCGAAACCGGCCGCAACCAGCGTTGAAATCACTGATCAGGGAGAAGGCGAGGCGGCCATCACTGATACCGCCGCCCTCAATAAAGCCCCGATTGAGGAAACCGGTGAAATTGATGGTCCCGTCAGGAAAGTGCTGTTGCCCCAGCCGAGGCCCAAAATCACCCCCAAGGTTCTGCCTGATGGTGATGCACCGTCATTCGTGGTTCAGTTTGCTGCCTTCAAGAACGAAAAGAACGCCACCAACACCGCCGCGGTGCTGGCCAACAAACATTCATCACGGCTCAACGATATTACCATCGGCTACATGAAGCGCGGCAAATACTGGCGCGTTGTGACCGACCCGATGCCACGGGTTGATGCCAGCGCGCTGTGTTCACTGTTCCGGTCGGTGGGGCAGGATTGTATTGTCAAACTGCTGGAATCACCGCAATGAGCGCGACTGACGATTTTCTGCAACCATCGGAACGTCCCCTTGGCCGGGATGATGGCCAGCTTTCGCTGTTTGTGATCCTTGACGGGTTTGAAGGCCCGATTGACCTGCTCCTGATGCTGGCCCGCGACCAGAAGGTCGATCTTGCGAAACTCTCCATCCTGCCACTGGCCGAACAATACCTTGAGTTCATCCAGAATGCGCGTGATCTGGATATTGAAATAGCCGCCGATTATCTGGTCATGGCGGCCTGGCTGGCTTACCTCAAATCCAGGCTGCTGATCCCTGACCCTCAACCCGATGAAAAGGAAGAGGCGCTGGATATGGCCGATGCGCTGAAATTCCAGCTGATGCGGCTTGAGGCGATGCAAAATGCCGCAAAGGCATTGATGGCCATGCCGAGGCTTGGCCAGGAACGTTTTGCCAATGGCCAGCCTGAGGCGTTGTCGCCACGCACAACCACCCGTTTCAAGGCAACGCTGTTTGATCTGCTCAGGGCCTATGGCCATATCTCGTCAGCCGGGGATGCCTCCACCCTCACCATTGCCCAGACCCGGCTTTACACGGTTGAAGATGCTGTGAAGAGGCTTTCGGGCCTGCTCCGGTCATCGCCGGGCTGGTCAACCCTGTCTTCTTTCATGCCGGAAGGGCTGGCCACGCCGCTGGATCACCGTTCTGCCATGGCCTCGCATTTCACGGCATCGCTGGAGCTGGTGCGTGATGGTGAACTGAAACTGAGGCAGGAAACATCGTTCGGGCCGATCTGGCTGGCCAGAAACAGTAAGGTTTAGGACTTGGACATGGCTGATAACACCCCCCGAACCAGCAGCATTCAGATAGGCCGTATCATCGAAGCCCTGATTTTTTCGTCAGCGGAGCCGGTATCAACCCGCACGCTGGAAAAGCATCTGCCCGAAGGCGTGGTGCTGGACGATATCATGAAAGGCATTGCTGGCCGTTATGGTGAGGATAGCGGCATAGAGCTGCGCCAGATCGGTACCGCATGGGCGTTTCGCACCAGGGCTGATATCGCCTCATTGCTGATGATCGAAAAGGTGGCTGAACGGACATTGTCCCGCGCTGCGCTGGAAACCATGGCGATCATCGCCTATCACCAGCCCGTGACGCGATCCGAGATTGAGGAAATTCGCGGCGTATCGATTTCCAGCGGGACCATGGACATGCTGCTGGAACAGGGCTGGATCAAGCCGCGTGGCCGCCGCCGCACCCCCGGCAAGCCGCTGACATGGGGAACGACTGACGGTTTCCTTGATCATTTCGGTCTGGATGATATAGCCTCTTTACCAGGGCTGGATGAACTCAAGCAGGCAGGACTGCTGCGCAGCGGGGCATCCATCTCTGATCGCAATGGCCTTGGTGGTTTGCTGGACAGCAATTTTGGTGATGATGATGGTGTTGATGAGGATAGCGATGATGAACCGGGTTTCGAGGAACGTTTCCCTGATTTCGAACCTGCCGATGGTGATGATGAGGGCTGATCATGCTTCGTTTTGACAAGATCAGCCATCATTACGGTCTCTGGCCCTCGATTGATGATATCAGCCTTAATATCGAAGAGGGCAAGGTTGTCAGCCTGCTGGGCCCGTCCGGGTGCGGGAAATCCACCATTCTCAGGATTGCGGCAGGGCTGGAAAAACCATCCACAGGGTCAGTCTGGATTGATAGTGACAAAGTCGCCGGGGATGATGCATTCACCGCGCCGGAACAACGCCGTGTCGGGCTGGTGTTTCAGGACTATGCTCTCTTCCCCCATATGACCGTGGCTGAAAATATCCTCTACAGCCTTGAGGGGGTCAGCACCGATAGCGCCTATAATCGCCAACGCCTCGGTGAGGTGCTGGAACAGGTTGATATGACGAATTATGCCGAAAGCTGGCCGCATATGCTGTCCGGCGGGCAGCAGCAACGGGTGGCCCTGGCCCGGGCCTTGGCACCGAAACCCAAGATCATGCTGCTCGATGAGCCGTATGCAGGCCTTGACAGCCGCCTGCGTGAACGCATTCGTGATGAGATGCTGCACGTCCTCAAGGAAGCCGGAACAACGGTGCTGATGGTCACCCACGATTCCGAAGAGGCCATGTTCATGTCGGATTATATCTACGTCATGAAGGATGGCCATATCCAGCAGGCCGGGCGGCCGATTGATCTTTATTGCCGTCCCCAGTCGGTCTTTGTTGCCGAATTTTTTGGTGAAGTGAACCGGATTGACGGTCAGGCGAGGGATGGCTGCCTCAGAACACCATTGGGCAATTTCAACGTTCATCATGGCTATTCAGGCACGGCCTCGCTGGTGATCCGGCATGAGGCGCTGATCATCGGCAGTGATGGAAACGACAGCGTTAACGCCGAGGTCATGGAAACGCGGCTATTGGGTCGTCACAGCCTCATTCACCTGTCGATGCCGACCGAGGATGGGGAGGATGTTCACCTCCATGCCAGGGTGCCGGGGCTGAACATGATCAGCCCGGGGGAGAAAGTGTTTCTTTCGGTGGACCCTGATCAGGTCTTTGTGTTTCCGTTATGACAATAAAATCACAATCTGGCGTTGCGATAGCCAGGCTTATATGGGTATATTCACTCCGTAATTAACTTTCCGTGAGAGTAACACCATGGGTATCACAGGCATTTGGCAATGGGTTATTATCCTTGCCGTTGTTCTTATTCTTTTTGCACGCCCCGGAAAAATTTCCGGCATCATGGGCGATTTTGGCAAAGGCCTCAGCAAATTCAAAAAAGGCATGAAGGATGAAAATGCCGCTGATGCCGATGTTGAAGTCGAGGATGTCGAAATGATTGAGGCTGAGGTAACCCCGGCCCCTGCCAAAAAAACCGCGGCGAAGAAAAAGAAGGCTAAAAAAGCGGCTGGCAATTCAGCCTCAGCCAGGAAAAAAACCGCAGCGAAGAAAACCGCCACTAAAAAAGCTGCTAAAAAGGCGCGGGCCTAGGCCTGATCCTGACGGTGGTAACAGGCAGGGACTGCTCTGATGCTTGATTTCGGCTGGCAAGAACTCATGGTGGTTGCCTTCGTTCTGGTGCTTGTCGTCGGACCGAAAGACCTTCCAAAAGTACTGCGCGCAATTGCCAAGACAGTGGGCAAGGCACGCGGCATGGCCAATGAATTCCAGTCCTCGATGATGGAAGTCGCCAATCAGGATGAATTCCGTGATGTGAAAAAGGCGCTTGATGATGCGCGCTCCGGGCGGATTGAGGATCTTGAAGATATCAAGGACACGCTCGAGGATACCAAAAAGCAGTCCGGGATTGTCGAAACCATCGACCAGTTCAAAACAACCGGCAATGACCTGAAATCATCGGTCAAAAAGGAAGCCGAGGCCCCGGCCCAGAAAGCCGTGACTGATCAGGCCGCGAAACAGGCGGTCAAGAAAACAGCCACCAAAAAGAAATCCGTTGCAGCCGCTTCCGGTAAAACCGCCAAAGGCAAGGCGAAATCATGACCACCCAGGATGAACCCACGACCCAAGGCGGGACCATGCCGCTGCTGGAACACCTGACCGAGCTGCGCAATCGGCTGGGTGTCTGTGTTCTGGTGTTTGTTATTCTTTTCATCGGTTGCCTGGTCCGGCCATTTGGTGCCGAAAGCCAGAACATTGCCGATATCGTCTATCTGTTCCTGCAAAAACCCCTTGCGGATATTTTGAGGGAACAGGGCGGCAGGATGATTTTCACCGCCTTGCATGAGGCTTTCTTCACGCAGATCAAGGTGGCTTTCTTCACCTCGCTGTTTATCTCTTTTCCGGTCATCCTGCTCCAGGTATGGCGGTTTGTGGCCCCCGGTCTCTATAAAAACGAAAAGGCGGCGTTCATGCCGTTTCTTGTGGCCACGCCGGTGCTGTTTTTCATGGGCGGGGCCATGGTCTATTATCTGGTCATTCCGCTGGCATGGGACTTTTTCCTGTCGTTCCAGATCAGCGGCGGTGATCAGGCTCTTTCCATTGAGGTTGAGCCAAGGATTTCGGAATACCTCAGTCTTGTCATGCGGCTGATCTTTGCCTTTGGGCTGTCGTTTGAGCTGCCGGTGGTGATCCTCCTGATGGCCAAGGCCGGGCTGGTGACCGCTGACGGTCTGGCGGATAAACGCAAATACGCCGTGCTGTCGTCTTTTGTCATGGCAGCGATCCTGACCCCGCCTGATGTGATCAGTCAGGTGATGCTGGCCGTTCCGATTATCGTGCTGTATGAGTTATCGATTATTGCGACCCGCATCATGGTGAAACAGGATCGTTACGACGACGATGACTAAACCGAATTGAATGGAGCCTTCCCATGCATGACATCCGTACCATCAGGCAGGATGCAAAAGCATTTGATGATGCCCTTTCCCGGCGGGGGATTGACCCCCAGTCGGCAATCATTCTTGAGATCGATACAAAGCGTCGCCAACTGATCACCTCATTGCAGGAACTCCAGCAACGCCGCAATGATGCCTCTCGTGAGATCGGCACCATCAAGAAATCCGGCGGTGATGCCAGCACCATCATGGAAGAGGTTTCATCCATCAAGGACCAGATGGCCACCATGGAGGTTGAGGAAAAGGCACTCGTTGAAGAACTCGATGCCATGCTGATGGGCCTGCCCAATAGTCTGGACAGCGATGTTCCCCAGGGCGCGGATGAAGACGCCAATCTTGAAGTCCGCCGCCATGGTGATGCAAAGCCGCTGCCGTTTGCTGCCCGTGATCACGTTGATATCGGTGAACGTCTCGGCATGATGGATTTCGGCATTGCCGCCAAAATGGCAGGCTCGCGCTTTGTTTTGTTGAGGGGTGGGCTGGCCCGCCTCGAACGCGCCCTTGCTGCCTTCATGATTGATACCCATTGCGGTGAGTTCGGGTATGAGGAAATTCTGCCGCCTTCTCTCGTCAAGGGTGAGGCGCTGGCCGGTACCGGGCAGTTGCCGAAATTCGCTGATGATCTTTTCCACACCACCGATGATCGCTGGCTGATCCCGACCGCCGAGGTGCCGCTGACCAATATCGTTTCCGGCGAGATTCTCGACAGCGCAATCCTGCCCCTGCGGTTTACGGGCTATACCCCGTGTTTCCGGGCTGAGGCCGGGGCCGCCGGGCGTGATACCCGGGGGATGATCCGCCAGCATCAATTCTCAAAGGTTGAGCTTGTGTCGATTGCCCATCCTGACCAATCGGGGGATGAGCTGGAACGCATGACCTCCTGCGCCGAGACGATCCTGCAACGCCTTGGGCTGAGCTACCGGGTCATGCTGCTCTGCACCGGTGATACCGGGTTTTCGGCCCAGCGGACCTATGATATCGAAGTCTGGCTGCCCGGTCAGGATGAGGGCAGGGGCGCTTTCCGTGAGATTTCGTCCTGCTCGAACTGCGGCCCCTTTCAGGCCCGCCGCATGAAGGCGCGGTTCCGTCAGCAGGGCGAAAAGGACACCCGCTTTGTCCATACCCTCAACGGGTCGGGGCTGGCCATCGGACGGACCATGATAGCCATTCTCGAAAATTACCAGCGTGAGGATGGCTCGGTTGCCATTCCCGAGGCCCTGCAATCCTATATGGGCGGGATGACCGAACTCAAACCCCAGGCTGACAACAGGGATTAGTAGCATGGCAATTGGTGAAAACGGGCGCGTTGGCCGGATTTTGATTTCCAACGATGATGGTATTGATGCCATGGGGATAGAGGTTCTGGAAGCCATCGCCCGTGAAATCGCTGATGAAGTCTGGGTCGTTGCGCCAGAGGGCAACTGTTCGGGATTTGGCCGTTCGATTACCCTCAAACGTGAAATCAGGGCCACCAGGGTTGGCGATAACCGCTACACCTGTGATGGCACGCCAACGGATTGCGTCATCTATGCGGTCAATCACCTGATGGCAGAAACCCCGCCTGATCTGGTCTTGAGCGGGATCAACCTGGGCATGAATATCAGTGATGATATCACCTGTTCGGGGACGATCGGTGCCGCCTGGGAAGCCGCGGTCTACCGTATTCCGGCGATTGCCCTGTCCCAGAAATACGATGCAACCAAGCCGATGGGAACGCCCGAGGTTTTTGATGCATCGCGCCAGCACGGGGTTTCCATTATCCAGTCCCTGATGCAGCGCGGCTGGCCTGATCATGTCATCATGAACGTGAATTTCCCCAGCCTGCCGGCTGACGGGATCAGCGGGATCAAGGTGGTGTCGGTTGGCAGCCACAAGGTTTCGGATGAGATCATCATGGGTTCAGGCGAAAACACCTACCGTATCGGCAAGCAACGCCAGAAATCCAAACTCGACCCCGACAGTGATATCGGCGCGCTTTTTGACGGCTATATCACGGTCACCCCGCTTTCGATTGACATGACGGACTATCATCTGTTGCGTGATCTGGGCGGGATGAACACCTGATCCAGGGCCATGGTTGATCAGGCGCTGCTGGAAAATAAAGTCAGGCTGATCATGGAATTGCGGTCACTGGGTATCCATGACACCAACGTTCTGTCGGCGATTGAAACCGTCCCGCGAGAGCTGTTTCTGCCCGAAGCGCTCAAAAAACATGCTTATGACAATGTGTCCCTGCCGATCAGCCTCGGCCAGACCATCAGCCAGCCCTATGTGGTGGCCCGGATGACCGAGGCGCTTGAAATGTCGGGTCGGCAGAGGGTACTGGAAATCGGCACCGGCAGTGGCTATCAGGCGGCTGTGCTGAGTTGTCTTTCCCGCCGTGTCTATACGATAGAACGCCTGCGCCCCCTGCTGGTTGAGGCTGAACGCCGGCTCGGGCTGCTGAATGTCACCAACCTGACCAGCAAATACGGTGATGGCGCGCTTGGCTGGCCTGAAGCCGCCCCGTTTGACCGGATCCTCCTGACCTGCGCTGCGGCCGAACGCCCCGGCATCCTGATTGATCAGCTCAAACCCGGCGGCATACTGGTGGCCCCTGTTGATAAGGAAGCCAGTAATAGCATTAAAGGGGATAGCATTAAAGGGGATGGCAATAAAAAAGAACAGGTCATCCGGCGGTATCGGGTTGATGACAAGGGCCGTGTCAGTGAGGAAGACCTGCTGCCTGTCCGGTTTGTTCCCCTGATAACCGATGTTGATATTGATCCTTCCTCAAACACAAGATAATGTGTTTCTGTCGCTGTCGATCATGAATTCCGGGAACCGGGTACGATGAGAATTCTGCTACTGCTGATATCGGCCATGGTGCTGATGGGATGCTCAATGGGGAAGGAACGTGCGCTTCTGCCCCTGCGGGATACCCCTCAGCGTGAGGCTGTGCGCGATGTGCCGCCTGATGGCATCATCATGGTTGAACCCGGTGATACCATCTACACCGTGGCCAACCGTTATCAGGTCACGCCGCGCCGCATCATCCTGTCGAACCAGCTGGCCCCGCCCTATGATCTGACGGGCCGGACCACCATTTCCATCCCCAAGCCGAGGGGGCATCCTGTCCGACAGGGGGATACGCTCGACAGCATCAGCCGCCGCTACCGTGTCAGCAAGGCTGATCTGATCACCCTGAATGCGCTTCAACCGCCCTACAGCCTGCGCCCCGGCATGGAATTAGCCATCCCGCGCAAGCTGGATTATTCCTCACTGGATGCATCAGCGTTCAAATCATCGGGGGCTTCGGGGTCCGGCATCGGCAGGAAAGCGGTCAAACCCAAAACACCGATCCGGGACGTGAAGTTTTCCGAAACCGCATCGGATTTCACCTGGCCAGTCAACGGATCAATCGTTGAACGGTTCGGTGTTGCCGCCAAGGGGGTTCATAATGACGGGGTCAATATTGCCGCCACGCCGGGTGCGCCTGTTCGGGCATCGCTGGGTGGTGAGGTGGCGTTTGTCGGCTCGGGGCTGAAATCCTTTGGCAATCTTGTCCTGATCAAGCATCAGGATGGCTGGATCACGGCCTATGCCCATCTCGGTGAGGTTTCGGTTAAGGAAGGCCAGTCCATCAAGAAAGGCACGGTCATCGGTGCGGTTGGCCAGTCCGGCAAGGTGGATAGCCCGCAACTGCATTTTGAGCTGCGCAAATCAAGGCAGCCCGTCAATCCCGAAGATTATCTGTCCTGAGATTAATTCCCTCTAGTCATCCAGCCTGATTCTGATATTGGCCTGACCCGCGGCATCAACGATGAATTGCCATGCCACGCGGCCTGACCGGCTGCCCCGCGTCACCGACCATTCGAGGCTGTCGCGTTCCAGTTGGGCGCGGTCATCCCCGGGGCTGAGGCCAATGGCATCAGCATAGGCGTTGATCATGGTGAGGTAGGTATCCTGGCCAATACTGTGGAAACCCAGCCAGAGGCCGAAACGATCCGAGAGCGAGACTTTTTCTTCAACCGCCTCGGATGGATTGATGGCGGTGGAACGTTCGTTTTCGATCATATCCCGTGCCATCAGGTGCCGCCGGTTTGAGGTGGCGTAAAACAGCACGTTTTCAGGCCTGCCCTCAACCCCGCCTTCGAGAATGGCCTTGAGCGACTTGTAGGTGCTTTCGCCGCTTTCAAAGGCCAGATCATCACAGAACAGGATAAAACGCCGATCATCGCCCTGCAATGCATGCAGCAGATGGGGCAGGGTGGTGATATCCTCCCGGTGAATTTCCACCAGCACCAGCGGCTGATCGTTGCTGACAGCGGCATGAACGGCTTTCACAAGGGATGACTTGCCGGTCCCGCGAGCGCCCCAGAGCAGCGCATTATTGGCGGAAAGCCCGCTGGCAAAACGGCGGGTATTTTCCATCAGCTGATCCTGCTGGCTGTCAATGCCGCGGAGCAGGTGAAGCGGGATCCGGTTGACTTGCCTGACCGGCTGAAAGCTGAGCGATGCCGCCTGCCAGACAAAGGCCATGCATTGAGGGGAGGGAGGCGAAGGCTGCTTTTCCGCCACCAGCGTTTCAAGGGCTGTTGCAATGCGTTCCAGCAGCGGGGTGATCGCGGTGGTGTTTTCCAGCCCTTTGGTCATGGCCTTAATCCCTCTATGTCAGTACAGTCGCGGTGAGGAGCGTAGCGAAAAACTTCAACAATGGCGATGCTTTATCGTTGCGCAGGGTCGTAACAGAGTAGTATCTTTCCTCAACCTAATTCCATTCGGAGATTGCATCCATGATCATTTCCCCGGCCTACGCTCAGGCAGCCGGTGCGGCTGGCCCCGGTATCCTCGGGCAGCTGTTTCCCTTCATTCTGATCTTTGTGGTTTTTTACTTCCTCCTGATCCGTCCTCAGCAGAAACGCGCCAAGGAACACCGACAGCTGGTTGAAAGCATGAAGCGTGGTGACATTGTCACAACATCCGGCGGTATCCGGGGCAAGGTCACGAAAGCCGCTGAAGGCAGTGAAACCGTTGAGGTTGAAATCGCTTCCGGTGTCTCGGTTGAGGTTGTGCGGGCCACCATCTCGGAAGTGCGTGACAAGGATGGCAACGCGATGAAGCCATCAGCACCCGAAAAGAAGAAGAAAAAGTAATCAACCGCCTTGATAAACAATCTCAAAGCATGCTTCCAACGCCATGATTGTATTTGAAAAATGGAAATCGATGTTGGTGGGGCTTGTGTTTGTCACGGCCGCCATCTTCGCGTTCCCCAACCTGTTTGACGAAGACCAGGGGTTTTTGCCGGAATACCGCATCAACCTTGGCCTTGATCTGCAAGGCGGCTCCTACCTGCTGCTCAGCGTTGATATGGACGCGGTGATTGAGGAACGGCTTGAGAATACGGCTGAGGCTATCCGTACCGAAATGCGCCAGTCACGCATCGGGATCACCGGTCTGGAAGCAACCACCGAAGCCGTCATGTTCAACCTGCGCAAGGCTGACGATACCGAAGCGGCAAACCAGATCCTGGCCACGCTGGTCGGCAACGACATTGAAATTGATCGCACCGAAAACAGGTTCACCCTGGCCTTTACCAGTGACGGCATCAGCCGCCTGACCACGGCGACAGTGGGCCAGGCGATTGAGATTGTCCGCAACCGGATTGATGAAACCGGCACGAAAGAGCCAATTATTCAGCGTCAGGGCAGTGACCGTATCCTGATCCAGTTGCCCGGTGTTGATGATCCTGAGGCGATCAAGCGATTGCTCGGCCGTACGGCAAGGCTGGGTTTCCAGCTGGTTGATACCAGCCGTTCCGCGCTTGAGGCCCAGTCCTCTGGCCGGATACCCCCGGGATCGGAAATATTGCCTGCCTCTGATGGCAGTGGTGAGCTCTACCTGCTCCGCAAGCGTGTGCTGATCTCTGGTGACATGCTGGATGATGCCCGCCCCGGGTTTGGCCAGAACAATGACCCGGTGGTCAATTTCACGCTCAATTCAACAGGCGGCGCCCGCTTCGGCAAGGTTACGGGGCAGAATATCGGCCGTCCTTTCGCCATCGTGCTGGATGACAAGGTGATCTCGGCCCCGGTTATCCGGGGGCAGATTTTCTCCAATGGCCAGATTTCAGGCAATTTCAGTATTGAGGAAACCGATGAGCTGTCGCTTCTCCTCCGCGCTGGTGCCTTGCCCGCACCGCTCAATGTGCTGGAGGAACGCTCGGTCGGCCCCGGCCTTGGCAGTGACAGTATCGCCGCCGGTAAAATTGCGGCGGTCATCGGGATGATCGGTGTCGTTATCTTCGTGGTGGCGAGTTACGGGGTTTACGGGGTGATTGCGACCATTGCGCTTGCCTTTAACATGGTCATGATCATTGCCTCGCTTTCGCTGTTGCAGGCAACGCTGACCCTGCCCGGGATTGCCGGGATCGTGCTGACCATGGGCATGGCGGTTGATGCCAATGTGCTGATCTTTGAACGCATCAGGGAAGAACTGAAAAAGGGCCGCACCACAGTCAAATCGGTGACCGCCGGTTTTTCACAGGCCACCACCACCATCGTTGATGCCAACCTGACAACGCTGTTTGCGGTGCTGTTTCTCTACCTGCTGGGTTCCGGGCCGATCAAGGGCTTTTCGGTGACGCTGGGGCTGGGGGTCATCACGTCGATGTTCACCGCCATTCTGGTGACGCGGATGATGGTATCCCTGTGGATTAATTTCAGCCGCCCGAAACAGCTGGTCCTTTAGGGGGGAATGTCGATGCTTCCATTGCTCAAGATCGTTCCTGCCAATACGGCGATCCCGTTCCTGCGTTTCCGCATGGTCGGGCTGGTTTTCTCCGTCATTCTGGTGCTGGGGTCCATTGGCTCCTTCCTTGGCATGGGGCTGAATACCGGCATTGATTTTCGCGGCGGCTTCCTGATTGAGGTCAGGGCCAAGGACGGTGTGGCTGATATCAACGGCCTTAGAACAACGCTGTCCCAGCTTGATCTGGGTGATGTTTCGTTGCAGGAATTCGGTGTTGAAACCGATGTGCTGATCCGTGTTCAGTCGCAGTCGCTCAAGGCCAGTGAAAAGCTCAGCGATACCGATAAGGCTGCCATCAGGCT
>CENJ01048313.1_pt1 | contig 18811 bp, 12 predicted proteins | sample 356161 | NCBI WGS metagenome assembly CENJ01 (sample SAMEA2619531, study PRJEB7988) | marine metagenome | biome: marine biome (ENVO:00000447); feature: surface water layer (ENVO:00002042); material: "saline water (ENVO:00002010), including plankton (ENVO:xxxxxxxx)" | depth 5 m
ATCCCTCTTTCTCCGCATTTAAATTCCCTAATGTGTTTATTATAAACGTGTTAGGGTTTTTTAATATCTACATTTGTACGATTTTTGTACGTTCAGGTATTAAAAGTAAAAAAAATCAAGCTAAAAATTAAAAAGCAGAGTTTTAAAATTTCTGTTTAAAAAGCTTGTTGAATTTTATTTTTAAAATAAATTCAAAACTTTGGTGAAGATAATTTTATTGTTATAAGCACAGAGATTTGATATTTCAATTAAACTGTATATATTGATAATTATAACAAATAAAATTTTAATGATTAAAAAAATATCCATTTTTCTTTTATGTGTAAACTTTTGTTTTTCTCAAGATAAATCAATTGTATCAAATCTTACAAATCTAACACTTAACATAGGAGAAGTATTCAAACCAGAATCACAAGTGATTAATTCTGATGGTAATAAAATAGAGTGTGAAAAAGTTATTTATTACAACAAAAAAGGTGTATTCAGTACAGCCAAATCTATAATTTTTGACAGAAATAAAGGAACACTTAAAGCTAATGAACCAGGAGCTCATGAAGTTGTTGCGGTGTGTATTGATACCAAAGGAAATCGTTTAACTAAAACCTTCAATGTAAATGTGAATTATCCAAAAATTAAAAAAATAAAACTCTTAACTACTCAAAAAAGTATTTTTGTAGGGAATTATGTAAGATTAACTTTCGAAATCACAGATGAATTTGATAATAAAAGAATTATTGATTATTGGAATTATGACAAGGCTCAAAGATATTTTGCAAATGTTGGAGTTACTTTAATATCGAGTAACAATAAAATTAAGATTGATTCATCAAATAATATTTTGGCAATTCAAGAAGGTAACACAGTTATAACAGCCAATTTCGATGGAGTTACAGATAAAATTGATTTACATATTAAAAAAAATCCAGTCACAGAATTAAATTTAATTTCTGATAATTCTAATGTTACGACGGGAGATGTGGTAAATTTTAGTATAACGGCTTTAGACAAAAAAGGAAATAAAATTAGAAATATACCTGTTGAATTTTCTTTCACAGGTAAATCTTTTGACAAAAGTAATTTGGCTTCTGGTTTAATTCTAGAAGATGGAAGATTTGTTGGAGATATCCCTGGAAAATATATTATTTCAGCAAGGGTAGGAAATATTACTTCGTCAAAAATCATAAATGTTTTTCCGAGAAATGTAAAACGAGAAGTTATAGGAGTTGGAGAGGGTCTTGTTAACGATAAACACACCTCTGATTTTTGGGTTTTTGAAGGGGCTGATGGTGGAGATTACGCTGTTACAGGAACATGGGGGGCAGATGGTAAAGCATACTTTTGGGATGTTAGTAATCCTTCAGATTTAAAAAAGATAGATAGTGTACAGGTTGACGCAAGAACAGTAAATGACGTAAAAGTTTCCCAAGATTCGAAAATTTGTGTTATTAGTCGCGAAGGAGCTTCAGATAGAAAAAATGGTATTATCCTAATAGATGTCACAAACCCTAGAGATGTAAAAATTATCACTGAATACACTAAAAATTTAACTGGTGGTGTTCACAATGTTTTTATAGACAATAACCACATTTATGCTTTAAGTAACGGTGAAAGATATTATATATTAAACATAGACAATCCTCTTAAACCTATTGAGGTTGGTATGTTTGAAGTGGGCAAAGAAGGCCAGGCTATTCATGATGTTTGGATTGAAAACGGAATAGCCTATTCATCAAATTGGAGGGACGGTGTTTATCTTGTAGATGTTGGTAACGGAATCGCGGGAGGGTCTCCTTCAAATCCAGTCTCATTTGGTAATTATTCATACGACAGCGGAGCACATCATGCTACCTTCCCATATAAAAGCAAATCGACTGGAAAGTTTTATACTGTATTAGGAGATGAAATTTTCCCAAAAGGTGTAAATCCAAATGGAACCAATGAAACTGCTGGATTTCTTCACTTTGTAGATTTTACAGATACAAAAAACCCAATAGAAGTTGCTAAATATGAGCTTCCCACACACGGATCGCATAATTTTTGGATTAAAGACGACATATTATACGTTGCTATGTACACTGGTGGATTGAGAATTGTTGACCTAAGCGGGGATATTCTCGGAGACTTGTATAAACAGGGTAGAGAAATTGGTTATTTATTAACTGGCAACCCTAAAGGTTATATTCCCAACGATACTATGGTTTGGGGTGCACAACTCTACAAAGGGCACGTATTTTATTCAGATTTTAATTCTGGCTTGGGGGCCGCTAAAGTATTAGATAATAAACCAGATAATAGTAAAGCAAATCAATACGTCGAATAATAAATCATAAAGAATGAATATGAAAAAATCTTGTAAAAAATTAATTAATAAATTTAACAGGAGTATAATAACCTTAATTCTTTTATTATGTTTTCTAGCTACCAATATTTTATGTGCCCAAAACTATTACTTGTATGTAGCCTCGGAATCTGACGATACAGTTTCACTACTTAAATTTGATGGAATTTCAATAAAAGAGATAAAAAGAATAAATGTTGGTTTCTATCCGACTGAGGTAGAAGGGCCACACGGAATTACTATTGATCCAAGTGGTGATTATTGGTATGTGACTCTGGCACACGGTAATCCTTTTGGAAAGTTAATTAAGTACTCAACGGAAAATAATAATGTGATTGATGAAACTACTCTTGGCCTCTTTCCGGCTACAATGGAAGTTTCGAAAGTTACAGGGTTTATTTATTGTGTTAATTTTAATCTTCACGGGGACATGAAGCCTTCATCTGTCTCAGTCATAGATGCTGAAACCATGACTGAAATTACCAAAATTAAGACTGGAAGTATGCCTCACGGATCAAGAATATCTAAAGATGGGCTTAAACAATATTCAGTTGCTATGATGTCTGGAGAATTATTCGAAATAGATGCTTTGTCACTAAATGTTTCAAGAATATTGAGCCTAGAAAATCACTCTACAAAAAATCACACTAAAATAAAAATGGGTGAAAAACAAATGAATCATTCGGTAGTAAAACCCACTTGGGTGATTCCTCATCCAACAAAAGGTATAGCTTATGTTGCTGGGAACGGATCTAATGAAATAATTGAAGTAAATCTTGATAAATGGATGATATCAAAGAGAATAAAAGTAGAAAAGGGGCCTTATAATGTTGAAATCTCACCAAATGGAAAGTATATGATCGCAACTTTAAAGGGAAGTGGCGAGACTGCAATTTGGCAACTTGAAGATGGTTTATTAATTAAAACGATAAAAAATTCAACATCGGTTCCGCACGGTGTGGCAATTTCAAATGACAGTAGATATGCTTTTATTTCCGTGGAGGGTAAAGGTGGTGAGCCTGGAATTGTTGATGTAATTGATCTTAAAAGTTTAAAACTAGTTGATAAAGTTGAGGTTGGAAAGCAAGCAGGGGGAATCGCGTTTTGGAAAAAAGAAATTTGAAAAATGGAAAATTATAAATTTTACAATTTGCAATGGGGTCTGTAAAAATAAGTTTGGCATCTACAGACTTTGACTTGGTTGGCATAAAAAATTTACAAACAAGAAATTTAAAAAAGAATCTTTCTTCCGAGGAAAAAAAAGCTGAGGGATTTCTTACCGCAGAATACACTATGTCTTTCTTAAAAAAAATAAATCAAAAATCCCCTGCAGTAATTATGAAAAAGGAAAAGGTGGTAGGTTATGCGTTGGCAGTTACCAAAGAGTTATCAAAGGAACATGAAGTGCTAAATCAACTGGTTGTAAAATTTGAAAAACAAAAATACAAAGATACTCTTCTAGCCTCTGAAAATTATATCGTGGTTGCACAACTTTGTGTAGATAAAAGTTTTCGTGGTATGGAATTTGTTGAAAAAATGTATTCTTTTTTTAAAAGTAAATACTTTGATTACAAGTATTGCGTCACAGCGGTGGACAACAAAAACCTAAGATCTAGTAAAATTCACAAAAAATGTGGTTTTGTAAAAATTGGAGAGGTCCTTATTGGCGAGAGTCCTGGAGAAATAATACTTTGGGACTGGAACAGTAAGAAATAATCTAGGGCAAATTGTTAATAAAACTCACAACGCCGTTAAAGTAAGTTTCTTGGTCATCATACATACTCCAATGGCTTCCTTCAGGACAGTACAAGTAAGTCCCGTTTTGAACTTCTTTACTCATCCATTCCATCTGTTTTGGATCCATTGTATCATATCTGCCACCAATTGTAAGTACGGGTATTTCTAATTTTTTTAGGTCATTTTTTCTATCCCAATCCTTTAATAATGCATCACCGACCACACCAAATTCACTTGGTCCTTGCATTTTTAAATAGATTTCATAGTTAATATTACTTGCACTCCTTAAAACTGGGCTCGGCCATTTTTCAAGAGGCATTCTAAGTATATGCTTTGGATAATAATTATTTTGAACAAGTTCAAGATATTTAGGGTTTGTATAATCACCTGAGTTTTCAAAACCTCTTATTTTTTCTAAAACTTGTGGGTCCAATTGAGGAGCAAGTACATTATTTGCGTAATCTATATAGTCAGGGATAGATGGAACCATATTTGAAATTATAAGGGCTTTTAGGTTTTTTTGATATTTTAGTGCATACTCAATTCCTAAAATTCCACCCCAAGAATGGCCCAAAATTATAAAGTTTTGATTATTTAAATTAAGAGCTTTCCTAACCTGCTCTACTTCATCTACAAATCTTTCAGTGGTCCAAAGTGAATCATCTTGTGGTTTATCGCTAAATTCAGATCCCAATTGATCATAATAATAAAATTCAATTGATTCTTTTGGAAAAAAAGATTCAACTGCTTGAAAATATTCGTGATTCATTCCTGGGCCACCATGAAGTAAAAGAACCTTTTTGGTTGGATTATTCCCAATTCTTTTGGTCCAAACATTGAAATTTCCAGAAGGAGTCTCAATTTGAATCGTTTTGACTCCTCCGGACAACTTATCATCTCTGTTAGTATAATCAAAATATGTATTTTGATCTATAGGACCCTGGCAACCAACAAGAAGTATTAAAATAAAAAAAGTTAGTTTTCTCATACAGATTAGTTTATAAAATAAAAGCCAAGATGTACTTGGCTTTTATTAAAAATATTTACTCATTCTCAGTTAAAGGAATTGGAATAATATTAAAGACCTGGTCTCCTGGGCGGTCAATTGGCAAGGTGGCAGATTTTCCATATCTCCTTAAATCATACATTCTGTGGTTTTCACACCAGAACGAATATCTCCTCTGAGTAAGAAGCTCATCAACAAGAGCCGCTTCAGTGCTTACGCCGGTATAATCCGAAAGTCCAGCAGCTGATCTAATAACATTTAAAGCTTTAATAGCTTCAGTTGGATTAGAAGGAATATTAGCTTCTGCGTACAAGAGGACCAACTCCTCGTTTCGAATAATATCAATCGGGGATATATTAGTAGCGTATAATTTAGTTTGGTGTGTCCCGTTTAAACCGTCTTGTGTTGTAGGGTCTGATCTGACGATAGTCTTATCAGTAACTCTTTTGTCACCGGCTTCAGCATCAGCAATAAAACTGTTGTGAACTATTATTTGATCACCGTTATTATCAATAATTTTATATAATCCATTTGTAAAGTCTCCAGCATTCAAACTAAACACATGTTTAGGTCCGGTCTCTAAATCTCCATTTAAGTTAAAAAATGAAGAATTTAAGGCAGTTAATGCAGAACTTTTATTTCCAGCGTAAACAAGTGCTACAGCTTTTACAGCTCTATTAAACTGAGAAAAAGTAGATGGTGTATCAAACCCATCAAATCCAGCTAGGGGGAAAGAAAAACTGGTTCCAGCAGCACTAAGATCAGATAAAGCTTCGTCTAGCATTGACACAACTTGAGACAAAACTTCACTTTCACCTAGAATTGGACCTAGATTTGTAGGGTCGCTTACGTCAACACGCGCACGTCCGTAAGACTTGACCAACATTATCAATTGATGTGCAACTACAGTTTTTGCAAATCCTCTGTATCCTGAAGCGTTTTGAGCACTAACAGAACTCGTGTTTTCCAGAGCTTCTAATAAAATATTTGCATTTTTAATAGTTCGATATTTGGCTGCCCAAACGCTAGTCGAATAAAACGAGTTGTTGTCTAAAGTAGCTCCGTTAGCACCTAGAAGATCACCCGTGTTTCGAGGATCGGCGTCAAATTTGTAGAGCTCACGAGCCATTGTCCCAGTATGTACTGTTTGTCCAGAGACTCCACCTCTCATACCCGATTCAACACCGACTATAAGATTGTTTAATTGATTTTCTGATGCATCAGTTAGTACCCCTTCTAAACTCGGTCTGTTGGGATCAAACTCTTCATCAAATGTACATGATGTGGTAAAGGTTAGTATTGTCATCAAAACAACAACTATCCTACTTATGTTTGTGATATTAAAATTTTTCATGTTTTAAATGTTAAAAGTTTACGTTTAAGCTAAATAAGTACTGCTTTGAATTTGGATAAGGGGTAACTTCTATACCACTTGATAATCCAGCACCACCATTAACAGAAGTTTCAGGATCGTAACTAGAATAATCAGTTATTGTCAACAAATTTCTACCTGTTAATCCTAATTTGATATTTGTTATATCTTCTGACAGCCAAGAGAAAGTATCTTTTGGAAGATTATAATATATACCGGCCTCCCGTAATCTCATATACGCAGCAGGCTCGATAAAACGCTGTGGAACAAAACCTAGAGATGCTCTAGCTTGCCCTTCGGGTGTATCTAAATCAGCTGTTACTCCACCTAAATCAGTAAGAAGCTTAGATAAGTTGATATTTTCACCACCTTCTTTCCAGTGTATTAAAAATCCAATTTCTAAATTTTTGGAAATTGTAAAATTATTATTGAAAGATACTTGAAAATCAGGCTCGACATTACCAATTTGTGTAGGAACACCACCTATATTACCAGCAAGTTGGGTTACAGGTTGTCCCTCTTGTATATAGAAGGTTCCTAGTCCTAAACCAAAACCAGCACCTGGCTGCGGAAAGGCTGGTACATCAAGTCTTGTGATTTCTGACCTATTTAGCCAAAATTGGATTCCACTATTCCAACTAAATCTGTCAGTGTCATAAGCATCAATATTGATACCAACTTCAAACCCTTTGTTTTCAAGATCTGCTAAATTCGTAGTCTCTCTAGAAAAACCACTCGAGGTTGGTAAAGATCTGCTTAAAATTAAATCTTTTACATTTCTATTATAGTAAGTTAGTTCAAGTCCAATTTTACCTAAAAATCTTAAATCAACACCAACTTCAAGTTCTTGTGAAGTTTCAGGTTCTATATTTGCGTCACCTCTTAGAGAAGCTATAGCAGAACCACCGACGCCACCAACAGCAGTTGAATTTAAACTAGTAAAAATAGAACCAAAGGAAGCCGAGGAGCCAGTCTCACCGTAAGCGGCTCTTAATTTTAATTGATCTATAGTACCACTGTTCCAATTACCGAAGTTTTGTAAGTTAACGGCTAATGAAGCTTTTGGAAATCCATAAAATTTATTCGGATCACCATTTAGGGATGATTTATCAGCTCTATATCCAAAAGTGGCAATAAATTGATCCTTGTAGTTTCCTTCAATCTGACCAAAATAACCAAATTCTTCTATTTCAGACTGTGTCTGGCTAATTGCTTGGGCTGAACCCTGTCCAAGTGTTGTTTGTCCAGGTATAAGCTGAGTAGCTTGATTAAATACTATATCAGCATCTCTTTTTAAATATGAAACACCCGCCTGGGTAGTTAGAGCTAAATCTCCATTTAGAGCATCTCTGTTCCAAACACCCAAACCTAATAAGTTGTAATTCTTAAAGTTGTTTTTTCCAACTCCGATAAATCCATTATCCCCACCATTTTGAGCCTGATGAATTTCTGGTACATAAACATAAGTTTCATTGGCTAGGAAATCTAAACCTCCACTCCAAACCATTCTAACTCTGTCTATACCATTATCGAGAATTTTAGTTGTAAGTTTTAAACTTTGAATTAACCTGTTGTTGTCATCATCATTTTTGGCTTTGTCTCTAACAAATAGTGGATTCCCTGCATAATTTGGATTATTAGGATAATTACCAGACGCATCTGGATAGAGATTAATCCAAGGTCTAGTAAATGCTAATGTGTATCCGTAACTTAAACCACCTTCATTCTCATTTCCTGTGAAACTTCTTCTAGATTGACCTTGAATGAAATTTGAAGAAGAAGATATTTCAAAAGTGTTAGAAATTTTGTGATCAATGTTTGCTCTTAATGAAAATCTGTCAAACCCAGTTAATTTAATAATACCCTCTTCATCTCTGTAAGAAGTACCAACATAAAATTGAGTTTTATCATTACCACCAGACACACTTAATTTTGTATCCGAGATGAAACCTTTATTTCCATAGATTTCATCTTCGTAATCTATTAAGCCAAAAGAACCAACTGCGGCATTATATTTGGCAACTTCTCCAGCACCAAATGCAGCTTCAACGCTCGCTGCTGTCCAATCTCTCATTCCAAGTCTGTTTGAAATCTCAGCAAAACCTAGATTTTGCGTTAAATTAATTTTAGTTTTACCAGCTTTACCTTTTTTAGTGGTTATTATGATTACACCAGCATTTGCTCTTGTTCCATATATAGCAGCAGCTGAAGCTCCTTTTAAAACTTCAATGTTCTCAATATCATTAGGATCTAAATCTGCAATTCTGTTGGGAGCATTTTCTTCACTCCCTCTATTCGCTCCAGATGCAAATCTGAGTCCTGAAGGGATCTCATTATTATTCAAATAAACACCGTCTAGTATAAAAAGAGGTTGATTGTTACCATTAATTGAAGATATTCCCCTTAGTCTTAAGGCAAATCCTCCACCTGGGGCACCTGAGGAGGAGGTGATATTTACTCCTGGAATTTTTCCGTAAAGAGCTCCATCTACAGTGCCCTGATTGGTTTTTCCTACAAGCTCTTCACTTGATACAGTACCTACAGCATTAGCAAGATTTCTCCTTTTAACGCTTGTACCTAAACCTGTAATAATAATTTCATCTAACCTAGTGTCTTCCGAACTCATCACAATAGTCATGAAGTCTTCACTTACGGGAACTATTTGAGTTTGAAATCCAATAAACGAAAAGGTTAAATTGTCACCATCAGAAGCATCAATGGAAAAATTTCCATCAAAGTCTGAAGTAGTTCCTACATCTGTACCTTCAATTAAAATCGTAACCCCTGGGATAGGATTCGATTCTTCGTCTTGAACATTTCCAGTTATTTGCTGAGAATAAGCATAACTGCTTGACATAAGTATTGATGCAATCAATGCGTAACTTAATTTTTGAATTAATCTATTCATTATATTTTTTTTTAAGAACGCGCAAGATAAAAAGAATTTTTAAACAATATGTGTACTGAATTAAATAAATTTTTTTTGGTTATCTTTTTTTGATTTGCTATACTGTACATTATTCATACTTTTTTCAACATCAAATGATAAAATTATTAGAAGAGTCATGTAATCTGATTTTGTTTTTATGAAAATAAATAATTCATTAGTGTTCGCAGGACATTTGCAAGGTGAATTATAATTTAAAGAAGTTTTATAGAATTTATTGAAAAAAAGTCTTGAATAAGCTTTAAGTCTTGTCATTTATTTGGTTTTTACTATGTTTTAAAACATATTTAGGAACACAACATTTCATGCTTTTCGTTTCCTGTTTCTAGGCATATAAATTCGCTAAAATATTTTATATAAACTTCTTAGGGCTTTTTGTTTTTTTCAATATTTACATATTTATACAGCTTAGACTTTAAAAAAGAGAAAAAATCACTACATTTTTTAAACAAAAAATATAATGCTCCCAAAATATGAAGATTTATGTTTTATCATTTTTTTTACTGACAATAGGATGTGTAGATCCTAAAGAAGATAAATTAGAAAAAATTATACTTGATGAGGAATTAGCAAAAGAGTTAGTGTCCCTTTCTGTAAAATGTGTTGATCAAAAGTATCCATATAAAATAGGATATAGATTTGTAGATGAAAATTGGTTAAAACCCCACTATCAAATATCTCCATCATTTTATGGTTGCTGGGATTGGCATTCGGCGGTTCACGGCCATTGGGCAATGGTCAAAATATTGAAGGATTTTCCAAAAATTTCTAACAGGGATATCATATTATCTAAACTGAATAAAAATCTAAGTGAAGAAAATTTAAGTAAGGAGTTCAACTTTTTCAAACAGAATTTTAATAGAGGTTTTGAAAGAACTTATGGGTGGGCTTGGTTAATGAAACTATATTCAGAACTTCTCTCTTGGGATTACGATAAAGCGCAAATTTGGGCAAATAATATGAAACCACTTGTAGATCTTCTAAGTCAAAGAACTATTTTATTTTTAGATAAGCTTTCAAGACCGCTTAGACCAGGAACACACGCTAATACAGCATTTTCATTTTCACTTATGATTGAGTACGCAAAAATAGCTAATGACGATCTGTTACTTAATAAAATAAAGGAGTTCAGTATTAAAAATTTTCTAGGGGATACAAATTGTCCTGTAAGCTACGAACCATCGGGTACAGACTTTTTGTCACCGTGTCTTGCTGAAGCAGGATTAATGTCATTATTATTGGATAGGAGAGAGTTTAATAATTGGATATATAAATTTTTACCTTCATTTGATGAGAGTAACTTTGGTAACATAATTAATACTCCTGAAGTACTTGATTACACTGATCCTGGCATTGGTCACTTAATAGGATTAATGTTTCACAGAGCTTGGACTTTAAAAGATGTATCAGCTAGGCTAAATAATACCCAGGATAAAAAATTATTTCAGAAAATAGCACGAAAGCATTCAGAGGAAGGCTATAAAATTATGTTTAAAAGTGGTTATGGCGGTGAACATTGGCTAGCAACATTTGCTATATATAATTTCTCTAGATAGAAATTATATCTGGAAGAATAAAAATGGTTTTTATGAAAAAAAAATTAAACTAATGATTTTGTTAAATGCATTTAAAATTTTGGGAAAACTTCATTTTTTCATTTTTATACTTATGCTCCTAAGTGTTACTCTAAATTGTAAAAAAAATAAAGATAAAATTGACAGCCAATGGGATGATTTTTTTGAATTTAGAAAAGGTGATATTCCTTTAATTATAGTTGCTCCCCACGGTGGGGATTTAAAACCAAATTGGATAGAAAACAGAGATTGTGATGGCTCTGTTATAACGAAAGACCTATATACACTGGATATCGCTTTTCAAATAGAAAATGAGTTGGTAAAAATGGGGTATAAACCATTTATAGTATTTGCTAAAATTCATCGTATTAAGTTAGATCTTAATCGCTCACTAAAAACCTCTCATTGCGAGGATGACACTTCAAATGAATTATGGCAATTATTTCACGATCAAATTTTTACTTTTCGTCAAGAAATTATAAAGAATTATGATCGAGGTCTTCTAATAGATATACACGGGCATGGTCACCCAATTCAACGAATTGAACTTGGATACCTACTTGATAGTGAGAAATTAAATAAATTATCAAGGGATGAATCTAGTATTCAACACGGTGAAACCTCAATTAATAGCTTAATTGAGAACCATCCTGAAAATAAGCAATTAGGTGACTTAATTTTTGGAGATAATGCACTTGGTAGTCTTTTGTCAAAAAATGGATTTCCTACTGTTCCATCTTCTATAGAACGTGCTCCAAAATACAATGAACCCTTTTTTTCAGGAGGAACAAACACAAAAAATTATGGATCAAAATACCAAAGTGGTGTTGACGCAATCCAACTTGAACTTAACAGAAGTGGGCTTCGTCAAGACATTGAAGACAGAGAAAGATTTTCAAAAATATTTGCTAAGATTTTAATTGAATATATGAAATTCCATTATTCAGATATATTCCCTTCTAATTAGAATTAAATACTATTTCATCTGCTATTATTTGGCAATTATTAGCCATTTTTTCTTCAATAATAAAATAGTAAATATCCTTTTCATTATTATTTTTTTCAAAAATTCTTTTTGGAATTCCTATCGATGATTGATTGCTAATTTTACTAAATATAACACACGCTGCTAAATAACTTCCAATAGAATTTGGGTGTTTGTCATCAGAGGTAAATAAAGTTTGACCAGGATGTCTTAATTGAAATAAGTCAAATGCTCTTCCGACAGGCAAGATATTAGTGTCTAAAGATGGTTTGACACTTTCTAATTTATCTTCAATAACCTCTGAAGAAGGTGTAGATGAATTGTTGTTTTTTAAAATATTTGGATAACTCCATGTTGCGTAAATAAACTTTCTGGATTTGTTATCAGTCATTTTATGCATCAAGTTTAAATATTTTTGAGTCGTATCAATCGCTATAAGTGGATAACTACTATATTCTTGAAAGATTATATGAGTATATATATTGTTTTTAATTTTCTGGACACTAGCCAATCCTTTTTCACTTTTCCAATGATGTTTTAAGGAAGCACCACTTGCAGTAGATTGATGAACTTCCCAATCTAACCCTTTAAATTTTGAAAATTGTTCAATTGTCATAGGTAAATTATAGTAAAATGTAAAACTATTTCCTACCATAAGTATTTTTACCTTTTCTTGTGAAAGTCCAAAAGAAAAAACTAAAGTTATTAAGAGTAATGCGAACTTACTTTTCATTAGCTGGGAAATATTCAGTTGTACCTTCCCAGTCAGGATCTGCACAGCCAACCCAATTTTGACCTTTTAATGCTATTGCATGAACACGGCCAAAGAGGGCAATTTCACTAATATATTTTAGAGGAAAGTCTTTATCTACAAATGAAGCATTTAGATTTTCAATTCCAATGTGATTTTCAACCCATAAACTGTCGTCGTATGGATAAACACGTGGTAATTTTAGTGCTGTTTCCAAAGAATGATTTTGACGAAAATAACGATCCGTTACTTGAGCGACTGCAGGAATAATTCGGCTACCACCTGCTGCACCAAGTGCTAGTAATATCTCACCATTTTTTTCTATAAAAGTAGGAGAAATATGAGATTTTGCACGATCACCTGGTTTGTATTTTCCAAGATAACCTCCTAAGGTTACAGCATATAAAAACCCCAAACCTTTGGTAGCAACTTTTGAACCCATTGTTGGTCCTATCGTCTGGGTTAATGCTACCACATTACCCCATTTGTCAGCGGTGGTTAAATGAGTTGTGTGACCATCAATCGATGTCCATGAAATAGGCATTTCCTGAGCAACTGGTAATATTTCGTCTTTTTTATTAAATATCTCATTTGCTAACTGCTCAGCTTTTTCATACGAAATGATTTCTTTTAATTTAATTGAATCAGTTTGTAAATCTCTAAATTGATATGCTTTTTCAGTCACTCTTCCGTGTTGTAAAGCCCATTCATTTTCATTTTTTGGAAGTTTTAAATGATCAAGAATTTGAAGAATTTGAATAGTTATAGCTCCAAATGATGGAAGAAATAGACTAAAAATATTTTTATCACCGTATTTGCCAGTTAGAATTTTACTTTCAAGAGCTCTATAATTTTTCAAATCCTCTAAACTCAATATAGAACCATTAGACTGGAGATCGTTAACAATCTTTTTTGCAATTTCTCCTTCATAAAAACCAGTCCTTCCTTTCTTGGCAATGGCTTCTAAAACTTTTGCCAAATCATTTTGTACAAACAAATCACCCGCTTTATAACTTAAAGAATCATTAATAGTAAAGTGATGGCGTGTTCCATCAAATTCTAGTAATTCATCTTTCACACTTTGTTGTCGGGTTGCCTCCCCTGGAAGCAACCTAAATCCTTCTTTTGCATATTTTATTGCAGGGGCCATTATTATACTTAATGGTAAATTTCCCTTTTTATCATGAAGTGAAAGAAGACCAGCTACAACCCCAGGTATTCCAATAGTAGGATACCCGTACTTAAACCTCTCATTCTTATCTATATAATTTCCAGGAACCTCTGTAGAACCGTCAACACCTGCAATTTCGCCTTCTGAAGTTTTAAATATCGCTTGAATTCTACCACCAAGTCCACTCATGCTTGGCTCTACTACTGACAAAGTAAAAGCAGCAGCAACAGATGCATCAAATGCATTTCCACCTTTCTTATAAATTTCTTTCCCAGTTATAGATGCAAGTGGGTGTGCAGACGATATTACAGAATTTTTAAAAGGACTTTGAATTGTTTTTTCACAAGAAAGAAAAATTAAAATAAAAATAGTGAAGAGGGCTTTATTTATTGATAAAGTCATAACTCTAGTGTTTCCTTTTAATAAAAATTAGGGTTTGAATTTCTCAAACCCCAATTTACATTACCTATTGACCTATTGGTTAACAGGTGTTTTTACAAATATACCAGGATCTTCGGCCGGTGCATTTGAATTTGAATTTAACTCATTTTGTGCGTAAGGCATCCTTTCGGGCTTACGGGTATTATCTGCATCAACCATAATGTAAGGAACTGCAATTGCACTGTCAGATTTTCTTAATCTACGCGCATCATTATAAGGCATATGCATTCCAAAACCTGAAACATACCTTTCTTCCATTACTTCTCGAAGAAAAGCATTGTCAGCACTAATACCGTCAGTATTTTCTATTCCACCTGAATCGAAATCAGCCGCAACAAAAGGCTCATAATTGTATGTTAATCCAGAAAAGCTGGAATTAAGATGACCACCACTGTTAAGCCAAGCACGGACATCATTTAGATGAGGAAGACCAGCAGCAACACCACCAGACCTACCTGCAGCTTCAGCCATAATGAGTTTATTTTCAAAATAAGTTACCATATTTTGAGGCTCACGTTCTTCTATAATGCCCGCATTAGAACTACCTGAAGCATCAATCATATAATAGGCTCTACGAGCTGTCTCATCGGTTTTTGCATGATTTCTAGATAATGCGTTTGTAGCATCCAAGATTTGTAGTAAGTAACTTTCGGTTCCATCCTCAAAATTATTTCCTAAATCACCTGCTCTTGAACCTGCTAGAATAGTCCAAAAAAGATTTGTATCTCCAGAAACAGAGCTACCTGGTCTATATCTCATATCACCACTAGCATTAGAAATACCACTTTGAGCGGCCGTTAATGCATTTGAATAATCTTTTTGATGAAGATAAAATCTTGCTTTTAATGTATTTGCAGCAGCAATCCATTTAGCTTTATCTCCTCCAAATAAAATATCTTCAGGGATCTGGCCCGCAGCAGCACTACCAAGTGTTGCTATTCCTTCATCCAGTCTTGCAATCGCTTGAGCATAAACCTGAACCTGGGGATCAAACACTGGATCCTCGATTTCAGAATCCCCAGCCTCCGAATAAGGAATATCACCCCATAAAGATGCACCAGTCCCGTACGCATGCCCTTCGATAATCATCGCAATCCCTCTTAGGAGATCACTATCTGAGTTTTCAATAATGTACCGCATGTTGGTTGTCACACCAACATACAAATGTCGCCACTCATCGTTTGATTCTCCAGTAGATAAATTATATCCATAAATATTTGAATACAACGCTGCAAATCCAATAAGTTGACCAGAATACATACCGCTTACACGGTTCAAATGACCACATTGTAGTTGAATGTTTGCTAACTCACCGCCAGCTAAAAATAATCGCTCTTCAATATCTGAAAGAGTCAAATCATTTGGGTTTTCATTAATTCCTTCTACGATATCCTCACATGAATGTGTTATCAAAATCAATGAAAAGAAAACTAAAATTTTATATATATTTTTCATGTTTACCATTTTAAAAGTTAAAGGTTACACCCAATAGTGTTGATTGGGTTTGAGGATTCGTAAAATAATCTAAACCAAGTGCATTACCAGTACCGTATTGATTCACCTCTGGGTCTATACCAGGTATATTATTTATATTAATTAGGTTTCTACCTGTTAATGTAAATCTAACACTGGTAAGACCAATAATTGATTTTAGACTAGGGGAATCTAAAGTATAACTAAGAGATATTTCTCTTAACTTAGTCCATGTTGCATCGTATATAGAGAAATTGTAAGCTTGATTATCACCGAATCCCCCACCTATACTTCTTCTATACCACTGCTCATCAAGTAAAACATTTCCACCACCAAAGTCCTTTATGTTTCCACGAATTGTAGTCCCAGCAGGAAACGTAGTTCCTTTAACATTGACCAGTGGCTCAGTTAAAGTTATTCTATTAGCAGTTTCAGTACTAGTTCCAAAACGCTTAAGTACATGTAAGGTCCGAGGTGAAAATTCACCACCTTGAGAGTGTTCTAAAACAACATTAAGATTCAACTTTTTATAAGATAAATTGAATCCAAGACCTGCACGCCAGTCTGGGTTGGGATCTCCCAATACTACAAAACTGGACGTGATTTGAGGAAAACCATTTTCATCAAGATCAAAACTTCCATCAGGATTAGTTCTAGATCCAGTACCAAATAAAGTTCCAAGTGGAGAACCAACTAGAGCAACTGATTGTACAGATGCACCAGGAGACATATTTACTACCGATGTACCATATAAGTCAGTTACTTCATTTACATTTTTAGACCAATTAAGGGTCGTATTCAGATTTAAATCTTGCTTCTGTATAGCATTCCATCCAAGGTCAATTTCATAACCTTTGTTTTTCATGGCACCAAAGTTTCCATATTGAGTTGAAAAACCTGAAGATGGGGATAAGCTTACATTTAACAATATATCTTCAATTTTGTTATTGTAATATGTGAACGAAAAAGTTAAATCATTATTAAAAAACCTTAAATCAGTTCCAATTTCCCATTCTGTTTTCATTTCTGGCTTCAGATCAGGATTACCTAAATTGTTATCCAGTCTAAATCCACCTCCGAAAGAATCAATAACAAGAGGATCAGAATATGTGGAATAAGAAAAACCACCTTCTGCTAACGTGTCAAACCTGTGAGGTGCTGGTTGAACACCCACAATACCATACGAAGCTCTTAATTTTCCAAACGAAATAATACTTGAATCAAGTGCGCTATTTGTAAAGTCCCATGCAAGATCTGCTGCAGGATAAAAAAATGATCCTTTGATGGTAGACGACGCTTCCATCGCTCCTGTCATATTAACAAATAATTCATCATTTATTCCAAAATTTAAAATTGCATATCCTCTATTTGATCTTATAAATGATTTTGAATTTTCAAAAGTGGATGACTCTTGCGAACTGTTTAGTGCAGTCGTAATTTTAGTAGCATTTACCAAAAAATCAGATATACTACCCGAGCTTCTATTGTACTTTCTGTCATTTAAACTCCATCCAACTATAGCAGTTAAGTCTATGTTGTTAGTTAAATTAAATTCTCCACGTCCTATAAAATCGATATTATAATCACGCGTCGCAATTTCATCTTCTAAATAAGAACCTACTCTCCTATTTATAGTAATTGAAGATCCCGCACTTCCTCTTGGGAAGAAAAAGGTTCTTCTATCGTCAGCAAAATCAATGTTTGCCCTTGTTATAAGCTGCAACCATTCTTTTGGTTTGATTGTAAGTTGAGGAGTAACCGTTATCCTATTGACCTGATTTAATGACAACTGTTCATTTGTTGTCCAAAGAGGATTATTATAAATAGGGTTTTCATTATTTCCAAGATATCTTCTGTAAGAACGATGTCTTCTTGGAAATTCCTCGCCAGAAGAGTTTGTATAAACTCCAATATAGTCTCTGTTATCAAAATCAGCAGGTGTTCTAAGGTGACCTAATTGAATACCTCCTACATTAGAATTACCCTGAGTTAGATTAGAATTGGTATAAGTGTAAGCAACTTTGTTGGATAAATCCATTATATCGTTGAGCTTAGCATTATAATTAAATCGAATATTGGTTCTATCATAAGTTGATCCCCGAATAATTCCTTCCTGTTGTAAATTAGTTAAACTAAAAAAGTAAGTGTTCTTGTCATTACCACCACTTATATTTAAATCGTTTTGCATAAATGTTCCAGTTTGGAATGCGGCATTAAAGTTTTCTTCGATGAAAGTTTCACGAGAATTTTTTGTAGTGATAGGATAGTAAACAGTACCATCTTGAGCAGTAAAAAATCCACCAGATGTATTAAAAATATCTGCTCCTCCTGCTCTATCGGGTATGTAGTCCCCCCACGATTCACCTAAAGTTGGCGAATATTTTCCATTATGTCCTTGACCCCAAACATTTTGCCTAGGAATACGTTCTGAAATTTCATCAAAAGAATAAGTAGACGAAAAAGTTATTTTAGCTTTTCCTGACTGTCCTTCTTTGGTTGTAATTACAATTACTCCGTTTGCAGCTCTACTGCCCCAAAGAGCAGCAGCAGACGCTCCTTTTAAAACCTGAACAGATGCGATGTCAGCAGGATTAATATCATTCAATCTTGAACCAAAATTAACAGCACCCGAAGTTGAACTTCCTCCATTCACAATTTTAGTAATTCCGCTATTCATTGGTGAACCATCGACAATTATTAATGGTTCGCTACTTCCTAAAATAGTATTCGCACCACGAATACGAATTCTACTTCCTGCTCCTGGATCACCACTGGATCTTGCAATGCTTACACCCGCAGCTTTACCACTTAGAGCATTAGCAAAAGTTGATTCACCAGACCTTTGTACGGCTCCTGTGCTCACAACAGAATAAGTAGATCCAAGTTTGTCCCTTTTTTCAGTAAAACCTAGAGAGGTAACCACTACTTCATCTAATTGTTCTGTATCTTCTTCCATCAAAATATCGAAGCTAGATCGATTTCCAACTTCAATTGTTTGAGTAAAATATCCAGTATA
>CENJ01330803.1_pt1 | contig 18744 bp, 14 predicted proteins | sample 356161 | NCBI WGS metagenome assembly CENJ01 (sample SAMEA2619531, study PRJEB7988) | marine metagenome | biome: marine biome (ENVO:00000447); feature: surface water layer (ENVO:00002042); material: "saline water (ENVO:00002010), including plankton (ENVO:xxxxxxxx)" | depth 5 m
CGCCGAACGTTTTTAAAGGCTTTTGGATTTGGAGTAATTTCAGCGGGGTTATCTGCTTCAGATTTTTTAAGGGCTTCCGTGACCAATCAAAACACCAGTGTTCCTGCTCATTGTCCGCCTGACGTGTTTCTCAAGCTACCAGGAAAGTTAGGGAATCCCGCATTAACCTTGATAGAGGATCCTAGACTGCATCCTGCTATTCGCGCTGAGTTAGTTAATAGCTCCGGTCTAAGGCCCGGGGTATTCCCGCCATCCCTAACCATGGAATCATCGTATGATGAATGTATCAAGTTCATTGAGTTTATGCACGAACAGATAATGGATAGCGAGAATGATGCGGCGTCGATAAGGGAAAGTAATCCTGATGTGGAGGCATCTACTGAGTTCATTTCAAGGGAGGATGGAACCAAAATTAAATTGTTTATAGAACGTCCGAGAGTTAACGATGGCTCCATCCCTTGTATTGTGCATCTTCACGGCGGAGGCATGTCATTCTCGTCGGCGGAAACTTTCGAAACTGTAAACTGGCGAACTAAAATAGCTAAAACGGGAATTTTGGTTGTTGGTGTTGAGTTTCGTAGCGAGGCATTAAGTCCAGGACATCATCCCTTCCCTAGTGGGCTAAATGATTGCGCAACCGCAGTGAAGTGGGTGAAAAAAAACAAATTAAAGTTGGGAATCACTTCCTTGGTTGTCTCTGGAGAATCTGGTGGCGGTAATCTGGCCATTGGTCTAGGGATTAAAGCTAATATGGAGGGCTGGGTTGATATAATTGATGGTATCTATGCGATCGCTCCGATGGTAATTGGTGTGTATGAGGATAAAGTGCCAAACCTAAATTCTTGGAGAGAAAACATGGGCTACCAGGGTACTATGCCTATGTATAGGGCGATGACTAAAGTATATGATCCAGAATCTAGTTTCAAAGATGATCCAAGAGCGTGGCCTTTTTGTGCCAGTCAATCGGTTTTGCGCGGCCTCCCGCCGCACATCATAGTTAACTATGAGTTAGATCTTATTAGAGATGATGGTGTGGTTTTCGCCCAGCGATTGCGGGCAGCTGGAGTTTCTGCAAACTCCACAATTATTAATGGCGCCCATCATGTTCCCGATATCGCAATGCCAGATGTAGTTCCAGAAATGACGAGGGCCTCGCTTGATTCTATTTCTGCTTTCGTAAAAAGTTTATGATGTCCTTAGCTTGGAGCCAAGATGTACTCAAGTTTACTTATTAACTTCATCGAGACTCATACACCAGTAATAGAAGGTTAAAACTTAAAAAATGTTCTTATAGATATTTAGATATAGTAAGCTATACTTAATCGTTGAAGCGTAGACTCTCACATAAATAATATGGAGTATTAAATGTTAACATTTGTCGATCCTCGGGGTCTGGTGAAGCGGGCAATTGAGCCTTATCGTAATTCGTTGGATGTTCATAAAAACGTTGGAGCAGGTATCACTGTTGGCCTTTTGGCGAATGGTTTTCCAGATTCCGAGTTATTTCTTCGTAAGTTAGGCTCGGTTATCCAGAAGCGATTACCACAAATTGAGACGAAGATTTGGAATAAGGGTAATCCTGGCATTACTGTTCCAGAACAGATATTGCGAACGATTGTTGACCATTGCAACGTCGTTGTCACAGCTTATGGTCACTGAGGCAGTTGTACTACCGGCACCGTGCGTGACGGATACTGCATAGCCAAACGTGGACTTCCTGTTGTTGCTCTTATAACTGATGACTTTTGGGAGCAGGGTCAGTTTATGGCTGAATCCATTGGAATGCCGGACCTACCAAGGTTGCAACTACCGCATCCTGTAGCTGGTACCGGAGAGGATCGAATAGGGGTTATAGCAAACAGCATCGCCGATAAGATTTTGAATCGCTTTTCACATGAATGAGGTTTTAAAGGCAGAAAACGAAGAATCCGCATTGGAATTGCTGCATGAGTTGCAGTGCACCGATGGTTTACCTGTCGTGATTCCCACGCGTGAGCGAGTTGCGCGGATGGTACTGGCAAGTGGCCTTGACCCCGAGCTGGTCCTCGGTGAGTTGGGTCCTGCAGGAGGTGTTGCGTCAGTTGAAAAAGTAGCCACAGCTGCCGTGATGGCAGGGTGCCTTCCAGATTATGTGCCGGTGGTGATTGCCGCTGTAAAGGCTGCTGCGAGGCCAGAATTCGATCTGGCGGAGCTTCAGGCAACAACGCACTGCACCGCACCATTGATTATCGTGAATGGACCCGCACGCATGACTTGTGGGCCAATATCTTCAAGCTACGGGGCGCTCGGTCCTGGTCATCGAGCGAACGCGAGTATCGGAAGAGCGCTTCGTCTGTGTATGATTAATATAGGTGGCGGTCGGCCAGGGATATCCGATATGGCGTTACTGGGACACCCGGGTAAGTTTACATATTGTCTTTCGGAGGCAGAGGAAGCCTCGCCGTTCCCCCCCCTTCATACTAGCTTGGGTTTTGAGGCGTCTGATAGTGTGGTCACATTATTAGGCTGTGAGGCGCCTCATTCAGTTCTTTATGCGGACAATGCGGATGATCCGGAAGATGCAGAGAAACTTTTATACGTCTTATCAGTTGGGCTAGCGAATATCGCCACAAATAACGCCATATTTTGTAGTGGCGTTGCCCTTGTAGTTCTGGGACCCAAGCATGCGAATGTTTTGTCAAGATCAAGCTATTCCCGTGAAAAGATCGCGCTCAAACTTTGGGAATTAACACACTTTCCGACTGCTGATCATGACTATTATGGGAACGAATTTGGGTCGCGATTTGATGGAGATACTTATTGCGCTTTCGAGAAACCAGAGGATATATTGGTAATGGTATCTGGTGGTGTAGGACTTTACTCTATGGTGATGCCTAATTGGGGTGGAGCCGGCCATCAAAATCGGGCTGTCAGCGTGAAGATAGAGGAAAACTTTTTCTGTGAGATTCCGGGACTCAATAAATCCTGAGCTTAAAAAGCTACTAGACCGAATTGCAATTCGCTTTGTGATTGTTTGGAATTAAATTATGGAACCGATAACCCTTTATGGTGTTCCTTTCTCTTTGTGGACGGGCAGGGCAAGAAGTTACCTCATTAAGTCTGGAATTGATTACCGTGAGGAGCCTCACGCGTCTGCGCATTTCTATAAAAGTGTATTACCAAAGGCCGGCGGACGGCGGGGTATTCCCACAATTGAATTTCCCGATGGCCGCGTTATCCGCGACGGAGTTGCCATTGTCGATCACTTTGAGAAATTAAACGGACATGTTTTTTCTCCTTGCACTCCCGCACAGCGCATGATTAGCCTTTTACTCCAAGTAATCGGGAGTGAAGGGTTAAATAGACCCTGTATGCACTATCGATTTAACTTCGGTGAAGAGCATGGACAATTTTTGCCATTTCATTTCTCAATGATTTATGAGGGACAGAATCGTGAGCAAATGGCTTTAGAGCGCATTTCAGAGATTAAGGAGTTTGTCTTACCAGCATGGGGAGTAGTCCCAGAAACTCATGAGTTGATAGAAAATCTTCACCTAGAGATGTTAAAGATACTTAATACGCATTTTTCGAGTTATCCATATTTCCTAGGTGGCAGACCCTGCATAGGTGATTTTGGCATGATTTGCCCTCTCTATGGGCATTTGGGACGAGATCCGAAGCCTCTTGCTTTGATGCATAAGCATGCCGTGCGCGTTTTTAGGTGGGTTGAGAGAATGAACAGGCCAGAACCGGATATTGGAGAGTTCGTCGACAGGAGCGAGGATTATCTTGCAAATGATTTGATTCCCCAATCATTGGTGAATGTGCTTAAACATTTTGCTGTCGATTTTGTTCCCGAAACTCGCAGTGCATGTGATTGCATAAACACTTGGCTTGCAGAAAATGATGATATCCCTCCGGGTACGCAGGTACCCAGAGGCGTAGGAATGGCCACCTTTGAAGTAAGAGGAGTAAATGTGTCCGCAGAGGCACAACCGTTTCGCTTTTATGTGTTAAAACGACTACAAAATGAATTTGATTCGCTAACCGATGAGTCAAAACTTTCGATAAGAAAACTGCTGATCGATTGCGATATGGAGGAGATTTTAGATTTTAAATTATCAAGAAATATTGGCCGTGCGAATAACTTGGAAGTATGGTTGTGATTGTTGAGAATTTTAAGGGGCAGACGCATCGACTTAAAGGACGCAAAGCTCTTATCACAGGAGCTACGAGGGGTATAGGGCTAGCTATAGCCGAGGAATATGCTCGCCATGGAGCAGATTTGGTGTTGACAGGTTCGTCAGTGAATGGGCTATCGAAAGTTAAGGATAGGTTGAAGCGTTATGGTGTCGGGGTAAAAACCTTTGCAGCTGATCTAGCGTCAGATAAGGAAATTGTTAGCCTATTTTCATTTGCGTTAGGCGAAGAGCCGGAATTAGATATCCTAGTAAATAATGCAGGTATTCATGTAGGCAAATCTTTTACAGAACATACCATGGAAGATTTTAACCGAGTAATGCGTATTAATGTATCGTCCGTGTTTCGTCTGAGTCAGTTAGCAGTCTGCCATATGATTCGATTAGGCCGGGGAAAGATTGTCAATATTTCATCGGTGGCAGGACTTAAGGGTAGTGTGAATTCGTCAGCATACAATACTTCGAAACATGCCTTGATTGGCCTAACAAAGTGTATCGCATTGGAAATAGCAAAAAAAAACATTCAGGTTAATGCAGTGTGTCCGGGTATTGTAGAAACAGATATCATCCGAAATTTTGAAAAAAAAGTGGTAAGTACCGGTGTGAGTTCTGAGGAATTTTGGACATCAGTAGAAAATCAAAATCCCATGGGGAGGATGCTGCAGCCGTCTGAGATAGCGCACATTACCGTCTTTTTAGCCAGCTCTGAATCTGATGGTATGACAGGTCAGACGATCACTATTTAATGGAGAAGCCTCGGATATTATGGAAAAGAACTTAGAAAAAATAGTCAGGCCTTTCGATGGCTTATTGATTGCTGATGTTAGTGGTACCGTTGCCACGGCATACACGGGAAAATTGTTTTCTGACTATGGTGCAAGGGTTGTAAATGTAGAGTCACCAGATGGATTTCCGACTAGAAATGTGGCGCCATTATTAAAAAATGGGTCCAGCGCCCTCCATGGATACCTTAATGTAAATAAAGAGAGCGTAGTCACCTCTTGTCCTCATAAACATGCATCAGTGCTAATGGCTGACTTAGTTTTAGTAGATCCCCATCAGCTTCCCAGTGAACTATCCATAGAAGATTTTGACACTAATGTGTGTGCAATAAGTTGGTTCGGTTTGACTGGCCCATATGCTAAATTCAATGGTTCAGATGCTGTGATTCATGCGCTCACGGGTCTCATGATAGGCATCGGTGAGCCTGAGGGACCACCGTTGGTACCAAAAGGATATCAAGCGCAAATATTAGGCGGATTGAGCGCGTTTAATGGATGTGTGGGTTTTTTAACGCACAGGTTATCTGAAGGTAAAACAGATCGCAGTGCACCTCGTTTTAAACTAGACGCCAGTATTTTTGAAGCGAATTTATACCTTACCGACATGGGAGCTTTGGGAAGTTATAACGGTGAGTCAACCCCGTTACGCTTAGGGATAAATCGATTTTCTCCCACTTACCCTCTTGGTATATGGCCATGCAAGGACGGGTGGATTGGCGTAACAGTGCTTAGTCCGGGTCAGTGGAAAGCTTTTTGTAAGTTATTGGATCTTGGTGATATTGCAGACGAGCCCTCATACCAAAGCAGTATTAGTCGTTTAAATGCAATTGATATTTTAGAGCCACTGATCTTGGAGAGCTTAGCAAAGCATAACGCGGAGGATATATTCCAAAAAGGACAGGCGATGCGTATTCCCCTGGCCAGAGTTCCGACGATGGATGAATTATTTTTAGTCGATCAATTCGAGTTTAGGCAAGCTTTTTGCGATATATCAGATGGAACTGAGACTTTTAGGGCACCCTCCACGCCTTTTCGCTTGTTTGAGACGCCGCCTAATTTGGGTGGGCAAGTGACCATGCTGGGTGGAAGTGATGATATGTGGACTAGTCAGTCTGATGGAAATGGGGAGGTCAAGGATTCCTCTGAGCGCAATGAAGACAAAATACTTTCTTGTGAAGAGATATCAAAAACACCTCTCGAGGGTATTATAATCATTGACCTATCCATGGGTTGGGCAGGCCCAGTAGCGACAAAAAACGCAGCAGATCTTGGAGCCACAGTCATAAAAGTTGAGGGGTGCGTCAGATTTGACTGGTTCCGTAGTTGGGAAGCTACGCAAGAATGGATTGATAATAATGGAGCAGAAAAAGCTTTGAATTTCGTCCACTTTAACCGAAACAAACTGGGCGTTACCATCGAGTATGAAAAGAAGGCTGGTTACGAACTTCTGGTGCGTCTCTTGAAAGAGGCAGATGCCGTGCTAGAAAACTATTCGGGAGGAGTGATGTCCAAGTTAAATCTTGGATATCATCAGTTAGTGGAAATTAACCCCGAGCTTGTAGTTGTATCCCTACCCGCATTTGGGAGCACGGGACCTTGGGCTAAATTCCGAGCTTATGGTTCGACCGCGGAACAGGCTGCAGGATTACCGCACCTGCTCGGAGACAAGCATCAATCTCCTACAATGCAGCATGTCGCCTTTGGTGATGCAATTGCCGCGGTAAATGGCACCGCAGCGCTGTTGACAGCCCTTTACCACAAATCTCATACGGGTAAGGGTCAGTTCGTTGACTTGAGTCACGCAGAGTGTATTTTGCCACATTCACTTCATGGCATTCTCCCCTACAGCGTGGACGGTACTGTTTTCAAACGATCGGGGAATATTGATCCAGATTATCTGGTTTTTGGTGTTTTTCCATGTAAGGGTGGCGAAAGTTGGATACTTATTCAAATTGTTAACGATGTTGAAGAGAGTGTCATTAACAATGTTCCTCCCCTGAGGAAGCTTTATGATAAGTATTCAGCTGAATTATTTTCGGGGTTGCACAATGAAATCAATACCTGTATCGGGGAGTGGACAAAGTGTAAAGATGCCAAATTACTGATGAATGAGCTTCAGGATTTGGGCGTCACTGCAGCCGTTTTGAACGACGGCGATGGATTGTTGAATGACCCGCATTTAGTAGCCAGGGGTTATATGCAGCTCCTAGAGAGACCTTTTGTTGGGACACAAATTCATCCGAGCCCTCCATGGCGTGTGGGCGAATCGCCAATACCAGTTCGTCATTCTGCGCCCACTATGGGTCAGCACAACGATTTCGTTTTTAAAGAGATGCTTGGTCTTTCTGCAGCAGATTTATCTTCTTTAGAGCGAGATGGGATTATTGGCACCAAGCCGCAGTTGGCTTAGTCTTTATAAGAGGAAATTTTATGCGTTTTCGTGGGATCTTAATTGCTAATCGTGGAGAGGTTGCTATTCGAATCTCGAGGGCTTGTGCCGATTTAGGGGTACCTTCTGTGGCAATTTTCTCAGAGGATGATAAAAATAGTTTGCATGTCAAGATGGCAGATGATGCAGTTGCGATCTCAGGAGTAGGAGCATCGTCATATCTTGACATTGATGCTTTGTTGCAAGTTGCAAAGGATACTGGCTGTGATGCTATACATCCAGGATATGGATTTCTATCTGAGCGGGCAGACTTCGCGGAACAGTGTAATGCCAAAGGTATTGCGTTCATTGGGCCTGAGAGCCATCATTTGCGACTTTTTGGGGACAAGGCGGCCGCTCGCTCTGCCGCACATTATGCTGGCGTTCCGGTTTCAAAGGGAACTTTTGGAGCGGTATGTCTTGAGCAAGCGGAAGAGTTTTTCGATTCTGCCAATGGATCGGTGATAATAAAAGCGCTTTCGGGCGGTGGAGGTCGAGGAACGCGTTTGGTGAGTCACAAAGAGGATCTGAAAGAAGCATTCAGAGCCTGTCAGTCGGAGGCTAGAAAGGCGTTTGGTATTTCAGATGTTTATTTGGAAAAGTTTGTAGAGCATGCCAGACATATTGAAGTTCAGATTATTGGTGATAAGTATGGCAATGTGGCGCATTTAGGTGATCGAGAGTGCTCGGTTCAACGCAGAAATCAAAAACTCGTGGAGATCGCTCCTGCGCCTCATCTGCCAGATCAACTTAGAGATGAAATTCTTGAATCAGCTTTAAAGTTTGCCCGAAGTCAAAAATACTCAAGTCTTGGAACATTCGAGTATCTTTTAGATCTGGACAGTGAAGAGAACCATTTTGTATTTATTGAAGCAAATGCGCGTCTTCAAGTTGAACACACTGTTACCGAAGAGGTTACCGGTGTTGATTTAGTCGTAAGCCAGATTGAGGTGGCCTCCGGGAAATCTCTCAACGATCTTAATATTATTGAGGATAAATATGCCCCTCGGGGATTTTCCTTGCAAGCGAGGGTAAATATGGAGCGAATACTCTCGAATGGGTCGATTGCACCCTCATCGGGTGTCATTAAAACTTATGAGCCTCCCAGTGGCCCGGGAATACGGACGGATGGATTTGGTTATGCAGGTTACATTACTAATACAAATTTTGACTCGCTAATTGCAAAGGTTATTGTTCATTCAAATACTAACAAACTAGATGAATTGGCAAAAAAGGCAGTGAGGGCGCTTTCAGAGTTTCGATTTGAGGGTGTGAAAAATAATATTCCGCTTCTTAAAAATATAATATCTCATCAAGATTTTATGCATGGTGGTATCCACACGCGGTGGATCGAAGAAAAAAGTATTGAACTTGCCAAGGATTGGGATGGAAAACTAAGATTTGTCAATGCTGAAGAAACTTTTGAAGAAACTGATTTACCAGTGATGATGGCTACAACTTCTGATCCCTTGGCATTATTTCGTTATGACAAAAAAATGGCCATCGGCAAAGTCAAAACGGATCAAAACGAAGTATTAGCTGAGGCCGATGTGCCCAACGATATGATACCTATTTCCGCGCCAATGCAAGGGACAATTGTTTCTGTAAATGTCCAAGTAAACCAAGAAATTTGCGCAGGACAGGTGCTTGCGGTGATGGAAGCAATGAAGATGGAGCATGAGCTTGTTTCTGACAGTGATGGGATCATCCACGAGGTAAGAGCGAGTGTGGGTCAAATTATCGGTGAGGGATCTCCTGTAATTCTTTTGGAAAAGTCGGAAGTTTCAATCGACAAAGAATCAGTCGTGGAGGAACTTGATCTTAATATTATTAGGCAAGATCTGCAGGAAAACTTTGACTTGCATGCTTATACTCTTGATGAGCACCGGCACTCTGCAGTCGAAAAAAGGCGTATTCGCGGTGGGAGGATGCCTCGAGAAAATATTGCTCATCTTTTAGATGAGGGTTCATTTAAAGAATATTGGCCACTCGTAGTCGCTCGTCAGCACCAAAGACATGATATGGAGACATTGCGAACACGAACTCCAGCTGATGGGGTAGTCGTGGGTACAGGAACGATAAATGCCGATGACTTTGGTGATGAGGCGTCAGCAGCGATAATTGTTCATTATGACTATACTGTGCTCGCAGGAACGCAAGGGGGGAGAGGGCATTACAAACAAGATCGTATTTTCGAGCTAGCACTCCGGTTTAGTTTGCCTGTAGTTTTATTTTCGGAGGGCGGCGGCGGCCGGCCTGGTGAGGATAATATTGGCCCATGGGTTGCTTATGACACGCCAACCTTCACACAATTTTCAAAACTTTCCGGTGCTGTTCCTTTGGTTGGTATAAATCACGGGCGTTGTTTTGCTGGTAATACCGTTTTACTTGCTTGCTGTGATGTGATTATTGCAACAAAAAATTCTACGATTGGAATGGGTGGACCTGCAATGATCGAGGGCGGTGGGTTGGGCGTTTACACTCCTGAAGAAGTGGGTCCGATGTCCTTTCAAGTGCCTAATGGTGTGGTTGATATTCTCGTTGAGGATGAAAAAGAGGCTGTTGAAAAAGCACAACGATACCTGTCCTATTTCCAAGGAAACAAATCTTATTGGAAATCACATGAACAGCTTACATTGAGACATATTATCCCTGAAAATCGATTACGATTGTATGACATGCGTAAAGTTATTGAAGTATTGGCTGATGAGCATTCTGTCCTAGAGATCAGAGAAAAGTTTGGCATTGGGATAATAACGGCCCTTATTAGGATCGAGGGCAGACCAATAGGGGTGATTGCCAATAATCCACATCATCTTTCAGGTGCTATCGACTCTGATGCTGCTGATAAAGGCGCTCGGTTCTTAAAGCTTTGTGATGCATTTGATCTTCCGGTACTGAGTCTTATGGATTGTCCTGGTTTAATGGTTGGACCGGAGGTAGAGGCAACTGGCCTCGTCAGGCATGCTGCGCGATTATTCAATGTTGGTGCAAATTTAACGGTTCCGCTGTTTGGTGTAGTTGTGCGCAAAGCCTATGGTTTAGGCATCCAGGCGATGCATGGTGGGGGCTCTATGGTCGGCTTTTTCTCTGTTGCTTGGCCTACTGCAGAGTTTGCAGCAATGAATATAGAGGGAGCGGTAAAGCTTGGTTATAGATCAGAATTGGCGGCAATAGAAGATACTGAAGAAAGGTTAAGAACTTTTGATGAATGGGTTGCAAAGGAATATCAAGCTGCAAAGGCAGTAACATCGGCTGTTGGGGGCGGTGTGGACGACGTTATTGATCCAGCAGAGACTCGGGGATGGATTGTAGCGGGTTTAAAACGGATTCCGGTGGTGCAAAAGAGGACATCACGGAAATATCCTCATATGGACCCATGGTAGTTAGGGTTGAAATCATTAATTAGAAGAAGCAATCAGCTGAAAATCTTTTTATCTTAAATCGAAGGAACTCAGCATGATTATTCAATCTCATATTAGTAATATGGAAATACTTTGGAATTGCCGTTAATTTTGGAATACTTCAGATGTTAAAGGGGAGCTGTAACTAGTTATTTTTTGCTCGAGATCAAAGTCATTGGTGGGACTCTCAATTCAAGCATTCACTAGGTTTTGCTTCCTATTTTTGCGCTGTTACAGATAATTACTGATATCTCTCTACTGAAGTTAATCAAATTAGCTAGGACCTTGGTGGCTAGTTTTTCTCACTTAGTCGTTCTATTATTTTTAATCCGTACAAACTGTGTCTAATGAGTGATTGAATGACAATAAAAGAAAAGGATTTTGACAGACGTCGATTGCTACCCTCAGTCGATAAAGTGCTCAGACATTCCGGTTTGTTAATCGATAAATGGGGGCGCAGTAGGGTCACTGATTGTCTTAGGAATGAATTAATCAGAATAAGAGCCTTGCCTATTGATGACTTTGGGCAGGAGGTGACACTCGACGAAATAATTAAGATCGTGGAACATCGTTTGCTTATGTCGGATGAATCGAGTTTTCGCCGTATTATTAATCTATCGGGGATCGTCCTGCATACAAATTTGGGCCGCGCTTCACTACCAAAAAAAGCGATCGAGGCGGTTGTTAGCGTTGCTTCGTGCCCAACCAATCTTGAATATGATTTGAAATCGGGGGGAAGAGGAGAGCGGGATCATCATGTAGAGCAATTAATTTGTGAGTTAACTGGAGTGGAGGCTGCAACGGTCGTAAATAATAATGCTGCTGCTTTACTCTTAGTTTTGAATACCTTGGCAGATCAGAAGGAGGTGCCCGTTTCTCGGGGAGAATTAGTAGAAATAGGGGGAGCCTTTCGAATTCCGGATATAATGATACGCTCTGGATGTCAGTTGGTGGAAATTGGCACTACGAATAGGACTCATCTCCGTGACTATGAGTGTGCGATAAATCATCGAACTGCAATTCTTTTAAAGGTTCATACATGTAATTTCCGTGTGGAGGGTTTTACTGCGGCTGTGGAGGAGAATAAGTTATCGGTTTTAGCGAAACAAAATGGAATCCCATTAGTTGTCGATGTTGGGAGCGGAAATATGATTGATATGGACAAACTTGGTCTGCCGAGGGAGCCAATCGTTTCAAAAGCTGTAACTGATGGTGCTGATATCGTCACTTTTAGCGGCGATAAACTTCTTGGTGGTCCTCAGTGCGGCATTATCTCTGGTCGAAGGGATTTAATTAATCGCATTCGAAAGAATCCTCTTAAACGAGCACTAAGACCTGACAAGATGATCTATGCTGCTCTCGCGGAAGTGTTGAAACTATACCGAAACCCCTGTGAACTCGAGAAAGAGCTGCCTACCATACGTTTTCTCAAGCGGAGCGTGGTGGAGATCGAGGCTCAAGCGAAAAGATTGGTACCGCAACTCTCTGCTGTTTTGCCAAACGATTATTCTGTGAGTGCGGATATCTGCAATAGTCAAATCGGGAGTGGTGCGCTGCCCGTTGAAAATATTCCCAGTTATGGGTTGATTGTCTCTGCCGTGAATGATGCTCGGTTAATCCAGTTGTTAAATGCGTTTCGCAAATTGCCTTACCCGGTGGTAGGTCGTTTGAGCAAGGGGAAATTAATTTTAGACATCAGATGTTTGGAGTTAGAGACACAGTTTTCGACTCAGTTAAGCGAATTGTCGGATTTACTCAAGTGATCGTGGCAATTGCAGGACATGTCGATCACGGAAAAACAATGCTGGTTAAACAGTTGACCGGAGTTGATACCGACAGATTAGAGGAAGAAAAGCGTCGAGGGTTGTCGATATCGCTCGGGTTTGCACACCGAGAACTGTGTGCAGATGTGAGTGTTGGGTTCGTTGATGTGCCAGGTCATAAAAGCTTTATAAATACGATGATTGCCGGAGTCAGCAGTATTGATCTAGCACTAATCGTGATAGCAGTAGATGACGGACCTATGCCCCAAACTATTGAGCACTTTGATATTCTCAGGCTGCTTGGTGTGAAGGATTTTGTAATTGTGCTTACCAAGATTGATAAAGCGGATGATTTTCATCAACGGGACGTCTTGCGACTGGTTGGATCAATTATACCAAATTTCGCAGATTTATTCTTGATAAATAGTTTGAAACCGAATTCCGGTTTAAATCTATGGAAATATTTAAGTGCTAAGGCAAAAACACTACCTGACAAATCAAAGCAAGGGCACTTTCGTTTGTCGGTTGATCGCTCATTTTTGATTAAAGGAATTGGTCTTATTGTCACTGGCACGGTAACCTCTGGTATTGTCACTGTCGGTGAGGAGTTGCGGATTTTGCCGGGTAGCCACCGAGTCAGAGTCAAGCAAATTCATGCATTTGACAAAAAAGTCAATTGCGCTCACGTCGGTCAACGCTGCGCTTTGAATATTTCTGGAATAAAAAAATCTCAGATTACTCGCGGGGACTGGCTTGTAAGTAAATTATTTGCAAAAGGTACTCCTCGATTCGATGCCCGATTTACACTATTGTCTTCGGCACCCTTTTCTTTGAAGCATCGCACCCACATAAAACTATACATTGGTGCGAAACAACAACGTGCTCTGTTGATCTTTCACGATAGGAAAAAGCATGGGCTTAGGTTGTCTCCAGGGAGTACTGCGCTTGTTGAAATTATTACTCAATCGGATCTGGCATGTTGCAGGGGAGATAAATTTATTGTCCGAGATGACAGTGAGTCGTTTACTTTGGGAGGTGGCGTTGTGCTGGATCCGGCAGTTGATTCGACAAAAAACTTAACCGAGTCTCATCGAGCTTTTTTGTCTGAAAAAGATGATTACCCTCCTGACACATTGTTCTCAGTTTTGATTTTAAATTATAAGCAAGTCGTTTCTGTCAAATGGTTTAAAAATATGTTTAATTTACAGACTGAGGAGTTCGAGAGAATTTTGCATTCGTTTTCGAAAAAAAAGCGCCTTTTCCGATTCAGCTGGATTGATGAGGAATATATAGTTCTAAAAAGGCAATGGGAATGTTTTGAGAAATTTATTCAAGATTCGCTCTATCTTTGGCATAAAAACAATCACGTAGGTCCGGGAATAAAGGAGTGTGACCTTCGAAGTCAATTTCAAGATAGATTTGATAACGCTTTGTTTGAGTCAGTCGTATCGCAGCTTGTAAAAACAAACCTTATCGAACGATCTGATGGATATATGAATCTACAATCATTTCGCTTTAAGTTAGACATATCGCGAAATAGCAACTGGTCATTAATCGAGAATGCGTTGTCTGTGTCTTCCTCTCAGATTTTGGCGTTTCATGATTTATGTTTAGAAATTAACATTGCTAATGATACTATTTCGGATGTCCTCGGAAAGGCGGTAAAGGAGAAAAGGGTCTACCAACTAGGAGGACAGCGTTATATTCTGAGAGAAAGGCTACGCGCACTGATGGAAGCGACTCGAGATTTTGCGGAGCGAGAGCCCACCTTTTCGATTACGCAAATAAAAGAGCAATTAGGTTTGGGACGAAACTCATGTATCGACTTGATGGAGTATTTTGATTCGATTGGCTTCACTCGGCGGTCTAAAGATCGCCGTTCTGTTTTAAGACCAAGATATGTAGATAGATTATTGTAGGATTCTTATTTAAATATCGGAAGAGCAACGTTCCTGGTGGAGCGCCTGGTCTTCAAAACCAGTGAGGCGTTTAACCGCGCCTGGTGGGTTCGACTCCTACCTCTTCCGCCACTATTACTACATAAAATATTGATTTATATAGAAAAATTAAATATTTGCTGATAAAATTCCCGAAACGGTTCCCGTTTTCGTAAAGATGTGGACATTTATGGAAGCCAACAATTTATACAAAGCAGCACAATTAATGTCCGCTGGTTTTACCACAAGGGACGTTGCTGGTCGGTTTAAGGTTACAGAAAGAACCATACGTCGCTGGAAGAAGAATCCCGAATTTAATGGAGAGATAACTCGATTAAATAACAATCGGTCGGTGTTAATCAGTAAGCTTCTTGATGAGCTTTCAATTGCCAGCTTGAGTTGGGCACTCAATTACATTAACGACATTAGTGGTAATGCTAATGTAAAAGTCAAAATCTTTTCAAAGCTTAATTCTTTGTCTTCTGCTTGCTATGAAGAGTCCAACGACACTGAAGATGATATCGTTTTGTTTCAAACTGTAATTTCAGAGCTTGATAAGTTGGCTGATCTCAAAAGATCAAGCGGATTTGACGACTGACGGCGTTTTACTGTAGCAAAAGTCATTACGTTTAGTCATAGACGCAACAGACGTTTGGAAAGGGTTGAATACGATGCTTTGATGAACGCGTGTTCGGCGCATGACCAAGATTCTAGACCAGGGTATGGTGATACCGTTTTACAGTATGTGTTGGATAAAACTTTGCAAAGACCAGAGATATGCGTAATAGTGGATGACTACATTGCTCCAGATTCTGTCGTGGATTATTCCAAATATAGGCTCGGGAAACCTGGGTATCCGGTCGCTATTAATGAGCCGTTAGCGGGTTCAATCGGACCCACCAGTTTAATCCCGAGAATACTCAATTGGTGTAAGACATTCATAAAACTGTTTGGTAGCTTTCTCCCAAGTAAAATCGTGAGCCCGCTCGACGGGCAGATGCTTTGGTATTTTCAGTGCTCTGATACAAGCTCTCCCGAGATCTTCGTCAAGCACACCCGCACCGCTATCGCCAATAACATCAATTGGCCCCTCCACGGGGAAAGCCGCAACGGGCAGGCCGCATGCCATGGCTTCAACCATCACCAACCCGAAAGTGTCAGTGCGGCTTGGGAATACGAAAACATCTGCCTGATTAAGTAATGCGGCAATTTCTGAATGAGTTTTATAACCCAAAAAGCAGGTACCCGGGTATGAAGCACTTAACGACGTCATTGATGGACCATCACCTACGACAATCTTTTTGCCCGGCAAGTCCAATTCTAGGAAAGCTTCAATGTTTTTTTCCAATGAAACTCTGCCCACAAAAATAAAGATTGGTTCCTCAGATTTTGGTTGGTTAACCCTAACTTTAAAAATACTGTGATCAACCCCTCGAGTCCAAAGTTTAAGATTTACAAGTTGTTTCCCTTCAAGAAACTTAATCATTTTTGGTGTTGGCACGAATATAGCTGATGACGACCGATGGAAGAACCGAATCAGAGGATATATCCAGGAGGCCGGGATTCTAGTTCTGGATGAAAAGTACTCAGGAAAACGCGTGTGGTAAGCAGTGGTATAAGGCCAATTATTTTTTATTGCCGCTGCTCGGGCGGCCCATCCCAAGGGACCTTCCGTCGCTATGTGGAGGGCATCAGGTTTAATGCCCTCAATAAGTCCACGGATTGTCCGGGTTCTCACTAAAGCGATTTTAATCTCTGGATAGGTTGGAAGCGGCATAGTTTTGAATCCTTGAGGTGTAATCATTCTCACCTCAATTCCCATCCGTTCGAGCTCGATTTTTGTGTTCCGCAAAGTGTTTACAACACCGTTAATCTGTGGCTCCCAAGCATCTGTTACAATTACTAATCGATCGATTCTCATAGGCTTTTAGGATTAAATCTTTGCTTGCGGACTGCTGTGATAAACTTGATCGCCATAGAACGGCCAATGGATAAGCTTTAATTCGCCGGCTTTGGTCTCTACAAGCGCACTCAGACTTTCGACCCAATCTCCGTCGTTGCAGTAAAGGACACCACCAATGTCCCGAATTTCCGCTTTGTGAATGTGTCCGCAAACCACCCCATCAAAACCCCTTCGTTTTGCTTCATTGGCAATAGCATTTTCGAAGTCAGTCACAAAGTTTACGGCTTTCTTCACACGCTGCTTGAGGTATTGTGATAACGACCAGTAGGGGAATCCGAGTTTCCTCCTAACACGGTTGAAAGTGTTATTAATTGTAATCATCCTTACATAAAGAAAGTCTCCAAGATGTGCAATCCATTTCACATTTCTTATAATGCCATCGAAGAGATCGCCATGAAGAATTAAAAACCTTCGGCCATCCAGCAGCGTGTGCTCCGCTTCGTTGACAATTTGAATATTGCCCAATGATATTCCAAGGAAATTTCGGAGTCCCTCGTCGTGGTTGCCCACAATGTAGACAACCCGAGTGCCTTTGCGAGCTTTACGCAGCACTTTTTGTATCACGTCATTGTGAAGTTGGTTCCAATACCACTTTTTAGTCAATTGCCATCCATCGATGATATCCCCGACTAAATAAAGGTTTTTGGATTCGTGATTCTTTAAAAAATCGAGCAAGAATTCAGCTTTACAACCAGAAGTCCCCAGATGAGCATCTGATATCCAAATGCTTTGATAGAAAGTTGGATGGGCATGACGCCCAGTTTCCTCTGATTTCTGAATATCGACGTCTTTGTGCGCATTTTCGGAGCTCACAGATCACCTTTTACAAAAATGTACACGAGAATAATGCGTCAAAAATATGGTGTTTTTATGACCATTATGTTGCGGAAATAAGTCGAATTTTTGCGATGTTAGAAACATGTGCGGTGTCATTTCAATGTTTTCATCGCTAGGAATAGCATTAGGATTGACGGGTTATCTAAATTGGGGAGGATAACTCGTTAACCAGGCCTAACACCTGTTTTTTTATTAAATTTATTACCGCTCTAAAGTCGCATCGCGACATAGTTTTTGGATCGGGAATTTGCCAGTCCAGCCTTTGCTTTGCCGCTATTTTGGGGCATGCATCACCGCATCCCATAGTTATCAGCGCCAAAATTTCTTTAGTCTCTAGCTCATCTACTCCTTTCGACCTATGACATGTCATGTCGTAACCTAATTCCTGCATCAATTCGATAGCGGTGGCATTAACACTGCCAGATGGCTCAGAGCCCGCGCTGGCCACCTCATATTGATCTGCAAAAAACGCTCGTCCAAAAGCCTCTGCTATCTGACTTCTGCAAGAGTTCTCAACGCACAAAAATACTATTACTGGCTTATTGCGAAGTCTCACTTTGAATTTTTCCCATAATGAGAGAAGCTACAACGGCTCCTGAAAACTGCGCAACCAAGAACGGACCAACGAATTCAGGATCAATTCCTGTAAATGTATCGGTAAATGCTCTGGCGATCGTAACGGCAGGATTGGCAAAAGAGGTGGATGATGTAAACCAATACCCTGCAGAAATATATAGGCCTACGGCAGGAGCGACCGCAAAAATACTGAACTGTCGAACGCCAAGTATGACCATTAATAAGCCGAAGGTTGCAATAAACTCGGCTAGATAGGTATGTATGTCGCCCCTGTAGTTTTCTGAGATTTGAAAAACATCAAGCCCAAACATGGCATGAGCAAGGAGCACACCCAACAGGCCTCCAGATATTTGTGCACCAATGAATAATAACATCAACAAGACTTGAATTTCATTTTTCATAAACATTACGAGCGTGACGGCCGGATTGAAATGCGCGCCCGAAATAGATATGAAAACCCAGATCAGAGCTGTTAAGCCAGCTCCAGTTGCGATGGTATTCGCTAGCAGTACAGTAAGCTCGTCATCGGAAAGTTTGCTCGCCATTATGCCTGAACCAATAACAACCATCACCAGAAAGCAGGTCCCCAAAAACTCTCCCAAAATTTTAGGACTCAGAATCGAACGCATAATTAAATATACCAACAAGAAGCCGATTACATATATAAGTTAACAGACATTTATGTCAATTATATATCAACGTCGCGTTATTCCGGACGACGCACTAATTATTTGCGTCTCGGTAAGACAAGCTTTGCGGGGAGTTAATCCAGCCACGTAATTTATGTGAGCCCAGCGCGCTGGTTCTAGCGCGAGTTCAGCATCAGATGCAAACGAATGTAATCGGTCTCTTAGGTACCGTGATGCGCCTGCTTGA
>CENJ01021605.1_pt1 | contig 18731 bp, 15 predicted proteins | sample 356161 | NCBI WGS metagenome assembly CENJ01 (sample SAMEA2619531, study PRJEB7988) | marine metagenome | biome: marine biome (ENVO:00000447); feature: surface water layer (ENVO:00002042); material: "saline water (ENVO:00002010), including plankton (ENVO:xxxxxxxx)" | depth 5 m
CAATTTTCCTCCAAATATAAAAATCAATATGTTGATCATAATCTCATATTTTGTCTATATGTAGTGAAACGAATTAGGTGGTTTTCAATTTTCATGCCTAAGTGTAATAAATTCCCATAAATTCCCATTTTTTTCTTGCAATGTTTGGAATGCTCGTGCACAAATGGGTCCATGATGATTAGGGATTAATAAGGGACGCTAAGATCCTAAAGTGAAAGTCAGGTTTCATACAGGCCCCAATTTCATCAAAATAGTTGGAGCGCAGACACATTTCCCCCCAGATGTCGCGCCTCGACGTAGCCTGAAGTGGTCGGGCACGAATTCGACGGATTGGGCAGTGGCAGTAGCCCGGTCCGTCTTTTCGTTTGTGTTCCAAGGAACGAGATTTGTTGGGTGATTGAAGTTGGTGCTTAGATTTCGAGGTGAAGGACTTAATAAAGTTGATAGTAAGGGTAGGGTTTCTATTCCTGCTCTGTTTCGGCGTGTGATTGAAGCGTGTGACCCCGCATGGACTGATGGACTTCAGCCGGAGCTCGTCATTGTTTATGGAGACAGCAGAAAAAACTTTCTTGAGTGCTACACGATTGACGCAATTGATGAAGTTGATCAGAAAATTAGTGATCTGCCCAGGGGATCCATTCAACGAAAAATGCTAGAGAGGCTATTTCATGGTCAAAGTTTCCCAACATCAGTTGATGATACTGGAAGATTAGTCATTCCTCATAAATTAAGAGAAAAAATAGGAATAAAGGCAGAAGCATACTTTATTGCTTCCGGTGATACATTTCAAATATGGAATCCAGAAACTTTTCAAGAGGATCAGGACAAGGCTAATGCTTGGCTGCAGTCGTTACCGGAAGACTTTGATCCTTTGATTTATTTAGACGCCTCTGACCGTCAACCAGATGAGTGATATGCAGTTATCTGTTTCTGACTTACCGCATACTCCTGTTTTAATTGAGCCTATTATAAATTTGATTTCTCCCGTCTCAGGATCCTGGTTAGATGGAACTTTTGGTGCGGGTGGTTATACGCGAGCATTACTTGAGGCAGGGGCTGGTAACGTTGTTTCGATCGATAGAGATCCCCATGTTTTTGATTTAGCAAAGGAATGGATCGGCAATTACGCAAATAGAATTCAATTACACAATGATAAGTTTTCTAACTTAGGTAAGTATGGATCAAGTTTTGACGGTATAGTGCTTGATTTGGGCCTTTCGTCAATGCAAATTGATGAGCCCAGTCGTGGCTTCTCATTTATAAAAGACGGTCCCCTAGATATGCGAATGTCTGGGAGTGGTCCCAGTGCTGCAGACCTAGTTAATAATTTAGCCCAGTCCGAAATCGCTAACATTCTCTATTTTTTTGGTGAGGAAAGATCAAGCCGCCGCATTGCAAATGCCATAGTCAGAAGGCGAACTGAGAAACCTTTCACGTCTACTTTGGATCTATCTAATGTAATTGAGAATTGTTTGCCGAGGAAAAAGCCCGGAACAAGTCATCCTGCAACGCGATCATTTCAGGCATTAAGAATAGCAACTAATGATGAATTCACTGAGCTTTATAAAGCGTTATTCGCTGCAGAGAAAGCGCTTCGCTGTGGAGGCATACTAGCTATAGTTACATTTCACTCACTCGAAGATCGCATCGTAAAACGTTTTTTACAACTTCGAAGTGGCTCCGCAGGAAATTCCAACCGCTATGCGCCTGAATTAAAAAGTGAAGAAAAACATTTTGAGATATTGAATAGAAAGGCAATTGTTGCTCCAGATCCAGAACTTTTACAAAACCCTAGGTCGAGATCAGCAAAGCTGAGAATAGCAAAAAGATTGAGCTCTGAGCCAGGTCCAAATCTTTTGCCAAGCCAGCTTGGCGTTCCGTTGCTCGAAGGAGAGTATAATGCGTAACTTGTTTTACATCATCACATTCGGATTAATTATAACTCTCGCATATTGGGCTTATCAAGAAAATATAAAAACTCAGATGGCTATGAAGAAATCTGAAGAGTTACAGGCGGAAATTGGAAAAGCTAGAGCAAAATTGGCCGTATTAAAAGCGGAATGGGCATATTTAAATCGACCCGAGCGTCTTATTCATTTGACAAACCTTGGTTTTGATCAATTAAAATTGGGTCCAATTAGAGCGGCAAATTTTGGAGAGGTTAACCGCTTAAATCAGAGAGCAAGTAATATTAAGTGGAGCTCCACTTTAAATCCAAAGATTTCTAAATCTGAGGTCAAGTTATATGACAATGAGTAAGTCTACCAGGATACCTTTGAGGCCACTCGGTAGGGTGCTTGCAGCAAGAGAAAGAGGCGAAAATACCGACGCAATTGAGCAAGAAAACACCAGACAGCGTAACCAGGAGATTAGTAGCCGTGAATATATGAAAGCAAAAGGCCGATTGGTAGTTCTTGCTACAGTTTTTTTCTGTCTATATGGCGTTTTGGTAGTTCGGATGGGGCATTTGGCGGCCTCAGATCCATACGAGATGCAGGTTCAGCCATTAGGCTCATCGATCGTTGCTCAAAGAGCAAATATCGTTGATAGGCGGGGACGGATCCTGGCAACAAATCTGGATACCCATTCGCTTTATGTTGAAACTGCTCATTTAACTGATCCAAGAAAAGCAGCAGATGGGCTTGCGCAAATTTTCCCAGATTTAAAGGCGGAAAAACTTTACAAAGATTTTACTAGTAAAAGGAAGTTCCTCTGGATTAAAAAACGTATTAGTCCAGAGGCTTATCAAGCTGTTCACGATCTAGGAGATCCTGGACTACGTTTCGGTCCAAGAGAGATGCGGCTTTATCCAAATGGACGATTGGCAGCACATGTCCTTGGCGGTGCTAGCTATGGTCGAGAAGGGGTACATTCTGCTGAAGTAATCGGAGTTGCCGGTGTAGAAAAAACATTTGATGAAAGGTTGAGGAGCCCGTCATCATCAGCAGACCCTCTTAAACTTTCTATCGACCTAACCATACAGGCCGCCGTGGAGAATGTGCTGGCTAGTGGGATGACGCTTCTTGACGCCAAAGGGGCAGCTGCTGTTTTAATGGATGTTAATAATGGGGAAATAATTTCACTTTCATCGCTTCCTGACTTCGATCCTAATCATAGGCCTAAATTACCTACGAGTGGTGATCCAGCAAATAGTCCATTATTTAATAGAGCAATTCAAGGCGTATATGAATTGGGCTCAACATTTAAAATTTTTGCTATAGCGCAGGCACTTGAGCTTAATCTTGTTTCTCCTGAAACTATTATTAATGTTAGTGGTCCATTAAGTTGGGGAAAATTTAAAATACGAGATTATCGCAATTATGGTTCCGAGCTGCCCGTTAAAAAAGTTATCTCAAAATCTTCGAATATCGGAACAGCCCGAATTGCACGGGAAATAGGATCAGCTAATCAGCAAAAGTTTCTAAAATCATTGGGTTTTTTTGATACTGTTCCATTAGAAATGGTGGAGGCGTCTGGAGGTAAGCCATTGCTCCCCAAAAAGTGGTCTGAATTATCAACAATGACGATTTCATATGGGCACGGCTTGTCAGCTACCCCTCTCCATTTAGCGGCTGCGTATGCCTCAATAGGAAATGGTGGGTACAAGGTGACGCCCACACTGCAAATCCAGGAAAATTATAAATATGGCGATAGGGTCATTTCCGAAGTGGTGTCTAAGCAGGCTCTTTCTATGCTAAGAAGCGTAGTTACGGATGGTACTGCCACCATGGCGGAGGTGCCAGGTTACCCAGTGGCTGGTAAAACTGGTACTGCTGATAAGCCTAGCCCCACTGGTAGATACTATGATGACAAAGTCATAACAAATTTTGCTGCACTTTTTCCGGCAGGCAATCCAAAATACGTTTTGGTTGTAACAATGGATGAGCCTGAAGATAGAACTGGAGAAGAGGCTAGGCGTACTGCTGGGTGGACAGCTGTACCCGTAGCCGCAGAAATAATTACTAGAATAGCGCCATTATTAGGCTTAAGGCCGGAGAATAACAATGACTCCTTGTTCAAAGTTTTGCCTGCAAGGATGAACTAAGGTATCCTTATAATAATCGATTTAAACAATATCCATTTTCTATGAATTTACATAAAAAAACATTGTCTGAGTTAGGTCTTACTATTCAAAGTGGTGAAAACCTATCTATAACTGGTATTACTCAAGATAGTAGGACAGTGCAGGCTGGTTTCCTATTTGCGGCGCTACCTGGTGTAAATTCGCATGGTATAAGCTTTGCGCCCTCAGCAATTCAAGCTGGTGCTATTGCCATTCTTACCGACAAGATGGGTTATTCAAAATACTTGAATAATTCAAAGTCGAAAGATGTTGTTGTTGTTGTTGTTGAAAAGCCAAGAGAAACCTTAGCCCGCTGTGCTGCACTTTGGTTTAATCAACAGCCTGCTAAGATAGTGGCAGTTACCGGCACCAATGGTAAGACATCTGTAGCAAGCTTTTGTCAGCAAATTTGGAGTAATTTAGAAATTGAGGCTGTTAGTATAGGAACCACTGGAGTTCATGGATCATGGACACAGCCACTAAAGCATACAACGCCTAACGCTTTGGAAATGCATGAATTGCTCTTTACTCTTAAGGAGAATGGAATAGATCATGTTGCACTAGAAGCTTCAAGCCATGGTCTGCATCAAAGTCGTTTAGACGGCGTTCAGTTTTCGGGGGCAGGATTTACTAATTTTTCTCAAGATCATTTGGATTATCATAAATCTCTTGAGAAGTATTTTGATTCTAAAGCATTATTATTTAGGCAACTTCTTCCAATTGATAAGACTGCCGTAATTAATGTTGATAATGACAGAATAAAGGTACTTGCGGAGGAAATTAAAGCACTAGGTCACTCAGTTATCACTTTGGGAGCATCCAAACACTCAAATATTGTATTAAAAAAGCAAAGTTTTGATAGTTCTGGTCAGGAAGTTCTCTTTGAATACGATGGTAAGATTTATCAAAAAAGGTTAAATTTAATTGGTGGTTTTCAAGCTCAAAATGTTCTAATGGCCGCTGCGTTGGTTATTTCTCTTGGCTCGGAGCCCCAAGACGTTTTTGGTATCCTTCATAATTTAATCACCGTTAGAGGTCGAATGGAACTTGCTGCCTCAAGAGCAAATGGAGCGAATGTATTTGTTGATTACGCGCATACTCCTGATGCAATAGAGACCGCAATAAAATCACTCCGACCTCACGTATTTGGAAGAATAATTGCAGTAATTGGGGCAGGTGGAGATCGTGATCAATCTAAAAGGCCTCTTATGGGCCTTGCAGCCTCTCAAAACGCTGATTTAGTAATAGTTACGGATGATAATCCTAGAAGTGAGGATCCATCAAAAATCCGGCAAATGGTCCTTAAGGGAATTGATCGTGGTGAAGTTCATGAATTTGGGGATAGGGCGGAAGCCATTCTAAGAGCGGTTGATATGCTCGATCCGGGCGATGCTTTGCTCATATGTGGAAAAGGACATGAAACCGGACAGGTCATCGGCGATGATATTCTTCCGTTTGATGATGTCGAGCAAGCATCTATATCGGTTGAAGCCTTGGATGGAGTATTGTGATGCTTTGGTCTCAAACTGACTTAGTCGAAGCAACAGCAGGCGATTTATTAGGTGACTGGGGTAATGATGGTATTACAGGCGTTTCCATCGATAGTAGAACGATTAAGGCTAATGAATTATTTGTTGCGATAAAGGGAAAGCGCGATGGGCACAATTTTATTAATGATGCTATAAAATTGGGTGCTAAAGCGGCTCTGGTTGATCATGTTCCTGTGGAAATCTCTTCGAACACTCCTCTGGTTTTGGTTTCTTGTGTTCAGGAAGCGCTTGAAAACCTTGCTAAATATAGAAGAAAGAGAAGCCAAGCGAAACTGGTTGCTATAACTGGATCAGTTGGGAAAACTTCCTCAAAAAATATGCTCAAAACTATTTTAGAGCTTCAGGGAAAAACGCACGCGGCACCTGCCAGTTTTAATAATTATCTTGGCGTCCCTCTTACACTAGCTAATTTACCAATGGATGCAACTTACGCTGTAGTGGAAATTGGGATGAATAAACCTGGCGAAATCGAACCATTGGCAAAAATGACTTCAGCCGACGTAGTATTTATTACCGCAATTGCCGAAGCTCACTTGGTCGCATTTGGAGACATAGCTGGAATTGCCAATGAGAAAGCTCAGATTGTTAAGGGTCTAAAGCGTGATGGCGTTGCAGTATTAAATGCTGGCACGCCTTGTTACGAAATATTAAAAAAACAAACTATTGAGAATGGAAACCAACTCGTTTCATTTAGTGGTATCAAAAGTGATATTAAAGCTAAAAAAATTCAAAATTTAAATGGTAAAATAAAAGTTCAATACGAATTTAAGGAAAAAGAATTTGAATTTATTTTAAATTCGGCTGGTTCTCATTTTGCAGAAAATTCTTTGGGTGTTTTGCTCTGTGTTGATTGTCTTGGAGGTGATATTGAAAAGGCATCTAGGGATCTAGAGAAATGGAAACCATCGGATGGAAGGGGCTCTATCGAGAAAATTTTCTTACCATTAGGTAATATTTTATTGATAGATGATTCCTTCAATGCAAACCCATCATCTATGAAAGCTGCATTGAGACTTTTAAGCCAGAAAAATATTTACGGTAATCGCAGGGTAGCTGTTTTGGGTGACATGTTAGAGCTAGGAATGAAAGAAGTTATGCTTCACGAAGAAATTAGTTCTTGGCCAGAACTAGCTGCTATCGATATTATACACACAGTAGGACCTTTGATGTACAATTTACACGGCCAACTTCCCATAAATAAAAAGGGCTGTCATTATCAGAATAAAATTGAAATAATTTCTGACCTGGAAAATATTCTTCGAAAGGGTGATATAGTTCTAGTTAAATCGTCAAAGAGTGTTGGATTGTCTTCGTTAGTTGATGCAATACGGGATATGAAAAGATAAACAAAGTCGTAGCTTATCAAAGGGGACTATAAATGTTGTTTTGGCTTACAGTGCTTTCAGATGGAGGAGACTTCTTTAATCTTTTCCGGTACATTACCTTTCGGGCAGGTGGAGCTTTCTTTACAGCTTTGATCTTTGGCTTTGTTTTTGGCCGACCACTAATTAATGTGCTGCGGCGTAAACAGGGAAAAGGACAACCTATCCGTGGCGATGGTCCTGAAGCGCATGCGGCAAAGTCAGGAACTCCCACAATGGGAGGGTTGCTTATTTTGTCATCATTGGTTTTTTCAACAGTTATGTGGGCAAGGCTTGATAATAATTACGTTATTATAGTTCTATTTGTAACAATATGCTTTGGTGGTATTGGGTTTATTGATGACTACCTTAAGGTAAGCCGTCAAAACCCAAAGGGTGTTTCGAGCAAAGTGCGACTATTATCTGGTTTTTTGGTGGCAGCGATAGCTGCCTATTTTATTTCTATTACCCACCCAGAAGCATTACAAAATCGGCTAGCACTACCAATTTTCAAAAATTTGTTAGTTGATCTTGGATTTTTATTCGTTCCATTTGCGATAATTGTCATTGTTGGCTCGGCGAATGCGGTAAATTTGACGGATGGCTTGGATGGGTTGGCTATTATGCCAGTAATGATCGCAGCCGGTGCTCTAGGGATTATTGCTTATGCTGTTGGGCGAGTAGACTTTACTGAATATTTGGATGTGCATTATGTAAATGGTACTGGGGAAATATTGATTCTTTGCTCTGGCATATTTGGTGCTGGATTAGGTTTTCTTTGGTATAATGCGCCGCCAGCCGCTGTTTTTATGGGTGATACGGGCGCTTTGGCCTTGGGGGGTGCCCTTGGTGCTATTGCAGTCGTTACTAAACACGAAATCGTCTTGGCAATTGTGGGAGGGCTTTTCGTTGTCGAGGCTCTTTCAGTAATTATACAAGTGCTTTACTTCAAAATGACGGGAAAAAGAGTATTTTTGATGGCGCCAATCCATCATCACTTTGAGAAAAAGGGATGGGCAGAGCCTCAAATCGTAATCCGGTTTTGGATTATTTCACTTATTCTCGCTATGGTGGGTTTGGCAACTTTGAAAGTGAGGTGATGTGAGTATCTGGCATCTAGAAATTAGGCATTTGAGTTTATTCTGTATATAGTCAAAGGGGTGACCTGTGATAAAATTACAGGGATGTGTTGATCAAAATTACATGGTTTTAGGCCTTGGTAGGTCAGGGATGGCTTCTGCTGGTGCTTTAACTGCTAGCGGTGCCAATGTGATCTGCTGGGATGATGATGAGGAAAAAAGAAGTTTAGCATCATCAAGGGGTTTTCAAATTAAAAGTAGCAGTTCAGATTTTGATTGGCAAAGTATTGATCGCCTAATCATAAGCCCTGGAATACCACATCATTTTCCTTTACCGCACCCAATTATTGCTGCCGCTATTGCTGCTGGCGTATTGGTTGATAATGACGTGGGGCTGTTCTTTCAGTCTGTAGCAACTGAAAGTTGGAGCAATTTTTCAGTACGTCCAAAGATTGTTGCAGTAACGGGATCTAATGGAAAGTCCACAACAGCATCATTGTTATATTATATTTTTTCAACGCTGGGATATAAATCGCAGCTCGCAGGTAATATTGGACGCGGGGTTTTGGATATAAACCCACCAGACAATAATGAGATAATTATACTAGAACTATCTTCCTACCAAATTGAAGTCGCACGAACTTTATCACCAGACATTGCTATTTTCACAAACTTTAGTGCTGATCATCTTGAGCGTCATGGAGGGCTTGGAGGGTACCTGGCTGCCAAACGTCGTTTGTTTGCTGAGGGATGTCCAGATTACTCTATAATTGGGGTAGACGAAATAGCAGGGCTTAATTTAGCTCAACAAATTGCTGTTAGTGCGGGAGATGAAAGTGTAATTAGAGTTGCAAATAAAAAATCAATTAGAGAATTTGGTTGGTCCGTTTCTTGTGAAAATGGCCAGTTGTTGGAGTATCGAAAAGGGAGGCAAACAAATTCGATTGATCTGACGGAATATGATAATTTTGTTGGTCGGCATAGCTACCAAAATGCAGCTAGCGCCTATGCAGCAAGTAGGGTGCTTGGTCTTTCGCCTCGTAAAGTTGCCGAGGCAATGAAAGGATTTAATGGGCTCGCGCATCGATCCCAGAAAATTGCTATTTTTAACGGCATTACTTTCGTAAACGATAGCAAGGCTACAAACGTTGAGAGCGCCATGATGTCTTTGGATGCCTACAAAAATATTCGTTGGATTTGTGGTGGTCAGCAAAAAGATGGTGGCCTGTCAAAATTAAACTCAGTTACGCAGAGTGTTAAACGAGCATATATCGTAGGCCTAGAAGCTGAAGCTATATCAAAACAATTAAACTGTAGTACTGTTATTTGTAACAATATGAAAAAAGCCGTTGAACAGGCTACTAAAGACGCTTCTGCTGGTGATGTTATTTTATTGGCCCCTGCAGCATCAAGTTTCGACCAGTACGATAATTTTGAGGATCGTGGGGACGATTTTATCTCACATGTACAGAGAGTAATTGAGATCTCACAAAAAACTAACTCCACTTAAATGTGGCAGTTTGGACATCCGATCACCTACTTAAACCAACTAATACTAGTATTTTTTAAAAAAAAATTGTAAACCATAGGCTATAGATCTCAGTAAATGGGACGACAGGCAGGGCTAGGCAGGCAAAATGACAGAAATGGCGTATGGCTCAGTTGGGGCTGTGGATGGAGAAGCGGTTCTCTCAAAGTGGTGGCGAACATTAGATAAATCAGTTCTGACTGCCATACTTATTCTTTTCAGTATTGGGTTATTATTAGGTCTTGCATCCTCACCACCTTTGGCGGAAAAAAATGGATTATCGCCGTTTCATTACGTAAATCGGCAGGCTATATTTGGGTCAATTGCGCTTATTGTACTGGTAGCATTTTCTATGATGTCATCGAAAGTAATCCGTAGGCTTGGTGTGATAGGATTTGTATTTTGTTTTGCTGCATTAATCTTGCTGCCTTTTTTTGGAACTGACTTTGGTAAAGGAGCTGTACGGTGGTACGGCTTGGGGTTTGCATCAGTGCAACCTTCGGAGTTTATAAAACCCGGCTTTATAGTGACTGTTGCTTGGTTAATTTCCGCAAATAGCCAAATTAATGGACCGCCAGGACGTCTTTGGTCATTTTTTTTAACAATGTCTGTCGTGGCTTTGTTAATTATCCAGCCTGATTTTGGGCAAGCATGCCTTATACTGTTTGGCTGGGGCGTTGTTTATTTTGTTGCAGGTGCATCATTTATACTGCTAGCTGCATTAGCTTTAATGGTGTTGTTGGCGGGATCAATAGCATACTCTTTTTCAGAGCATTTTGCGAAACGCATAGATGGTTTTCTTTCGCCTGATATTGATCCGCGTACACAGCTTGGGTACGCAACCAATGCAATACAAGAGGGTGGTTTTTTTGGAGTGGGTGTTGGTGAGGGACAGGTAAAGTGGTCCCTACCAGATGCGCACACTGATTTTATAATTTCAGTTGCCGCTGAAGAGTATGGCTTGCTTTTAGTCGTATCAATTCTTTTGCTGTACACTTGGATAGTAATGATTTCATTAATAAGGCTTCTAAAGGAACGAGATGAATTCAACCGATTAGCTGGTTCAGGTTTGGTAGCCATGTTTGGAATACAGGCCATTATAAACGTCGGGGTGGCAGTTAGACTGCTTCCTGCTAAGGGTATGACTTTACCTTTTGTCAGCTACGGTGGCTCTTCGATAATTGCAATGGGTATTACGGTAGGAATGCTTCTCGCTTTAACACGAAATAGGCCCCAAAAAGACATTGGTGATATTTTTGATGGAAATTAATTTATGAATGATCCTTTGTTGGTTTTGGCTGCTGGTGGGACAGGAGGTCACATGTTTCCAGCGCAGGCAATTGCTGAGGAGATGGTAGCGAGTGGCTGGCAAGTAAAATTATCTACAGACAGTAGAGGTGCTCGCTATTGCGAAAACTTTCCGTTGGGTGTCGAGGTTACGGTTATAAATTCTGCAACTTTTTCTGGCAGATCAATTTTTGGGAAGCTATCCGTCCCACTTAAAATCTTTTATGGTGTTTTTCAGTCATTACTTTGGTTTAAGAGAAACAAACCAAGCTGCGTAGTTGGTTTCGGTGGATACCCGAGCATTCCGGCCATTACGGCGGCGCTTATATGTCGTATTCCGACAATATTACATGAACAAAATGGCGTTTTAGGACAGGTTAACAAGCTTTTTGCAAAGAAGGTCAATTTTGTAGCTTATGGAATAGCACCAGAAAGTTTAAGCTCTGAGAATTCATTATATATTGGTAATCCTGTTAGAAATTCTGTTTTAAAGTTTAAGGCATCTCCTTACATTCCTCCCGGTGATTATCCAATAAACATACTCGTTATTGGGGGTAGTCAAGGAGCAAGAATTATGTCTGATATCGTACCCGCCGCTTTGTCATTATTGTCAGAAAAAAACAAAAAAAATTTGCGGGTCGCGCATCAGGCTCGTCCTGAGGATAGAGATAGAGTGATTAAATTGTACTCTGAACACAATATTGATGCAGAAGTTTCTAGCTTTTTTGACGATGTGCCTAGGCGAATTTCAGAGGCTCAGTTGGTAATAAGTCGGTCAGGAGCCTCATCGGTAGCTGATATTGCGACGATTGGTCGTCCTTCGATCCTAGTTCCGTTGAAATCCGCCTTAAGAGACGAGCAGTCTATAAATGCCGAAAGTATGACAAGTATAAATTCAGCAATCAGTTTTGTGGAAGATGATTTCACTCAGGAAAAACTGTCAAAGTGTATTGCTAAATTTTTGGCATCTCCTAAAAAAGCGGAGGCAATGGCCATTGCGGCTTTAAAGAGGTCGTCCAAAAACTCTGTTCAAATGATGTCTGAATTAATAAATCGCTTGGTAAAAGAAAAGAAAGAGGAATCGAAGCCCGCAATTAAGCCCATCGATAAAGGAGCTTCCTAATGAGTGTGTCTACCAAGTTTCCAGTAGAAATAGGGCCGATACATTTTATAGGCATTGGTGGCATAGGTATGTCGGGCATTGCGGAGATTTTAATTAACCAAGGATATACTGTTCAAGGTTCTGATTTGAAGGAAACCGAAATTACTTCACGATTAGAGCGCATGGGTGCCTCCATAAAAATTGGTCATCATAAAAATAACCTTATGAATGTTGCCGTTGTTGTAATTTCTTCGGCAATTAATAGGGACAATCCTGAGTTAAACTATGCACGTTCTACCGGTCTGCCGGTTGTTCGTAGAGCTGAGATGCTAGCAGAACTAATGAGAATGAAATCGAACGTCGCTATCGCGGGAACGCACGGCAAAACTACAACTACCACGTTGGTTGCTACCTTATTAGATGAAGGTGGTTTTGATCCAACTGTGATTAATGGAGGAATAATTCACGCGTATGGCTCCAATGCAAGAGCTGGAGCTGGTGAATGGATGGTTGTAGAAGCTGATGAAAGCGATGGAACCTTTACACGGTTACCTGCAACAATAGCGCTTATTACAAACATCGACCCTGAGCATTTGGAGCATTGGGGTAATTTCGACGCACTAAGGCAAGGTTTTTTAGATTTTATCTCTAATATCCCCTTTTATGGGGTTGCGGTTTGTTGCAGTGACCACCCCGAGGTGCAAAAACTTATTTATAAAATTTCTGATCGCCAAATTAAAACCTTTGGTCTGAATGCTCAGGCTGATATTAGAGGCGTAAACCTTAAGTACGATGAAGGTCGAGCACATTTTGATATCAAATTTCAAAAGGAGAATTTTACTATTACAGACTGTAGTCTTCCTATGCCCGGTGATTATAATGTTTCAAATGCTTTGGGTGCAGTTGCAGTAGCGCATCATTTGGGTGTTGAAAATAATAAAATTCGTGAGGCTTTAGCCTATTTTAAGGGTGTTAATAGGAGGTTTACAAAGGTTGGGAAATTAAATGGGATCACATTCATTGATGATTACGCCCATCATCCAGTCGAGATATCTGCCGTATTAAGAGCTGCAAGGGAGATAAGTTCAGGGCGAATTGTAGCGGTTCATCAGCCCCACAGATATACTCGCCTGAGCGCGCTCTTTAAGGATTTTTGTTCTTGTTTTAATGATGCCGATATAGTTGCAATTTCGGATGTTTACTCTGCTGGAGAGCAAAAAATCTCTGGAGCAAGTAAAGATGATCTTGTAATAGGACTGAATGGTCACGGCCATCGTCATGCTGTTGCCGTTTCTAATTTACAAGAATTGTCAAAACTGATCGCCGATAATGCTAAATCGGGTGATATTGTCATATGTTTAGGTGCTGGGAATATAAGCTCTTGGGCCAGGAAACTTCCAAAACTTTTGTGTAATGAGTATTGATATGGTTGTTAAGCTTCCCAAAACTCGTGGTAAATTGACTGACAACCAGATGCTATCTGATCTAACTTGGCTGAGGGTAGGCGGTCCGGCAGAATATTTTTTTCAACCTTCAGATTTAGAAGACTTAATGTATTTTTTATCAAATGTGCCTGACAATATATCTCTTTTCCCTATAGGTGTGGGCTCTAATCTCCTTGTGCGAGATGGGGGAATTAAGGGTGTAGTCATAAGACTAGGAAAAGGTTTCAATTCTGTTGAGGTTTCAAATGGCCTAGTCGTGGCAGGCGCAGCCGCCTTAGATTCTTTTGTCGCCAGAAGGGCGGCAGACAATGGTTACGATCTAACATTCCTTCGGACTATTCCTGGCTCTATAGGAGGAGCGTTAAAAATGAATGCAGGCTGTTACGGCAAGTATATTTCAGATTACTTCGTATCTGCGAAAGCGGTCAACCGAAGTGGTGAAGTTGTAAAGCTGGAAAAGACTGACGTTTTGTTCTCTTATCGAAATACAGATCTATCTGCTGATCTTGTTGTGGTTAGCGTGACATTTGCTCCGCCTTCTGGAGAAGTCGCGGCTTTGTATGAAAAAATGCGTGTTCAAAAAGAAAAAAGAGATAGTGAGCAACCAACCAAAGAGATAACTGCTGGAAGCACATTTCGCAATCCTTGTGGGTTCTCAAGTTCTGGGCATATCAATGAAGATCATGAGTTCAAAGCCTGGAAAGTAATAGAAGACGCTGGGCTTAGGGGGGTTCAAATGGGTGCAGCTAAAATGCACGAAAAGCATCCAAATTTTTTGACTAATACTGGTGGTGCAACTGCATCAGAATTGGAGGAATTTGGTGAGATGGTAAGAAAAAAGGTTTTCAAAAATTCTGGAATTGATCTAAAGTGGGAAATAATTAGGGTTGGAGACCCTTAAAATGACGTCTTTGAAAAGGCGCAAAAGCCCTTAAAGGGTAAGTGAGGCGATGGGCATTTCGAGCGGAAAAGGTCCCAAAGTTGCAGTTTTAATGGGCGGTCACTCTCTGGAGAGGGAGGTGTCGCTTATTTCTGGACGGGCATGTTCTGCAGCTTTGAGAGGCAAAGATTTTGAAGTTTTAGAACTTGATGCTGGGCATGATGTTGTTCAGCGGTTATCAGAATTACGACCTGATGTGGTTTTTAACGCGCTTCATGGGCGATGGGGTGAGGACGGTTCCATTCAGGGAGTGCTGGAATGGCTTCGAATTCCTTATACTCATTCTGGCGTAATGGCTTCGGCATTGGCTATGGATAAACATAGAAGTAAGCATATTTTCTCAGACTTTGGTTTACCAACGGCACAAGGTTTTATTATTGAGAAGACGAATTTAATAAACGCACATCCACTGCAAAGACCCTATGTTGTAAAACCAATTAATGAGGGCTCTTCTATCGGTGTTTATTTTGTAAATCCAGCAGAGGATCCTCCTCTCGAGCTATCGTCAGATATGCCAAGTATTCTTATGGTTGAAGAATATATTCCTGGCAGAGAACTTACAGTTACGGTGATGGGTAAGAAAGCGTTACTCGTTACTGATATAATTACACAAGAATGGTATGACTATGATGCCAAATACAAAAACGGTGGTTCGGTTCACGAGGTACCTGCTAAAATACCAGAAAAAATTAAAGAAAGATGCCTTGAGTATGCTCTCAGTGCACATGAACTAATTGGGTGTAGGGGAATAAGTAGAGCAGACTTTCGTTGGGATGAAAGTTTAGGACTTGATGGATTAATTTTGTTAGAAATTAATACTCAACCTGGGATGACACCTACTTCTCTTGTGCCCGAGCAAGCAGAGATTTGTGGGGTAAAATTTGGTGATCTATGCCAGTGGCTCGTGGAGGATGCATCATGCGATCGGTGAAACGTAAGATGAGAACGACTATTGATCCAGCTCCCTCAATTATCTCATATCGCCTAATGCGCTTGATGCTTATTCCACGTTTGCGTTTAATTCTCACTTTAGGCATTCCCTCCCTAATTATTTTTTGTGGAACTTTAATCTTATTTTTAAATATTAATGTTCACGAAAATATTGAAGCCTTAAAAAAAGACTTGAAACGTGCATTAGTTGAGCGACCTGAATTCATGATAAAAGTAGCTTCTGTCGATGGGGCTTCTGATGAGTTAACGCATGAAATAAGGGAAATTATGCCCCTAAATTTTCCCGTAAGTTATTTTGATCTTGACATAAAATATCTCCATAAGGTTTTGAATGATATTCCGGCGGTTGCATCGGCTGCAATAAAAGTAACAGTAAGCGGCGTGTTGCAAATTAATATTTCAGAAAGAATACCAGCATTTATTTGGCGAAAAGATGATGTGATATCAGTTATTGATGAAAAAGGTGAATTTATACGACTAGCAACCTCCAGGCTTGATTACCCAGAGCTTCCTTTAGTAATAGGGGAAGCTGCAAACTTATCTATAGCAGACATTTCAAGTTTGATGGAAGATAATCAATATTTTCTGGATCAAGTTAGAGCCTTCGTTAGAGTAGGAGAACGTCGTTGGGACCTTGTGTTGGACAACAATCTTAGGATCATGCTTCCTCAGGCAGAATTTTTGGCGGCATTTGATCGCTTGATGTTAATGAGCGAGTCTGGCTCATTATTTTCTAACCAACTATCAAGTATTGATATGAGACTAGTTGAACGTCCTACGGTTAGGGTAGGCGCAGCGTCGGTGGACCGGTTAACGTACAATAGCAGTGGGGATTTGTAAAAAAATGGCTAAATTTTATGAGCTGCAGCGCGCGATGCGTGCAATGCGCCAGTCAGCGTTGCAACGTGGTGCACTGGCGATCCTTGATCTCGGCAGCACAAAAATTAGCTGTCTGATATTGCGTTTTGACGGTCTTGATCCAAGTCTTGCCTCTGATCAAGTAGGATCTTTAGCTGGCCAGTCATCTTTCCGAGTTGTAGGATCTGCAATAACTCAATCCCGTGGAATTGAATTTGGCGAAATCTCTTCGATGCAAGAGGCAGAAAGAGCAATTCGGACCGTTCTACAATCTGCTCAGAAAATGGCGAATTTAAGGGTTGATCACTTGATTGCATGTTTTTCAGGGGGTGGTCCACGTTCATACGGATTAAACGGAAATGTTAAAATTGAAAATCAAATCGTGCAAGATGAAGATATTGCGAGAGTTTTAAGCTCGTGTGATCGCCCTGACATCGGTGACGGCCGAGAAATATTACATGCGCAGCCTGTAAATTTTGCATTGGATCATCGGTCTGGGCTTGTCGATCCAAGGGGACAGATTGGAAACAAGTTAGATGTAGATTTACACATGCTTACAGTACGAGCTAAAACGATAAGAGACTTGGCGCATTGTGTCAAAAGATGTGACTTAGAGTTGGCTGGCGTTGCGTCAGCAGCTTATGTTTCTGGCAGATCAACATTGGTGGAAGATGAACAAGAACTCGGGGCAGTTTGTATCGACTTTGGTGGGGGATCCACGAGTTACTCCATTTTTCTAAAAAGGCATATGATTTTCGCCGGTTCTATAATGCTTGGAGGCAATCATGTGACACGCGATATCTCTTTGGGTCTTCAAGTTCCTATATCAATGGCAGAAAAAATAAAGACCAAGAATGGTGGTTTAATTGCTACAGGTCTCGATGATCGTGATTTAATTGAAGTTGGGGGCGAAACAGGGGATTGGGAACACGATCGGCGTACTGTAACCCGTAGTGAGCTGATAGGCATCATGAGGCCACGTTTAGAAGAAATTTTAGAGGATATTAGAACTCAGTTAGAAATAGCCGGCTTTTACGAACTTAAAAGTCAAAAGTTTGTTTTAACTGGGGGTACTTGTCAAACTCCAGGGTTAGATACTCTTGCAAGTCGTATACTTGGCCAACAGGTACGCATTGGCCGACCATTAAGAATCCATCGTTTGCCTCAGGCCTATTCTGGATCAACTTGTTCAGCGCTGGTTGGTTTAGCCCTTTTTGCAGCTCATCCGCAGGATGAATGGTGGGATTTTGAGCTTCCAAGCGCCGGTTACTCATCTAGAACTGTTCGAAAAGCAGTGCGGTGGTTACGTGAAAACTGGTAGGATCTATATCTAGTATATTGATCAAAATGCTCTTAGTTCTAAAGCTTGAGCTACTATATTGTGTGGAAATTTTCTATTTTTTAGTGACCTTTTACAAATTTATGGGTATAACTGATTCAGTTGTTTGAGTAGAAATTAAAAAATCCACTAACGGATCACAGGCGGACCTGACTATGACCTTAAATTTATCGATACCAGAGCAGAATGAACTGAGACCCAGAATTACTGTTTGCGGCGTTGGCGGCGCTGGTGGCAATGCTGTCAATAATATGATTGAGAAAAGTTTAGACGGAGTTGATTTCGTCGTTGCAAATACAGATGCTCAGGCTCTTCAACAAAGCCGTGCAAATAGCAAAATACAGCTTGGTGTTAAAGTTACTGAGGGTTTAGGGGCTGGTGCTCGAGCTTCTGTGGGAGCGGCTGCTGCTGAAGAAAGTATTGAACAGATTGTTGATCAGCTGGCTGGATCTCACATGTGCTTTATAACGGCTGGAATGGGAGGAGGTACTGGTACAGGAGCAGCACCAATAATAGCCCAAGCCGCACGGGAGTTGGGCGTGTTAACCGTAGGGGTTGTGACAAAGCCGTTCCAATTTGAAGGTATTAAGCGAATGCGCCAGGCTGAAGAGGGTGTCGAGGCGCTGCAGAAAATGGTTGATACATTAATTATCATTCCGAACCAAAATTTATTTAGAATAGCTACAGAAAAAACAACATTTACCGAAGCTTTTAGTATGGCAGATGACGTGTTATATCAGGGTGTCAAGGGCGTAACAGATTTAATGGTTCGACCGGGTTTGATTAATCTTGATTTTGCTGACGTTCGTGCAGTTATGGATGAGATGGGTAAAGCCATGATGGGAACTGGAGAAGCTGACGGAGAAGATCGGGCAGTCCAGTCTGCCGAAAAAGCCATTGCAAATCCACTGCTTGATGAGATTAGTCTTCGAGGAGCAAATGGGGTGCTTATCAATATTACAGGTGGTTATGATCTAACTCTTTTTGAATTAGACGAAGCTGCAAATAGGATAAGAGAAGAAGTTGATCCTGAGGCAAATATAATCGTTGGATCAACGCTTGATCCTAATTTAGAAGGGGTAATGCGAGTATCAGTTGTGGCAACAGGTATAGAAGCCAATACACAATTCAAACCGATATCCGATGGAGCTAGGGAAACACAATCTTATCTGCACCGGAGAGTTACTTCGGCTGAAGAGAGTAAAGCTATTAATAGCATGGCTGAAAA
>CENJ01090648.1_pt1 | contig 18722 bp, 16 predicted proteins | sample 356161 | NCBI WGS metagenome assembly CENJ01 (sample SAMEA2619531, study PRJEB7988) | marine metagenome | biome: marine biome (ENVO:00000447); feature: surface water layer (ENVO:00002042); material: "saline water (ENVO:00002010), including plankton (ENVO:xxxxxxxx)" | depth 5 m
AAATTAGGTAAAATTAAGTTTTCCAATTTTAGTGATGGAGAATTTCAACCTTCTTTTGAGGAATCTGTTCGTGGTTCTAGAGTATTCATTATTGGATCTACCCATCCAAACTCAGACCATCTTATGCAAATGCTCTTAATGCTTGATGCTGCAAAGCGTTCATCGGCAAGACATGTCACTGCTGTGCTTCCTTACTTTGGATGGGCAAGGCAGGATAGAAAAGATAAACCAAGAGTCCCAATTGGAGCAAAGTTAATTGCGAAACTTTTAGAAGCTGCAGGAGCTACAAGAATAATTACTATGGATCTTCACGCAGACCAGATTCAAGGTTTTTTTGAGAAGCCTGTTGATCATTTGTATGCCTCTACTATATTTGTTCCGCACATAAAAAACCTAAAATTAAAAAACCTAACTATAGCCTCTCCTGACATGGGAGGGTCAAAGCGTGCTTATGCATATTCTAAGTTTTTAGAATCAGAAGTTGTTATTTGCTACAAACAAAGAAAAAAAGCGAATATTATAGATAGTATGGAACTTATTGGTAACGTTGAAGGAAAAAATGTTGTTTTAGTTGACGATATGGTCGACACTGCAGGTACATTAACAAAAGCATCTGATTTAATGATCCAAAGAGGTGCTTTATCAGTGAGAGCAGTCTGTACGCATGGGATATTATCTGGTGATGCATATAAAAAAATAGAAAAATCTAGTTTAGCAGAGTTAATAATTACTGATACTATACCAGTTGAGTCTAAATCTAGAAAGGTTAAAATTCTAAGTTGTGCCCAACTTTTTGCATCTACTATGAAGAACGTTCATTTAAACAAATCAATAGATAAAAACTTTTTAAATTAAAATAATGAAATCAATAACAATTAACGGGAGTACAAGAAAAGTTCTTGGAAAAAAGTCAACAAAGGAGTTAAGGAAACAAGAAATGGTCCCTTGCGTATTATATGGTGAAGGTGAACCTGTTCATTTTAGCGCAAAAGAACTTGATTTTTCTAAACTCGTTTACACCCCTAACGCTCATACAGTGAAGATTGTTCTAGAAAAAAAGGAACTAGACGCTATTTTGCAAGATATTCAGTTCCATCCTCTTTCAGATAAAATTTTACATGTTGATTTCTACCAGTTAAGCGAAAATAAGGAGGTTTCAATGGAAATACCAGTAAAAATAGAAGGGTCTGCTCCAGGTGTATTAATATCCGGAGGTGTTTTAATACTCAACCAAAGAAAACTAAAAGTAAAAGCTCTTCCTACGAATTTACCAGATTTTATAACAGCTGATATTTCAAAATTAGAATTAGGAGATAAATTGTATTCCTCAGAATTAAAAAATAAAAAATATGAGTTTCTTCATCCAGACAATACCGTTGTTTGTCAAGTTAAAGTTGCTAGGGCTTCATTGAAGGAAATTGAAGAAACGGAAGCTGAAGTAAGGGAAGAAACAGCCGAAGGTTCTACTGAAGAGAAAAAGGAAACGGCTGAAGTGAAAGAAGAAACTCCATCAAAGGAATAATTTACTGCTAAAAATTAAATGACTTTAAATGTCCTGGTGGAACCCTTTTAAAAATAAAAAGTCTCAACCAAAAGACATTTCTAAAAAGTTTTTGATTGTTGGTCTGGGCAATATTGGAATAGATTATGCTTTGACAAGACATAATTTGGGTTTTGATGTATTGAATTATATAGCCAAAAGAAAGGAACTGAAATTTACTGAATTAAGGTATGGTGCAATTGGAAAGTTAAAACATAAAGGTCGTGTTTTTATTTTTTTAAAACCTTCAACATATGTAAATAAAAGCGGTGATGCCGTCAAATATTGGATGACTAAAGAAAGAATAAATCTATCAAATATACTGGTTATTTGTGACGATTTAAATATCCCTTTTGGAACAGTTAGAATTAAAACAAAAGGCAGCAATGGCGGCCACAACGGACTTAAAAATCTTGAGTCTAAATTAGGAACCAATAATTATGGAAGACTACGATTTGGAATTAAAAATGAAACTAAAAAAAACACATCTAAGTTTGTTTTGGACAAATGGAATCAAAAAGAACTAGATGTCTTAGAAACTTATTTCAAAAAAATAGAAGATGCGGTTTTTTCTTATGCACTGCTTGGTCCTTCTATTGCGATGAATAATTTCAATAATTAAAACTCCTAATTAGCTAACTCAAAAGTCGAATTAAATGATGAAGAAAGATTATTTTCTTTATCTCTGGTAGTAATTTTCCATGAATAAATATTTCCTATTTGTAGCTCTACTTCAAAATTTTGACTTACAATTTTTTCATATTTAATTTCCTCTCCATTTGAGGTATTCTCAATTATTAAATCGTAATTATCAATATCCCCGTCTAAATCATAACCTTCCCATTGAAATGCAACTATATCAGCTGAATTTATAATTGATTCATTTAAAGGAGAAATTAGTTTTGCGGGAAATGGGATGTGAGCCGACTGAGATGGACCTTCCAAATAAAAGTTTCTGGTTTCACTTAAAGCAATATTTTCAGTTGATTCAGATTTGCTAACCACATACCAGCTATATGGTGCACCTCTTTCTAATGTCACCCTAGCAAATGTCTGGTTAATTGTTCTTGAATTTTTTAAATTGGTCAATTGATTTTCAATGATTAAATCATAATTATCAGTGTGTTTTGATTCTGTCCAACTAAACTCTACATCCCCAGAATTTGCATTTGAATTTGAAAATAAACAAGTATTATTATTTTCGGGATTAATTAATGTTACCTGTTCTGGGTCAGGGATGGACTCTTTGCAAGAAAAAATTAAAATATAAGCAAAAAGGATTTTACATTTTTTTATCATCTCTTTATAAACTTTATTGTTTCAAATCCTGATTTGGCACGAATCTTCAAAATGTAATTTCCAGCTGTAAACTTAGAAATGTCCAATTTAAAATATCTAGACATAGGATCTAATTTAATTTTCTTAGAATAAATAATGTTCCCAAAAATATCAATGATTTCAATTTCCGAATACAATGAATTTCCACCTATTAAAATATTTAATAAATCCGTTGATGGATTAGGATATATTTGTGACTTTTCCCCAATATATACGTACTCTTGGTGAGTGCCTTGACATTCCAATGTGGTACTAACCTCTATTATGTTAAGTCCATTTTTTAAATTAAAATCTTTTTCATTTTCATAGGTTGTGAATATTTTGCCATTAATATTAACAATGTATTTTTTACCCCCTTCAAAATTTAAACTTATTTTTCTATTTAGATTGTCAATTTTACTTGTAACATTCAAAGGTAAAGGTTCTTTAATCTCAGCGGTGAAACAGGTTTGAAAACTACTGATTTTTTCGGTTACGCATATCTGATATGTCCCAGGTGATAGGTTTTGTATTAACAGTTCTTGATTAAACATTGTGAATGATTGGTAATAGGCATTACTTCCAGAAATTTCAACTTCATAATCAAAGATTGCTGTTGCAGAGATTTGTATTTCTCCATTTTGTTTCTCACTACATGTCGCATTCTTTTTAGAAATTGTGATATTTCTTTGATCATTTAAATCACATAAATCCCCTACTCCATTATTATTAAAGTCTGCTTGGTCGGGATTAGTTATAAATGGACAATTGTCCTCATCATTTGGAATTAAATCCCCGTCTGTATTGGATTTTATTTCACCACTTAAACAAAATTTTAATGTCAAAAATTTTAAAGTGCCAATATCAACCGGGTACTGATCAATAATTCTTAAAATCCACTCTCCTCCAGAATTTAAATTGTATAAATCTTTTAGATTTCCGATTGGTTTGAATGTACCCGTAAACGGAGGTGTACCATTTTGTATCGGAATTTGCGACTCTGAATCAAAAATCGTATTGGTGTAATTAACACCTGTTCCACCCAAATTTTGTGTTAAAATTACCTCATCTCCTTCAGGCGAAACTAAAATTATTGCTAAGTCTTGAACATAACTATGATCAATGCTTAATTCTAAATCTAAGTCTACAATTTTTAAATTATCTAAAACATTTATTTTTATCTCCGTTATTCCTTCCAGTGCGGATGTTGCGTCATTTAAATTGATTGGGATATTATCTGGTGTATAATTATTGCAGCTAATTACAGTTGTAGAAAATTTTCTTGAATTTGATGGAGAGCTGTTGCCACAAGTATTTAAAGCTGAAGTTCTCCAATAGTATGTTTCCTCCGGATCTAAATTTGTAATCGAAATTTTGTTTTCAATCGTTTTTTCATCTTTTACAAGAGAAGAAAAATCCTCAACTGTGCTTAACTCAAATCTATAATTGTCAGCATAATTTACACTTGACCACTCAAAATTTTGATTCACATTAGCATCGGTTAAATTATCTTCTGGGGAAACTAAATTTGGTGAAGAGATGATTTCGGGGTAGAAACTCGCAATAAAACTTTCTTCTTCGACTATATTGTCGCAGGTACCGCTTAAAAACATGTTATAGGTTCCATAGGGTAATTCATTTCGATTTATAGTAATGCTTCCCAATGTTCCAGATGAGTTTAAACTAGTTGGAGATATATTATATGAAATTTGGTTAGGAAACTTCAAAAGTTCAAATTCAACATCGCCGTTGAAATTATTATATGCCTTTAAATTAAACTCAAAAGTTAATTCTTTGTCCCCACAGCTAATTTTTTCTGGCTCAATAAAGGGAAATGCGAAGTCTCTTTCTTCAATTTTAAATGATGAATTATTTACCGCAAAATAAATATTATTATCAGCTGAAATTTTAATTCTAGCCCTTTCAGTTGAAATATTCCCTGGTACAATTATATAGGCCTCTCCGATATTAGGTATATTTTCTGCTAGAGGGATAGAAAAGTTTTCACCACCATCAACTGATAAAAATATTGAAATTCTTTCCGTGTTTATTGGCGCCCTATTGGTATTTGCTACATCCCAAATTATTTTTTGATTAGATCCAGATTTCCAAACAATATCATTTGAGTCATTTGATATAATTCTAAATGGTCCTGCAGTTGCAGTAACAAAAATTTTCTTTACATCTTGAGAAATCTGTCCCATCCCGTTGGGAATCGATTCGCTTCTGTCCCTTACTGTAACTCCCCATGTTAGGGTTCTCTCAACATTTGATACTGTTTCCCAGGATGAAAAAAGACTCGGGTTTGATGGAGCTAAATTTCCATTTAAAACATCAGAGATATTTGGTATAAACCTGATTTTATTTTCAGATGGAGGGATTGATCTATTCACACTTCCCGTTAGAAGGTCAGGTCCAAAGTTAGATGTATCAACTTGTCCTGAGTCGAGTTGTTCCCAACAATAAGTCAAATTATCATTATCAGAGTCAAACCCATTTGCTTCAAGATAATATGCTGTCCCTTTAGGGATATAATAATCTTCACCTGCACTTACTGTAGGCTTTTGATTTGAAGAATTAACATTTGAATGACAAGAAACATTATCTACATATGATTCAATATCTTGTATGCTATGATAATGAAAATAGGGATCACTATGGCGCTGCATATTTTCTCCAGAAACAAATCCTGCATATGACATAATAGTAGAACCACTTCCTGGCTCTGATGAAACACCAAAGGGTTCTGGATCATACGCATAAGTATGAGTGGCTCCAAATTGATGCCCAACTTCATGCAAAACAAAATCAAGATCAAAATAATCGTTTAAAAAAACTCCACTACTACCATTGGTAGCTGTGAATGGATGAGCTGAGTATGCTCTGTCTTTGCTGTCATTAATACATACATTCCCAACAGAGCCAGCATCACCACTTGCTTGACCACGATGAAACAAATGTCCCAAGTCATAATTTTCTTCTCCTACTAATGATGACAGAGTTGAATGAATTTCACTTGCGAAATTTGAGTTGAATGGATCACTAGACTTATCTTCATACATAAGAGATGCGTCAGATACAATGATTAGTCGTATTCCTAAATCGACTTCCATTATTTCATTTAGCCTGTTAATTGTTGAAACTACTGCAGCAAAAGCATCTTCAGAATTAGTTCCGTTTTGATCATTGTTATCTCCCCAAAATTGGGTGTATTCTCCAGAAGCCGCAATTGCAATTTTAAATGATTTGGCCTCTCTATTTATGACTTTTTTTGATTTTCTTAGGTTTATTCTTTTTATCGAAGAACTAGTTTTAATAGAATGCGTTTTGCAAAATAATTTTTCTTCGATATAATTATACTTATTAGACCGGTAAAAAATATGCTCTGCATTACTATCCTTTAGTGGTTGTAAAAAAAGAAACCCTTTTGGTGTTCTAAGCGTTCCTGAAACACCTTGTGGGGAGGAAGTAATCCTCAAAATGATGTTTTTTCTTGTGTCACTGTAGCCTCTAAAAGTTCTTATGTTAGGGTACTTTATCTGAATCTTTTTGGACAAAGTTTTTGTTTCTTTCAACGAAAAAAATTCAAGTTCCCCTTTTTCATTTGGAAAATCTATTTTTAAAAATTCATTATCCTTTATGCTTAGAATTTTTTTGGTAAAACTTTTATTTTTTAAAGATATATATTTAATATCCTTTGTTTTATCAATTTTATTTTCATGTTTTGATGAACTATTAATTTTCCAGTAATCTTGACAAAAGGAAAATTGAAATGTTAATGCAAAAAAAACTAAAATTAACTTTCTCAAAATCTAACCATTTAACTCATAGGTTTCGTATCTTTCGAATAGAAAATACATTTAATACTTTTCAACTAAAGATAAACTTTTTTCGTGAAGGTAATTTATGGTATCGAAAATTATAAACCCTTAAAATTTTGTGCTTTAACTATTGGCACTTTCGATGGTGTACATGTGGGTCATCAAAAAATAATTAGGCGTTTGGTATCCATATCTAAAAGTAAAAATATTCATCCAGTTGTTTTAACTTTTTTCCCTCACCCAAGAATGATTTTACAAAGTGACACATCTATCAAGCTAATCGATACCATTGAGGAAAAAATTGATATACTTAAACATTTAAATATTGGTACTTTAATTATCCATCCTTTTTCTAAATCTTTCTCTAGAATGACTGCAAACGAATTTGTTAGGGATATAATTGTAAAATCTCTTTCGGTTAAATATTTAATTATTGGATATGACCATCGTTTTGGAAGGAACAGAGAAGCAACTGTAGACAACTTAATTAATTGCGGTTTAACTTATGGCTTTGAAGTAGAGAAAATAAAAGCTAAGGAAATAGAATCTGTGAATGTAAGTTCAACTAAAATTAGAAAAGCAATTGCAACTGGAGACATTTATAAAGCAAACATATACCTAAATCGACCCTTTAGTATAACAGGTAAAGTTGTGACTGGAAATGGGATTGGTAGAAAAATTGATTTCCCAACCGCAAACATATCTATTACTGAAGATTTCAAATTACTTCCTAAAGACGGTGTTTACTTTGTGAAATCCTCAATCAAAAGTCGTTATTACTTTGGGATGATGAACATCGGATTTAGACCCACCGTAAACGGTAAAGTAAGAACAATTGAAGTTCATTACTTTAAGTTTAATGAAAATTTATACGATAAGAAAATAAAAATTGAAATTCTAGATTTGATTCGAAACGAAAAAAAATTTAATTCTTTAAAAGATCTTGAAAAGCAATTGGTAATTGATAAAAAACTTTGTGAAGATTTGATTAAATAATTGTAAAATCAATAGTTTATCTTTGAATTAGAAAAATGGTACCATTACAATTATTAAGAGAAAATAAAAATACTATAATTGAAAGCTTAAAGAAAAGGGGCTTTGATTACAAACCAGCTATTGATAGGGTTCTTAAATTAGATCTTCAAAGACGACAGATACAAACTGATATGGATTCAAGTCTTTCAGAGGCAAATAAATTATCAAAGTTAATTGGAGAACAAATGAAATCAGGAAACTTATCGCAAGTTGAATCTTTGAAAGAAAAGAATTTTGATTTAAAGAACAAAAACAAAATCTATCAAAATGATTTAAATGAAATAAAAAAATCATTATTTGAAGAAAGATGTAATATACCCAACCCACCTTTAAACAACGTAGTAAAAGGTAAAAGCGCAGATGATAATGAAATTATTAAAGAAGTTTTAAAATTAGATAAAACTAGAAACAAATTACTTTCTCATTGGGATTTGGGTAAAAAATACGATATAATAGATTTTGAATTAGGTGTCAAAATCACAGCTGCTGGATTTCCAGTTTATAAAGGAAAAGGTGCCAAGCTTCAAAGGGCGCTAATAAACTTTTTTTTGGATAAAAACACCAGTGAAGGTTATCATGAGGTACAAGTCCCCCATCTTGTTAATTACCATTCAGCATTTTCTACCGGACAGCTGCCAGACAAAGAAGGTCAAATGTATTTGATAGAAAAAGAAAATCTGTATTTAATCCCAACTGCAGAGGTCCCTATAACTAATATTTACAGAGGGATTACTTTAGATGAATCGCGTTTACCAATTACTCTTACCGGCTACACTCCTTGTTTCAGAAGGGAAGCTGGAAGCTATGGTAAAGACGTAAGAGGACTTAATAGGCTTCATCAATTTGATAAAGTAGAAATAGTAAGATTAGAAAAGGAAGATAGGTCTTTAGAAGCCCTCACAGAAATGGTAGATCATGTTGAAAAAATAGTCAATGAACTTGACCTTCCATATCGTATTCTGAAATTATGTGGAGGTGACTTGGGTTTTACATCCGCATGCACTTACGATTTTGAACTATTTTCAGCAGCACAAAACAAATGGTTGGAAATTAGTTCAGTTTCCACTTTTGAAAATTTTCAGTCAGAAAGATTAAAAATTAAATACAAATCCAAAGATGGAGTGAAAAAAAATGTTCACACCTTAAATGGAAGCGCATTGGCTATACCTAGAGTTATGGCATCACTAATGGAAAATTGTCAAACTGAAAATGGAATCGAAATACCTGGGTGTCTGGTTCCATATACTGGATTTAAAATCATTAATTAAATTTTTTAGATGGATTATTTTAATCCCAAAAAAACTTTAGGTCAGCATTTTCTAAAAGACTTAAAAATTGCAGATAAAATTGTCGATTCTCTTAATCGAGATAAAAAAGACTTGATAATTGAAATAGGTCCTGGAAAAGGAATTCTCACTCAGAAATTAGTTGAAAAATACTCAAATTTGTATCTAATTGAGATTGATAAAGATTTATTGCCCCATTTAAAATTGATGTTTCCGAAACTTAAAAAAAAAATTTTAAACATAGATTTTTTAAAATTTACTTTTGATAACTATTTTAAGGAAAAGAATATTTCAATAATAGGTAACTTCCCGTACAACATATCTTCCCAAATTATTTTTAAAATTATTGATAACATAGATCATATAGATTGCTTAGTAGGAATGTTTCAAAAAGAGGTAGCAAAAAGAATTTGTGAAAAACCTGGATCGAAGACGTACGGGATAATATCTGTTTTGACTCAGTTATATTTTGATGTGAAATACTTGTTTTCTGTATCTCCAGAAGTTTTTACACCTAAACCAAAAGTGTTTTCTGGAGTTATCTATTTAAAGAAAAAAAATAAAATTTTAATTAATTGCGATAAAAAATTATTACATAAAATTGTAAAAACCAGCTTTCAACAAAGAAGAAAGACGTTAAGAAACAGCCTTAAATCTTTTGAGATTCCAAAAAGTATCACAGAAGATAGTATATTTGATTTAAGACCAGAGAAAATTTCAGGCGATGACTTTATAGCACTAACCGAACTGATTGAAAATGGAAAAGCTACATGAAAATAATCTCTTTTTAGAGAAAATTAAAACTCTTATCAATGAGAATAAAAATGAAGTTCTAAAAAAAGAGTTATCTAACTTTCATTATGCTGATATAGCAGAAATTATAAAGCAAATTTCTTTAGAAGAAGCAATTCACATCGTAAAATTATTAGAAAGTGATATAACTGCTGAAGCTCTCACTGAAGTTGACGAAAGCTTTAGAGAAAAAATTTTAAGTAAACTTTCGGCAAAAGAAATCGCTGGGGAAATAGAAGAACTAGATACAGATGATGCCGCTGATATTGTTGGCAAACTACCAGAAAATTTACAGGAGAAGGTTTTATCAAAAATTGAAGACGCTGAACACTCGCAAGATATTCGGGAATTGTTGAATTATAATGAGGGCACTGCTGGAGCTCTTATGGCCAAAGAACTTGTTAGTGTTAATGAAAGTCTTAGTGTTATAAACTGTGTTAGAGAAATGAGAAAGCAAGCTAAAGAAGTTACCAGAGTTCACTCTATTTATGTTACCAACTCAAAAAATAAATTACTTGGGAGATTATCTCTAAAAGATCTTTTAACAGCTAACACTAAGGCTAAAGTTAAAGATATATTCATTCCCAATGTAGATTTTGTAAATGTTAATGAAGATGTCAATGAAGTAGCAAATATTATGTCAAAGTATGATTTGGAAGCTATTCCAGTAGTTAATGATAAAAAACAATTACTGGGGAGAATCACTATTGATGATGTTTTAGATATTATAAAAGAGGAGGCCGAAAAAGATTATCAACTGGCTGCAGGAATATCAAAAGAGGTAGAAGCTAATGATAATATATTTCAACTAACCCGAGCAAGGCTACCTTGGCTTTTTCTTGGCCTTATCGGAGGATTGGGAAGTGTTTTTATTTTAAAAGATTTTGAAGAAATAATGATAAAATCTGAACTTAGAAGTCTTTTTTTCTACACTCCTTTGATTGCTGCAATGGCTGGAAACGTCGGTGTGCAGTCTTCTGCAATTATTGTGCAAGGCATTGCAAATCAAGTTATTAAAGGATCTCTTATCAATAGGCTATTTAAAGAAATCGGCTTAGGATTAATCAATGGTTTAATTCTTTCCATTGTTTTGATAATTTTTGGTGAAATTATTAATCAAGAAAGGCTTTTAAGTTTGACCGTTGCAGGTTCAATGATGAGTGTTATTATTATATCTGCTTTAGTAGGGACATTTATTCCAATCATTTTAGATAAACAAGGAATAGATCCAGCTATTGCTACAGGTCCATTCATTACAACAGCTAATGATATATTTGGGATATTCCTTTTCTTTTATATTGCAAAATTAATTCTAGGATTTTAATACCTCCAATGAAGATTTTACATTTAGACCAAAACCATAATTCCCTTATTAGAGATTTAAAAAAAAAAGGTTACATAAATGTAGAAGCCTACAAAATGTCATTGGAGGAGATAAAATCAGTAATTAATGAATTTGACGGGGTTGTAATTAGAAGTCGTTTTAAAATTGATCCAGATTTTTTAAAAAATGGAAAAAAAATAAAATTTATTGCTAGGGTCGGTTCAGGTACAGAAAATATTGATATTCAATATTTAAAAAAAAGGAAAATAAAACTAATCTCAGCACCAGAAGGGAACAGTAATGCAGTAGGAGAACATGCGGTCGGGTTAATATTAAGTTTACTGAATAAATTGAATCTGGCAAATGATTCTGTTAAAAACAAGCTGTGGATTAGAGAAAAATTCAGAGGATATGAAATTGAAAATAAAATAGTTGGAATTATTGGTTATGGAAATACGGGTAAAAGTTTAGCAAAAAAATTAACAGGTTTCAATGTAAAAGAAATAATATTTTATGACATCATAAAAAAAACTAAAGACTCAATCGCAAGGCAAGTCTCAATTAAAGAATTACAAAACAAATCTAATATTTTAAGTATTCACACTCCCCAAAATAAATATAGCATTGGTATGATTAACAAAGATTTTATTGAAAAAATGAAAAATCCCTTTTGGCTTATTAATACTGCTAGGGGTAGTGCTGTAAAAATTAAAGACTTGATTGATGGACTAAAAAATAAAAAAATTTTAGGCGCTGCTTTAGATGTTTTGGAATATGAAAAAAAATCATTTGAAGATACTTTTAATGGTAAGATTAATGAAGATTTTCTTAATCTAATTAAAAATGAAAAAATAATTTTAACACCACACATTGCGGGATGGACATTTGAAAGTCATTCAAAATTGGCAAAAATTATCGTTGAAAAAATTGTAAAAGATTTTCCTGTTTAAAATCTCTTGATAAAACCAATTGAAGTGTTTCATAAGTTCGCTGCTCAAGAAGAATATTTTGATTTAGTTTTTTAATATGCTTCAAAGAAAATCGATTAAAGTGTCTAATTGTAAATAATGATACGTCTTTATCAACAGAAACTTTAAAGGTTTCTTTCAATTCATCTAAAAGTTTATCCAATCCTCCATACTTATTGTTTAGTACAACTGAGAAGCTTATTGCTGAGTTTTGAATCAATTCAACCTTTATTTTATATTTGGATAGCATGGAAAAAATTAATGAGATTTTTTTTTCTACAATAAATGAAAAATCCTTGGATGAAATTTTTAATAATACTCTATTCCATTTCACAATGTGAGAAGGTATGTCTTTTACTTTATGATCTTTTTTAGAAATAACGGTCCCTTCTCTTGAAGGACTTAAAAATGACTTAACATAAAGTGGAATCTTCTTTTTTTTCAATGGTTGCAAAGTCTTTGGATGAATAACAGAAGCCCCATAGAAAGCCAATTCAATAGCCTCTTCGTATGAAATTTTATTTAACAATTTAGTTTTATTAAAATACCTTGGATCTGCATTTAATACTCCTCTAACATCTTTCCAAATTGTTACGCTTTCAGCATTCAAGGCATGGGCAAAAATTGCAGCTGAGTAATCTGAACCCTCTCTACCTAGGGTAGTAGTATATGATTTTTTATTACTCCCAATGAAGCCTTGAGATATGAAAAGACCTTTACCTTTAATTTTTCTTTTAATAGATTTAGATGTTTTTTCAAAATCTACATTTGCATCACGATAATATTGATCAGTTTTAATACAGGACCTTGCATCTACCCATTTTGACTTTAACCCAATTGAATTTAAATATTCAGAAATAATAACCGAAGACAGGATTTCTCCATATGAAACTAGTTGGTCATAAATAAAGTTGTAATCATTCTCCTTGTTTAATTTTAAAAACTTATCAATTTCATTAAATACTGACTCAATTATTTTTAAAACTGATTGTTGATTTTTTTGAAATAAATCTTTAACAATTTCTTTATGGAAACTTTTTATTAATTCTAATTTATTTTTAAGATTTTTAAATGATTTTGTATATGATAAAACAAAATCTTCCATTGAATTTGTTATTTTACCCATAGCTGAAACGATAAGAATCATTTCATCATGATTATGCTTTCTAATTATTCTAGCGAGCCTTCTAACACTTTTATAGTCTTTGATTGAAGCACCGCCAAATTTATAAACTTTCATTTTTTAATTAGGTAATTTTTTATACATTTTCTATCAATTTGTATAGTTTTCCAATCATTTAAAATTTTTGCTCCAGAATTTTCATAAAATTTGATTGCTTTAACATTCCAATCTAAAGCTACCCATTCTGCTCTTCTTACCCCCTCTTGCGATGCTGTTTCGATAAATTTTTTGTATAATTTTTTTCCAATACCTTGCCCTCTAAACTTTTTTTTAACAATTAAATCTTCAAGATGTAAGGTTTTCCCTTTCCAAGTCGAATATCTTCCATAAAAGAGTGCCATACCAACAACCTTTTTGTTTTTTTCTGCCACCAAACACCTAAATTTTGGATTATCAGAAAATCCGTCATTAATTAGGTCGTCAACATTTATTGAAACTGATTTGGGTTCTCTTTCAAATTCAGCCAATTCTTTAATTAAACCTAAAACTGAAACCATATCATTTATTTCAGCTTTTCTAATCAATATCTTGTTCATAAATGCAAAATTATAATTAAAATCAACTAATTAAATAATGGATCAATAATCTAACAATTAACCTCCATAATGTTAAATTAAATAAGGCTTTTAACTATTTTTTCGAAGATGTCAGGTTTATCATAATGAACCCAGTGACCAGCATTATGAACTTCGTGTAATGAATATTTAGGGAAATATTTTTTTATTAAATTTTTATCTTTTTCTAGAATATAGTCAGATTTAGAACCTTTAATAAATGCGGTTGATTTGTCAAAAAATAAATTTTCATGATCAAATGAACCAATTTCTATAATTTTTTTTTCTAAAACTTTTAAATTAATGCGGAGTCTAAACTTTCCCTCTTTATTTCTGTAAATATTTTTCATCAAAAAAGATCTGAGAAAATTATCATCCACAAAAATTTTATAAACATTATCTATTTCAGTTCTACTATTGAATGAATTTAAATCCAAATGATTGTAACCATCTATAATATTTTTAAAATCAGGTAAATATTTTTTTGGAGCTATATCAACAATAATTAATTTTTCAACCCTTTCAGGAAATAACAATGAGAATTTCATTGCCGTTTTACCCCCCATTGAGTGTCCTATTATTATTGACTTATTAATTTTATGCGAATTGCAAAAAAATAGTAAATCTTTGGCCATATCATTATAATTCATACTTTCATCCCAAAAACTTTTACCATGATTTCTTTGATCTATTAAATGAAAACTGAATTTTCCTCCATCAAATTTTTTAGCAAAACCTCGCCAATTATCACCCATCCCTAAAAATCCGTGCAAAATGATGACATTTTTGTCACCATCCCCAATTTGTTGAGAATTTAAAATTTTCACCGAAGAATTTCTTTATATTTAGAAATTACATTTTCAAAACCATTATAAAGAGACTCGGTTATCAGGGCATGTCCTATTGAAACCTCCAAAAGATTGGATATTTTTTCTTTGAAAAAACTAATATTCTCAAGATTTAAGTCATGACCTGCGTTAATTCCAATTCCAAGTTTGTTTGCTTCTATTGCAGATTGATAATATTCTGAAATCGCTTTTTCTTTATCTATTTTAAATTGATGCGCATACTGATAAGTGTATAGTTCAATTCGATCAGCTCCAATTTCATAGGCCCCTCTTACCATTTTAGGATCTGGATTGACAAAGATTGAAGTTCTAATGCCACAAGATTTTAATTTATCAATTTTTTCTGCTAAAAAGTCAGAATACTTAATTGTATCCCACCCAGAATTTGATGTAATATTATTTATTCCATCTGGCACTAAAGTTACCTGGGTAGGATTAATTTTTAATACTAAATTCATAAATTTATTGATTGGGTTTCCCTCAATATTCAATTCACTTTTAACTATTTTTGAGAGATCTAATGCGTCTTTGTATTTTATGTGTCTTTGATCAGGTCTTGGATGAATTGTAATTCCATCCGAACCATACCCTTCTATGTCTTGAACAACCTTCAAAAGATTAGGCATATTTTGCCCTCTTGAATTTCTCAATGTCGCAATTTTATTCACATTTACGCTAAGTCTTGTCTTCAGTATAACTAATTTTAACAAATTTAATTAGGAAAAAACAAATACCTTGAAAATTGGTTATTAAATTTGCCTATAAATTATTAACTATAAAATGGAAATAATTCTTATATGTCCATTCGAAAATGAAGTTTCAATTAAAACTAGTTTTGATATTTTGAAACTACTATTAAAAGAAAAAATTTCAGTAAAAGTTGACAAAAACTTATTTAAAGCATTTAATAAAATTGAAAAAAACATTAAGATAAACCTTTATGAAGATTTGAATTCATCCGCCGACTTTCTTTTTTGTGTAGGCGGAGACGGCTCAATGTTAAAAGCAGTTTCTTTTTTAAAACAAAATCAAGTCCCAATTCTTGGAATTAATATTGGAAGGTTAGGTTTTTTGACAGGGATTCAGAAAGAGAACCTGACCCAAGGAATTAATTCTCTAAAGTCAAAAAAATTTAGTTTGGTAAATAGAGAACTTTTAACCTTAAAAACAAATAGAAAAATCGAATTAGAATTTCCCTATGCATTGAATGAAATTACTGTTTCTAGAAAAAACACAGCATCCCTTATAAGCATAGAAACTTCTATTAACAAAATAAAATTATCTAAATATTGGGCTGATGGATTAATAATTGCTACTCCAACAGGTTCAACTGGATATAATCTTAGCAGTGGTGGACCCATAATGCTTCCAGAAACCCCAAGCATTTTAATAACCCCAATAGCGGCTCATAATTTAAATGTAAGGCCACTAGTAATTCCAAACGAATCAATTATCGAGTTGGAAGTTGATGGCCAAGGAACTGGTGATGAGCACTTTCTGTCCCTTGACTCAAAACTAATAAGCATACCTTACAAAACAAAAATAAATATCTCAAAAGCTTCTTTTAATGTTAAAACTGTTCAATTTAAAAATAATGAATTTTATAGTGATTTAAGTGAAAAATTGTTTTGGGGATTAGATAAAAGAAATTAGACAATAAATCCAACCTATTTAAGTTTAAGTATTATAGTATTATTCCATGATTTTTGTAAAGTGAGGAATTTTATAGCCTTATTTTTTGTAATTGTTATTCATTTAAAGGGATTCTCACAAATTCATGAAATGGGGATGTTTTTAGGTGGCAGTAATACAATATCTGATATTGGCAGCACACATTTTATTTACTCTAATTCGCCAGCATTTGGACTAATTTACAAATGGAATCTAACCACTAGATATGCCTTAAGAGCAAGTTTTATTTCATCAACATTAAAAAGCTCAGATTACTACGCTAATGATATGAGCAGATTTAATAGATTTTTTGAAGTTAATAACAACGTAGTTGAGTTTTCTGCTGGGATGGAGGTGAACTTCTTTGATTTTAATCTTCATGACCAAGACAGGGAATTTTCTCCCTATTTCTTTACTGGTATAAACTATTTCCAATATCAACTATTTACTGTAAGAGAGGGGCTTGGTTCAATTGATGTCGAAAAATATGATAGTTCTCTTGAGTTTTCAATTCCTGCAATTGTTGGTGTTAAATTTAGTGTTAGCAATAGTTTGGTTCTAAGTTTTGAAACAGGACTCAGATATTCTTTAACCGACAATATAGACGGATCTAATCCAATTGGACAATTTGAAAATGATCTTCAAGTTAAACATGGAGAATTGTATAATAATGATTGGTATGTTTTTACTGGTTTAGCATTAAGTTATACCTTTGGGAGACAACCATGTTACTGCAAGGAAAGATGAAAAATGTTAATATCAATAAACCTAATCATGTTGCTATCATCATGGATGGTAACGGCAGATGGGCTAAATTAAAAGGGAAAAATCGTCTTTATGGTCACAAAAATGGAATCAAAGCTGTCCAAAAAATTGTGGAATATGCTACAAAAATTAAAATAAAAAATTTAACATTGTACGGTTTTTCAACTGAAAATTGGAATCGCCCAAAAAGAGAGATTGAAACTCTAATGAGTATCTTGATAAATACTTTGAGAAAAGAAATTAATAAAATGATAGAAAACAATGTTCAATTTAAGTGTATTGGCGATCTATCTCAATTGCCTGAAAACGTAATAAAGGAAGTAAAAGAAACAGTGAAAAAAACAAGTAAAAATAATGGTTTAGTTTTAACTTTAGCATTAAATTATGGCTTTAAAAAAGAACTAATCTGTGCTATAAAGAATTTATCTGCTAAGGTCAAAAAAAACTTAATTAGCATCGATAAAATTGATGAAAAAATTTTAAATAATCACCTTCACAGCGGAGAATTACCTTCAGTAGACCTTCTTATCAGGACAAGTGGTGAACAAAGAATCAGTAACTTTTTATTATGGCAAATATCTTATGCTGAATTATTTTTTTCAGAAGTATTCTGGCCAGACTTTGATGAAATACATTTCGAAAGAGCAATCAAAAATTATAGTAACCGAGAGAGAAGATTTGGGAAAACAAGTGATCAAGTCAAAAACTAAAATTTAAATGCGATTTTTTACTTTAACTTTTTTTTTATTATTAATATCTACTCCCGGAGCTGTTGCTCAAACTTTACAGCTACAAAAAAGACAAAAATATTTAATTGATTCTATTGAAGTTACAGGACTTAAAAGTTTCAATCCACAAACTGTTATCTCTTATAGTGGGCTAAGAAAAGGACAAACAATACAATTTCCAGGCGATCAAGTTAGTTCAGTTATAAATAAACTTTGGAATTTAGATTTATTTAGTGACATTAATTTTTATGCTAAAAACATTACAGAAAAAAGTATCACTTTACAAATTGAAATTGAAGAGCTGCCCACACTTAATGAAGTAAAAATAAATGGAATAAAAAAAAATAAAATTCAAAATATTCTGAAAGAAACTGACCTCGACAAGGGAAAGAAACTTTCTGAAAGCTTCTTAACAAATACAAAAAATTATATTGTAAATAAATTTAAAAAAGAAGGATTTTTAAATACAAAAGTGAATATCAGAAATATTGAAGATTCAACTCAAATAAATACTCTTAACTTATTGATAAATATTGACAAAGGAGAGAGGGTAAAAATTAGTGATATCAACTTCATAGGTAACGAGAAATTTAAGGAAAAGATTCTAGTATCTAAACTTAAAAATGTTAAAGAAAAAAAATTCTACAGATTTTGGAAAAAATCAAAGTATATACCAGATGAGTACAATGAAGACAAAGAAAACCTAATTGATTTTTTTAAAGAAAAAGGATTTAGAGATGCTAGAATATTAAGTGATACCGTTGTATTAAATAAGGATAATACATTAACTATAAATTTTAAGGTTGAAGAAGGTAATAGATATTATTTTGGAAATATAGATTTCATAGGCAATGCTGCATACACTGATAGACAACTTGCAACAGTCTTAG
>CENJ01062753.1_pt1 | contig 18698 bp, 20 predicted proteins | sample 356161 | NCBI WGS metagenome assembly CENJ01 (sample SAMEA2619531, study PRJEB7988) | marine metagenome | biome: marine biome (ENVO:00000447); feature: surface water layer (ENVO:00002042); material: "saline water (ENVO:00002010), including plankton (ENVO:xxxxxxxx)" | depth 5 m
CTACCAACTGAGCTATCTGGGCACAAGATGAAATATATTAACTGCTATCATGTTTCAAAGCAAAATATAGAACTTAAAAATATTAAATTTTAAGGACTTGAGGGCAAGGTGATTACGGGATATATTTAGTTTGAAAGCTGTAAATTATAGGAGAGAAATATGTCGCAAAAAGTATGGGTTGTTTTTTCAAAATGGGGCCAAGAAATCGCAAGGTTTTCTAATCAAATGCAAGCAGATGCTTACGCCAAAAATATCGATGGTGCTACAGTCCGGTATGTTGGAAACTAAATTAAAATATTAATATTTTTTTAAATTTTTTAGGGCGAAAGCTTGCTCAGAAGTAAAGAGCTCAATTCTCTTCCATTTTGGCATAGCGGCTCCTCCTCCGGAACCGTGTCCTGCTCTCACAGTATCAATCAGCATTACCGGGTTATTACAACCCTGAAACTCCTGTATTCTTGCCGTAAATTTATAGGAGTGTGAAGGCACCACTCTATCGTCTCGACGTCCTGTCGTTACCAGTGTAGGTGAGTAACATTCTCCTTCTGTAAGCTGATGATAAGGAGAAATATCAAAATTAAAATCGAAATCTTCTTTGCTTAGTAATGGACTGCCATAATCGCCTCGCCAACCCCAGCCTTCAGTGAATTCTGTGAAGCGTAACATGTCGAGCACACCAACTGCTGGTAGAGTTGCTCCAAAATAATTTGGATTTTGAACAAGTGATGTCCCCACAAGTAGACCGCCATTGGATCGACCGCTAATTACAGTGGACTTACGATTACCAATCTCACTGGCCTCAAGGTATTTTGAAGCATATAAAAAGTCATCAAAAACATTCTGTTTTTCTTTAAGACGACCGGCATTATGCCATTCTTTTCCAAGCTCTCCACCACCTCTAAGGTTTGCAATTGCGACAATACCACCTAGTTCAAGCCAACCAACATACTTACGACTGAAGGATGGTCTGATAGAAATGTTATATCCACCATAGCCGTATAAGAAAATTGGAGTTTCAGCATCAATAACAAGATCTTTTCTATGAAAGTAAGTAAGAGGAACCATAGTGCCGTCTTTGCTTTCATAATAGGTAAAGGTTTTCTTGTAATCTGACGGATTAAAGTTAGAGACTTTGTCTTGCCAGACTATTGTATAGTCAAGAGTATCAAGATCTAAGTCTATGTATCTCGTTGGATTAATGAAATTAGACACAGAAAATCGTAGTTTTTCTTTGTGCATACTGAAAGAGCTAAACGTGCCTTGGATATTATTTGGTATTTTGTGATTTAAAAGCTCTCCATCTTTTGAATAAAATTCGATGAACGAATTCATATCAGTGTTAATAGAATTTGTGATAATGAAGTCTTCCAAAATACTTACACTTTTCAAAGCTAGGGCTTTTTCTGGAATTATTTCAAGGATTTCACCTGTAAAAAGAACTTTTACTAATCGATAATTTGCTGCTTCAAAGTTGGTTAGAAAGAATAAACCTTCTGTATCACTATCCTGATAATTGAAACTGGCAACATTCTTTGGAGTAGCTAATTCCCAGACATCATCTTTTTTAATAATGTAATGATTTTCTTCTTCTGAACCATTAATTACCCGAATTAGAGGAATGTTGTCTTCACCGACAAAGCTCAAAGAATAATTTTCTTCTGGATTCTGTTCGCCGTAAAATAGTGAACTTTTTCCAGTGGAAATATCAAAATAATAAATTGCAGCGTTTAGGCTTGGTTCGCATAATCTGTTTTTTTCCTCGGGTTTTGGGTATTTATTGTAATAAAAACCTTTTGAATCTTGGCTCCAGTCTATAGAGGAAAATTTGACTTCAGTTACCGGAGTAGCAAGCTCTTCCATTGTTTCCAGATCGATCACATAAATAGTACGCCAATCGACTCCTCCGTCTGAAACTGTGTATGCTAGAAATTTTTCATCAGGACTAGTGGAAACATTTGCTAGATTAAGGGTTTGATCTGTAGACCATGTATCTGGGTCTAAAATAATTTCATTGCTATCCTTCTTAATGTACTTATTATGCTGACTATTGCCAGAATTGTAGTAATAGAAGTTGCTCTCATCATCAAAGAAGCTCATAGAATAATATTCCGACGAATACGCCTCTTTTATTTGCTCATAAAGCTCGTTGTATTCCGAACCTTCTAAATAATTATTAGTAAATTCATTTTGGTTATTAGCCCATTCAATGACCTCTAAATTTTGACAGTCTTCCATATATAAATATGGATCATTAATTGTTTCGCCATGCGCACTATAAGATAAAGACTTTTTTTCTGATTCAGGGTAATTAAAATTTGGTTCAGTACATCCTAAAATAAGAAGTGGAATTGCTAAATATATTTTTTTCATAAGAAGATTTTAATATATTATGGTGGCTTGAAAAAATGAATTCTTTAGAAGTACGAAAAAAAACCATATTAAATATTCACGAATCTGAATTTAAATTTGTGATCGTATCCAGCGGTGGGGGCAGCAATGCTATCGGCAGCCTTCTCAAAGTGCCTGGAGCTAGCAATTCTATATTAGAGGCTTACATACCTTACGCCAAAGAATCTCTAGATTTTTATCTTATGAAAAAGCCTGAGTCCTATTGCTCATTGGATACGACAACAAGAATGGCAGCTCGAGCATACAGTGCTGCGAAAAAGATCGATCAGCAAACAAATATAAAAAAACTTTTTGGTATTGCAATCTCTGCGTCATTGAGCACAAATTACGAAAAAAAGGGAGAGCACAGATTTCATATAGCTTTGCAAACAAGGGATTTCTCTCAATCTATTTCTTGCACATTAGATAAAGGGCTTAGAACTAGAGAGGAAGAGGAAGAGCTTGTTACAGAATTTGTGATTGCTTTAATTTCAGATTGTTGTGGTTTTGAATTTAAGTATCCAGTGATAGATGAAGAGGTAGAGCACACCAAAATTTCTGCCCAAGAAGGATGGGCAAATCTAATGTCAGAAAAAATAAAATTTGTCACATCGAACAAATCCATGCCTAAATTAATTTTTCCTGGTGCTTTCAATCCAATGCATGAAGGACATCTTGCAATGAGTGAACTAGCAGAGAAAGAGCTCAATGAAGAAGTATTTTTTGAAATTTGTATTCAAAATGTTGATAAGCCGCCGCTAAGCTATCATCAAATTAAGAAAACCATAGATCAATTTGGCAATGCAAAAAATTGGGTCTTAACCAAAGCTGGAAAATTCTCAGATAAAGCAAAATTATTCCCAAATAGCACTTTTATTATTGGTGCAGATACTCTAGTTAGAATTTTTGATGAAAGATTCTATGCAAGCAGAAGAGAAATGATTGAGGAGTTTGAAATCTTTAATAAAAATGAAAACAATTTTTTAGTTTTTGGCAGAGAGTATAAAAATAAATTCATTGAACTTGGTGATATTCAAATACCTGATTCTATCAAAAGCCGTTTTAAAGGTTTTGGAGAAAATATTTTTCGAAAAGATGTTTCCTCAACAATCATTAGAGCACAGTCTGCAGAAGACTGAGTTACTTCTCTGGTATGTAGCCGGATGGTTTTTCATAATTTCCATTATTAAGAAATAAATCCATTTGGTTGTTAAGCCATGCTCGATTCTCTTTGATAGATAGATCTAAATGTTTTTCATTTATTAACATTGTTTGCAAAGCAACCCATTCATTCCAGGCTTTTTGTGAGAAATTATTTTTAATACTTTCTCCCTTAGGCCCAGGAATAGGGGGATAAATAAGCGCATCTAGCTCTTCATTAAATTTTTTGCATAAAATCTTAGCCATCTATTAATAATCTATTAAAAATAGGTTTTGGTATAGCAATTTGTGCTAATTCTTTCTTATCGAACCACTCTCCACTAATATTTTGAGGTTTTTGATTTGAATTTCTGAAACTTATATTTAATTCTCTATGAGATAGCTTATGGATGATATCGCTTTTGTGACGATTTACTGCCTGTACGGGTGGCATCCACAAATTATTCCAATAGCCCAAGTCATTTTCTTTTGTCATAAAATATTTGTGATTTTTTTTGATAATTCTAAATTCAATGTACTCTTTTTTTTGCTTAATTGATCTTTTTAAAAGTATGGGAAATTCATTCCTTAAATTAGATTCACAATTTGTATTAATTGGACATAAATTACATTTAGGATTTTTCGGTGAACACAACTGTGATCCTAAATCCATGACTCCTTGTTGAAAGTTAAAAATATTTTTTGTGTCTAAAATATCTTCTGACAGCTTCCAAAATGATTTTTCATCGAAATCCTTTTTAAAAAAAATTCTGCTTATTACTTTCTTTACATTAGCATCAAGTATTGGGTATGGCTTATTGAATGCTATTGAGAGAATTGCTCCTGCTGTTGATCTCCCTATGCCTGGTAAGCTAACTAATTCGTCATAATTATTGGGCATCTTGCCCTTAAATTTATTATGAATGAGCTCTTTAGCTTGATAAATATAGCTTGCTCGTCTGTAGTAGCCTAAACCACTCCACAATGCATAAATACTGTCTTCGGATGCATTTTTAATTGTCTCAAGATCAGGATATTTATCTATAAATTGATCAAAGTAAGCTATTGCTGTATTGACTTGAGTTTGTTGCAGCATAATTTCTGAGATCCAAACTCTGTAGGGAGAAATGCTGTGCCTCCACGGTAGGTTTTGCCGACCATTATCAACATACCAGTGTGATATTTTTTCTCCTAAATTATTCCTTTGTGTAATTTCCATTTGAAAATTTATAAATAATTGGAATGCCTGTTGCAATCTCAAGTTTGACTATTTCCTCTTTAGAAATATTCTCTAAATGCTTCACAAGTGCTCTTAATGAATTGCCATGCGCTGCGATAAGGATATTTTTTGTTGTTATTTCAGGCTCTATGGTGTCCTTAAAAAAAGGAATAACTCTGTCGTAAGTATCCTTTAAGCTCTCTCCTTTTGGTGGGCTTACATCATATGATCTGCGCCAAATTTGAACTTGATCTTCGCCAAACTGTGCTCTTGCTTCATCCTTATTCATACCAGTTAAATCACCATATGCTCTTTCATTTAAACTTTGATCTTTCACTGTTATCAAATCTGATTGGTTCATTTCTTGTAATATAATCTCTCCAGTTAACTGTGCTCTGGTTAGTTTAGAAGTAAACATTAAATCAAAATGAATATTTCTCTCCTTGAGAGATTTGCCTGCAGCATGTGCCTCATTTATCCCCTTTGATGTTAAGCCTATATCGTGCCATCCAGTAAAAAGGTTTTTTTCATTCCACTCACTTTGGCCATGCCGGACAAGAACTAAATAATTTGAATTCATAAAATTTTTAAAATAACCTTTATATTGTATAAGCTTAGTACAATTTTTTTATATGGATTTCTTCGATTTTTTAATTAGTAGGTGGTATCTATCTCTACCACTGCTTTTGACATTAATTTTTTGGTATTTCCATGAGACAAGTAAAGGCGGGAAAAGGATTACTCCTTCACAAGCTGTGAATCTTATTAATGATAAAGACGCAATTTTCATAGATATTCGCGAAAAAGATAATTTTGATTCTGGACACATCCATGGATCTATTAATGTTCAGAAAGATTCATTCGAAAAACAGGAACATTTACTCAATAAAGGTAAACCTGTGGTAGTCATTACAGAAAATGGTTTAGATGCAGGAAGTGCTGGAGTTGAATTATTGAAGCTGGGTATCGAAGAAGTTTATTTACTCAAAGACGGTCTTATTTCTTGGCAAGAAGAAAGCCTCCCATTAGTTAAATGAGAGGCTAGAAATCTTACTTGGTTAAAGTGCCAACAATGTGGGCAACGATTTTATAGGGATCAGCATTAGAAGCAGGCCTTCTGTCTTCTAGGTAACCATTCCAATCATGCTCAACTGTGTAAACAGGTATTCTTATACTTGCACCGCGATCACTAACTCCATAAGAGAATTCAGTAATTTTTTGAGTTTCATGCAAGCCTGTTAATCTTTGATCATTGTCTGATCCATATGCTGCAATTCCCTCTGCATGAACTTCTCCAAGCTTCTCACACATTGATGAGAAAAGCTCCTTTGAACCGGCTGTTCTCATAGCTTCATTTGAGAAATTAGCGTGCATTCCAGATCCATTCCAATCACCTTTTTTTGGTTTTGGATGAATATTTACACCTACACCATATTCTTCAGCAACTTTATACAGCAAGTATCTACTTACCCATAAATCATCTGCAGCTTTAATCCCTTTGCCAAAGCATTGATATTCCCATTGACCTAAAGCTACTTCAGCGTTAGTACCAGTGAGATTTATACCGGCCGCCAGACATGCATCTAAGTGCGCTTCTGAAACTTCTCTTCCAGAGACATTATCAGCCCCAACACCACAATAGTAGTCTCCTTGAGGTCTTGGTTCACCTTCTTCCCAACCTAAAGGTGAGCCATCTTTATTAGTAAAAAAATACTCTTGTTCAAAACCAAACCACCACTCATCAGAAACAACAGCTTCTGCTGCTGCTCTGGTATTTGAGGGATGTGTTTTATGGTCTGCTGATTGTACTTGTGTCATTACTAAAAAATCCGAATACATTGGACTCTCATAGGTTTGCACAGGCAACAGCAAACAGTCAGAACTATCTCCTTCGGCTTGTTGCGTTGAAGATCCATCAAAAGACCACTCTGGTGGAGTATCTTCATCAGTTACTTTTATTTTACTTCTCATGGAAGGCTCTGGTTGAAATCCATCAAGCCAGACATATTCATATTTTTTTAAATCACCCATTTTGGCTCCTAAAATTTAATAAAGTTATTACATGCATCAGTATCTGCAGGATTTAGAAGCTAAACTCGACCGGGTTTAACGCTCGCGTTCCTTCGGTTTTCACCTACTTCCGTCTTTTTTCAAAGATGAACGATTTTAACTACTTCCCTAAAAGGGCCCCTTTTAAACCATGGAGTATGGTGCAAAAGTAATGCACTTCTAATTTAGTATTTTTAATTAAAATTGGCAATTAGAATTAAGAAAAATGCAAAAGAATTTGAGGGATTTTTTGTTCAAGCCCTTCAAAGCTATGAGAGCCTCCCTCATCTATGACAAATGTTGAGCCAGAAAAATATTTTTCGGCATATTTATAGTCCAGAGTTTCGTCACCAGTCTGTAATAAGACTAAATATTTATCTGGAGAGGGATTTTCAACATAAATTTCTTCTAAGCTATCAACCCAATCTTGATCTATTAAATATTTTTCACCATTATTAGGATTTTCATTCTCACCTCGATCATTTTCAAATATTTTGTAAGCCCAAACTGCTGGATTTATCATGGTTGCTTTTAAATTCAGGGTTTCAGCCAGAAAAACAGAATAATATCCTCCAAGTGAACTACCAATCAGATGCACATTATATTCGCGTTGTTTTTCAGAAATGAAATCTGTTAATTGTTTTATTACTTCTCTTGGATGATTTTTGAGAGTAATTGAGGCTGTTTCAAAAATATCGTGGTTTTTCAGTTCGTGTTTGATAAGTTTGGCTTTCCTTGCATTAGCATGCGAGTTCCAACCGTGGACATACAGAATTAAATCTCTTTTACTCATAAAATCCGCCAGTGAGAATCATATCAAGAACTTCAGTGAAAAAACGATTTTGTTGGGACTTTTCGTCCGACGATTTTGGTTGCTGTTCGAATTGAAATGGGAATTTGTTTGGAGCATATCCATTGAATGAAGCTACTTCTACTAATTCAACATCGTGGTAAATATTTGAGACAAAGTTAAAGGAGTGAAGGATTTTAGACTCTAAATTTGAAAACTCTAGGTAGAGCTCAGCTGTATGTTTTGAAACACTAGAATATTTAATATCTGCTATAAAATTTTTATTAGCATCGTTTTTTTTTAGTCTTTGTGAATTTTTTTTAAAATTAAACATTATTTTTTTTAAACGGAGGTAATTTGCAGAGCATACGGTTAAGTGATGATTTGTTTTTGTATATTCAGGCATTTTTAAAAGGCAAATAGTCTTTTGATTGCTCAAAATGTTCTTTTATATGTTTTGATTCAGTATCACAATAATCACTTATAGCCTCTCTAAATCGTTCATCGACTATCCAATGATAAGAAGTATTGATTATTGGTTCAAATCCTCTTTTTAGTTTATGGTGGCCCTGTATGCCTGGATCAAATTCCTCACATTTATTCTTAATGGCAATTTCAATCCCTTGATAGTAACAACACTCAAAATGTAGGAAGTTTATGTGCTCTTTCGCACCCCAATATCTTCCATACAGCTTATCTTTTGACTGAAAAAATAATGATGCTGCAATCCTTTGGCCTTTTTTATGTGCAAAGACTATTATTGGGTTTAGTTTTTCTAACTCTTCAAAGAACTGTGCAGTTAGATAAGGTCTTTGTCCTCTAACGGCATAAGTCATTGCATAAAACAAGTAAAACTCTTGCCAATCCTGATGGGTAATTTTAGTTACATACTCAAATTCGATATTTAGTTTTTTGATGTAGGCTCTTTCTTTTTTAATATTTTTTCTATGTCTTGAAGTGAGTTCAGATAAGAAGCTTTCAAAGTCCTCGTACGATCTATTTACCCATTTATAATTACAATCCAACCTTTCAATAAAATTATTTGATTGAAATATTTCTCTTTGAGTTTTATCAACATACAGTGCATGCAGTGAAGAATAATTTTGATCTTTAGTATGAGAAACTAAACTATTTAAGGCTTGAGAATTTGAGTTATGATCAGGCCCTATTATTCTTTTGCCATCAACAGGAGTAAAGGGGACACTCATTACTAGTTTTGGATAATAAGGCTGCCCATAACGAAAATAGGTGTTTGCCCATGCATAATCAAATACAAATTCACCCTGACTATTGAGTTTCTCATAAAAAGGAATTGATGAGCCATTTTCATGATTTAAGCATTTTGTTTTCCACCCAGAATCTGCATCAAGACAGTTTGTCTTCTCTAATGCATTTAGAAAGTCAAAAGAAGAAAATGGGTCTTCTGAAGGATAAGATTTAAATATTTCTTTTGCTGACTGAATACTATTTTCAACTGAAAAATTCATTTTGATTTTCTATAAATATTAAAATTGCTAGCACTAACCCTATATGGCTATTAGCTTTGAATGCATCAAGGTTTTTGTTGGCTTTCGATAATTTATTCTGAAAATAAATTTGATATAGGAGGAATAGTACTCCTGCACCAAGAATCAAAGAAGAATTTTTCAACGCAAACACCATAATAATTCCCACAAAGAGTAAAGAAAATAAAATAATTACTTTTTGTGAATCGTTTCCAAAGAAAATTGCTGATGAGTTTAGATTCAGTTTTCTGTCATCAGCTAGATCGCACAAAGCATAATATGTGTCATAAGCAATGATCCAAAAAATGCATCCTAAATATAAAAAAATTACCTCAAGGTTTATCGATGACTCTGCTATGGAATAAGAAATTGGTAGAGATAATCCAAACGTTGCACCCAAAAATAATTGAGGTACTGCCAAAAAACGTTTCATTAAGGGATATACAATAATCATTGGTATAGCAAGATAACAAACTAACTTTATAGTGAATGAATTAGTTTGTAAGAGCAAAAATATACAGGAGCTTGCAAGCATTATTATAAAAACACTTGCCTCGAACAAAGACAGCTCTTTACTTGCTATTGGACGATTTTTTGTTCTTTCAACGTTTCTATCAAAATCTCTATCTAGAAAGTCGTTTATTGCGCATCCAATAGATCTTGTGAGAAACGAACCTAATACAACTATTGTAAAATTCTCAATATTAAAGCTATTTGATAAAAACAACCCCCATAAGCCTGGCCAGAGCAATAACCAGAAACCGATTGGGTTATTAAATCTTATAAGACTCAGATAAGCATTGATTTTAGTCATTAAATAAGAATACTTCTATCACAGAAAACTTTGAACCCGCAAAATCGTAAATACACTTTCTGCCTTGAAAATTTTGGTTATCTAAACTGTAAGTTGATACATAGGTTTCATGTTTTGAAATGCTTGAATCAGAGAACAAAAACTTTCCTAAAGGTTCATCTCCTAATTTTTTAAACTTTGAAAATTTTTTAATAACATGATCGCTGAAAAATGTTTCGGCAAAAACAATATTTGAACTTCCAGTGAGAAAAATTTTTCTTAAGTTGCCGGATGTGTTGATTAAGTTAATTTCAGTGTCATTATGAGTACAAATTTCTTCAGAAATTACGTTTAAGACTATCTCCTGCTTTTCGTTATTAAGCCTTTTCATTAATGAATTATTTTCTTCCACCCAACTACTCATAGCTTTATTGAATAAATCATTATTTGATTTATAAAGTTGCCATTTAGTTTTTTGTTTTGGTGCCATAATTTAATGAGGATTGATTATAATACTTCAGGTAAGAAACTCATAAAAATGAAATACAAAAAATGGGAATGCATCGTCTGTGGTTGGATCTACGACGAAGAAAAAGGAAATCCAGAGGAAGGGATTGAGCCTGGCACGAGATGGGAAGATGTACCTGATGATTGGGTATGTCCTGAATGTGGTGTTGGGAAAGAAGATTTTGATATGATGGAAATATGAACGTTCTTTCACCACCTAAAAACCTAACAAAAAATGTATTGCTAGGTATGGCTGCAGGAGTAATTCTGGCATCTGCACTTTACTATAACCAAGATTTGATACCTACAGGACTTTACCTGGCTGTAGAAAAATATGTCTTTAATTTAGGGGGTCAAATCTTTAAGAATCTGTTAATGCTGGTTGTTGTTCCATTAGTTTTCTTTTCATTAGTGTCTGGGATTTCATCTTTATCGAATATGGTGAAGTTAGGCTCTATCGCAACAAAAACTATTGGTCTTTATTTGATGACCACAGGAATTGCTGTGAGTATGGCTTTAATTTTTGGTTACATCTTTAATCTCTCTGGTTATGAAGGCGATGTTGAGGCATTCACACCTACTACTGGAGACTCAAGTCTTTATGGGACTGTGATGCGCATATTTCCAAATAATATTTTTGGTGCATTCGTTGAAAATAATATGCTTGGCATAGTATTTATTAGCATACTTTTTGGTATTGCCCTTAATCTGACAGACGAACTAACAGGTGGCATGTCCAAAACCTTTGAAAAACTGAACACCGTTTTTTTAAAAATAGTCTTACTTATCATGAGTTTTGCTCCAGTTGGAGTATTTTGTTTAATGGGCAGCTATGTTATGGCTAAAGGCTTAAATGTGTTTGGTGATCTAGCTCAGTACGTTGCTCTATTAATATTTGTTTTAGCCTTTCACCTATTTTTCACCTATTCTTTAATACTTAAATTTTTTGCCAATTTAAATCCACTCGTCTTCTACAAAAAGATGAAAGACGTTGCACTTTTTGCATTTTCAACGTCTTCTAGTGCAGCCACTATACCAGTTACTCTAAAAACAGTAACAGACGAGCTTGGTGTAAAAAAAGATGTGTCCGCTTTTGTTGTGCCCGTTGGAGCAACTATTAATATGGATGGAACTGCAATCATGCAAGGATTAGCAACTATGTTCATTGCGAGCACAGTAGGGATTGATTTAACCTTAGTTCAATATGGCCAAATTGTCTTACTGGCTATAGTTACTTCAATAGGTACTGCAGCAGTGCCATCTGCTGGAACAGTAACATTAGCTTTAATACTCGGATCGCTCGGATTACCACTTGATGCCATAGGTTTAATACTTGCAGTTGATAGAATTTTAGACATGATTAGAACAGCAGTTAATGTTTGCGGAGATGCAGCTGTGTCATGTATAGTAGCTAAATCTGAAAATGAATTAGACGAAAAAATATTTAATAGGTAAAAGATTATGGAAAATTTTATTATTGGACCAATGACACCATGGGGGCCAGTTGCAACAGGCATTATTGGGTTAGTTTGTGCCTTTGTCTTGTATGGATTAATCATGAAATATCCTGCAGGAAAAGGGACAGTTGTAAAAATAGGGGATCAAATACACCTTGGTGCAAAAGTCTTCATGATTACTGAGTATAAAATTCTTACTCCAGTAGTTATTGCACTCGTCATAGCATGCGGTCTATCTCCATTAGGATGGTATACAGCAACAGCAATCGCAGTTGGTGCTTTGTCTTCAGCAATCGCTGGTTTTATTGGTATGTATTCTGCTACCCAAGCAAATGTCAGAACAGCTACGGCTGCAGAAAATTCTGGTCAAGAACAAGCATTATCTATTTCATTTTTTGGCGGATCAATTATGGGCTTATGTGTTGCGTCTATGGGCTTAGTCGGTCTTGGCGGCCTGTACGTTTTTTTTAGTGGCGCTATAGAGGACCCAGATAAAATAGCAAAATCATTAGAAGGTTTTGGTGTAGGTGCATCAGCAGTAGCCCTATTCTCAAGAGTTGGCGGCGGCATCTTTACAAAAAGTGCTGATGTTGGTGCAGATTTAGTAGGAAAAATTGAAGCTGGGATCCCGGAAGATGATCCAAGAAACCCGGGTGTTATAGCAGATAATGTTGGTGATAATGTTGGGGATATAGCTGGGATGGGCTCTGATATATTTGAGTCTTATTGTGGTGCGATGATTGCATCAATGGCTATTGCAGCATCTTATGGGAATACAGATCTAATGTTTTTGCCTTTATGGCTTGCAGCAGCTGGCTTGTTCTGTTCTCTGCTAGGAATTCTCATTGTGAGAACACAAGTATCTAAGTCACCAGCTGTAGCTTTAAGATTTGGGACATTCTTCTCACCAATTATATTTTTGGTTTTCGCAGGATTAAGTATTTATTATTCACCTAATATCGAAATGTCTGTGTTCTGGTCTGTGCTTACTGGTGCAGTTGGCGGAATCATTATTGGTCTTATAACAGAGTATTACACCGGCGGTGACACTGAAGATTCACCAGTAGGTAAAATTGCTAAGTCTGGTGAAACAGGACCAGCAACTGTAATGATTACTGGCCTTAGTGTTGGTATGCAGTCTGTTGTACTGCCGTTATTTGTTATTGCAGCCATCATTGGTATCTCAACTAGCTTAACTGGGCTTTATGGTGTAGGTATAGCTGCAGTAGGCATGCTTGCCACAGTAGGTATAACGATGGCTATTGACGCGTATGGTCCAGTTGCTGATAACGCTGGAGGAATAGCAGAAATGAGTGGTATGAAACCAGAAGTAAGGGAGATTACTGACTCTTTAGATGAGCTTGGAAATACAACTGCAGCAATTGGTAAAGGCTTTGCCATCGGTGCAGCAGCGTTAGCTGCTCTGGCGATTATTGCAGCCTATATGATAGCTACAGGATTAGAATCACTTTCTCTAAATGATCCAAAAGTACTAATGGGCATGTTCATTGGTGGCACAATTCCATTTTTAGTTTCATCTATCACTATGACAGCAGTTGGAGATGCTGCGTTCGAAATGATTGAGGAAATCAGAAGACAATTCAGAGAAATACCTGGACTACTTGAAGGTAAAGCAGAACCAGATAATGCAAAATGTGTTGATATCGCAACTAAAGCAGCACTCAACAAAATGCTTCTACCTGGGGCAATTGCTATAGGCTCACCAGTTCTTGTAGGCTTTGCTTTAGGGCCCGTTGTGCTAGGAGGGATGCTTGCAGGCGCATTATTAGGATGTGTGCTTATGGCACTAATGATGGCTAATGCAGGTGGTGCATGGGATAACGCTAAGAAGTTTGTTGAGAAAGGAAACTTTGGCGGCAAAGGAACAGATACTCATTCAGCTACAGTAGTAGGTGATACGGTGGGCGATCCTTTCAAAGATACCTCAGGACCTGCAATGAATATTTTGATCAATGTTATGGCGATCGTCAGTTTAGTGATAGCACCGTTACTGTAAGTTAAAATTTATAAAAAACTCAAAAGGTTGTTTAGTTCAGCCTTTTTTCTTATGCTTGAAACGTAAATTTTTTATACATACTACATAAAGGGGGTTGATATGAAAAAAATACTTTTACTTTTATTACTAAGTTTTATTGCAAAACCTGATTATACTTCTTTCGGATTTGGAGTAGGAACTTCTGGAGATGTAGATACTATTGCAATTGGTTATGAGCAGGTTGATTCAAAATTCAGGTTCGTAACAGCTGGAGGCAGATCAGAGGTTTTTGATGTATCTTTTGGCGTTTATTCTGCTGGTCTTGATTATGCCTTTGGTAATTTTAACGAAGGTTCATTATATGCTGGATTAACTTATTCAAGAGTAGCAATTGGTGATGTAGCAGAATCAGATACACTCCTAGGCGTAGGTTATGGAAAACTATCTGGCGAAGGTCTAGACTATAATCTAGAAGTTGATTCAGAAGGAGATGTATCAACAAATATCACACAATGGACCGAAGATGGTCTTGGTATAGGTGTAGGAGTTGTATTTACTGAATATGATGAAGCGATCACTCTTTCTCTTCAATATCAATTCTAATAAGCATTGTCTATAAAGTTAAGGCTGCCTAAGGGCAGTCTTTTTTTAAACATCTGAAAGTTCTAGGTGAGCTGGGAACCATCTCTCAACAATTTTTCGTTGCTGCTCAGCAGGTAGTTTTACAACTTCTTGAGCAAGTCTTTCAGCTTCATCTTGTAATGTCTCATCGGCAAGTAAGTCAAAAAAAGTAAAACTCGGCTGGCCTGTTTGCGATAGTCCTAGAATATCACCAGGACCTCTTAATTTAAGATCTTCTTCAGCAATCACAAATCCATCATTTGTCTCAGTAATAATCTGCAGGCGCTTTTCAGCTAACTCTGTAAGAGAATCACTATGCATTAAAATACAGAAGCTTTCTTTCTCTCCACGACCTACTCTCCCTCTTAGTTGATGTAGTTGTGCAAGCCCAAAGCGCTCCGAGTTCTCAATCACCATAATATTTGCATCTGGCACATCAATACCAACCTCAATTACTGTTGTCGCCAGCAGAATTTTCGTCTTTTTCTCCTTAAAGTCAGATAATATTCTTTGTTTATCTGTGTCCTTCATTTTGCCGTGAATTATTTCGTATTCTTTAGAATTAAATTCTTTCTTTAAGATTTTCTCTAGGTCTTCAATACCGATGAGTTCACTTTCGCTTTCATCTATGAGAGGACAGACCCAATAAACTTGCGAATTTTTACTAATTGCACTTTTTATTCTATTGATCAAAGCATCTCTTCTATTATTCTGTAGTGTTGTAGTCACTACTGGTGTTCTATTGGGCGGCAGCGATTTAATTGTTGATATATCTAAACCTGATAAAACTCCCATGGCCATAGTTCTTGGTATTGGTGTTGCAGACAACAGCAATTGATGCGGATAATCTTCTGCTTTTTCTTTAAGCTTTAGTCTTTGACTTACGCCAAACCTATGTTGCTCATCATAGATAACTAGAGATAAATCTTTATAAGTGACACCTTCTTGGAAAACAGCATGGGTGCCAATAATTACTTTTGTTTTACCTTCAGCAATATTCTCATAAATTAATCTTTTTTCTTTGGCAGGAATTTTAGAAGTAAGCAATTTAACCTCTTCTTCACCAAACCACTCAACAAAATTCTGATAATGTTGATTAGCCAAAATAGTAGTTGGTGCAAGGATAGCAACTTGTTTTTTGTCTTCTACAACATGGGCTGCAACTAAACCTGCAACAATTGTCTTGCCTGATCCTACATCACCTTGGAGAAGCCTTAACATGGGGGTTTGAGTAGCTATATCAGCACTTATTTCTTCATAAGCTGAGACCTGATCATTTGTTAATTTGAAGGCTAAACTTGAATTAATAGTTTTTGCCAATCTATCGTTTTGGAAAGTGCTAGTTATTCTATTTTTATTTTGTTCTCTAATGGATAAATAACTAATTTTGTTTGCAACCATTTCTTCAAGACCTATCCTCTTTCTAGCTTCTGAGCTGCCTCCAACAAGAAATTCTTCTATATTACTTTTTGGGTCAGGAGAATGAACATTTACAATTGACTCATTTAGACTTGAAAAATTATGTGGAGGCAGTAAGTCAGAAACTTCAATTTTCTCAAGTTTGATTAATTCAATAGCTTCTGAGATTAGTTTTCTCATTTTTTGATGAGTAATACCTTTGGTTAAGGGATATTTTGCAAGGATCTGTGGTTTGAATTCATTGTCTTTTACAATTTCGTATTCAGGATGAACAGTTTCAAGACCGTATCGACCTAAGCGAGATGAGCCAGAGACTTGTATTAATGTTCCTTCTTTAAAGATATTCCTTAATCCAGGAAAATAGTAAAAGAATCTTAAATATAAATGTCCCGTATTATCTTTAATCTTTACTAAAAGCATTTTTCTGGGCACAAAAGTTTGTGAAACTTTTTCTATGACACCTTGCACGACAAAATCTTGGTTTGGCTCTAGTTCAGCAATTTTTTTCAGAGTTGTTCTGTCTTGATAACCAATAGGAAAATGAAAAAGTAAATCCTCGATAGTTATAATTCCAAGTTTAGATAACGTAGATGATAATTTCTCACCTACGCCTTTAATCGTTGAAACTAATAAAGCAGAGGCTTCAATCTTTTGATCTGAGGACATATGTATTTATTATTATGTTTTAAAGGAAAAAATGAAAATATTAATAATTGGATATGGAGAGATTGCAAACAATTTTGCACGGCTTAACCAAAATTACAAATTTACAGGTTTGAGAAGAACTGATGCAACAGACCTGCCCAATGTCGATACTATCATTTGTGACTATATCAAAGGACTACCGAAAATTGAAAACCAAAGCTCTTATGACTGGGTCATCTTTTTTCCTAAGATTTCAGGCAGTAATCCTAAAAGTTATGAGGATGCTTATACTTCAAGACTCAGTGAGATTGAAAAAAAACTTCCAACTAGTAAAAAAATTTTTATTTCTTCAACTAGAGTTTATTTAAATCATCAAAATGAAATAGTTGATGAAAACGAAACCTTAAAGTCATCGGATCAACAGGGCAATATTATTCAAAGATACGAACAAATAATACTTAAGAACGATAATAACCAAATACTAAGATTAAGCGGCCTCATCACGAACAAATCTAATTTTGTGAACAAAGTAATCAAGGAAAAGTTATTCACAAGTAATAAATATATCAATGCTATCCATATTGACGATGTTTTAAAAATGCTGAAAGACATGATTGAAAAAAAATTAACAGCAAAAATAATTAATGCTGTTATGCCGTCAATTTCAATGTATTCAGAACTTGATACTGGATTTAAAGGGAGCCCTGTAAACGCTGCTATAAAATCTATACACTACAATGATGCGAGGCAATTCAAAATTAAAACGGTTAAAGAGATAGTATGAAGAGCATGACAGGCTTTAGTGAAGCAAGCTTACACAAAGATGGTATTCAATTTAAATGTTTTGTTAAATCTTTAAATAGCCGTTTTATTGAAATAAATATAAGGCTGCCAAATAGTTTAAAAAAACATGAAGGATGGGTAAGAGACTCTATAAAAAAGAATTTTGCTAGAGGGAAAATTGATTTTGATCTTAATTGTACTACTCCTGCTAAAGATCAATTAAAACTCTCAGAAAATTTTTTAAAATTAGTTAAACAAAATGAAAATGTAGCTGGATCAAAGGGAATAGAATTGGCTGATTTAACCTATCTTGATCTGTTAAAGCTTAGAGATTCAATACAAAGCGATTATGTTCTAAGTGCAGTATCTCTAAAATCCCTGGTAAAGGAATCTTTATCTAATTTACAAAAAAATTGTCTACAAGATGGTGAATCCACTAAAAGAGATGTAAAAAAATTGTTATCAAAAATGGGAAAATCTATCGCTAAAATTAAAAAAAAGGAAAAACTAAACACGAATCATGTTGCAAAAAAGTTTCAAAGACTGAAAAAAGAGTTTCAATTTAAAGATCAAGAAATAAATGTGAATGAGATTGTTTCCTCTTTTAGTAAGGCAGATATTAATGAGGAAATTGTGAGATTTAAATCTCATTTAGAATTAGTTACTAAGCTTTCAGAATCAAAAGCTCTTATTGGGAAAAAAATGGATTTTTACTCACAAGAAATGCTTAGAGAAGCGAACACCATAGCTTCAAAAGCACAGATTGTTGATATTAAAAATGAAGCAGTTGAATTGAAGTGTTTAATTGAAAAAATGAAGGAGCATGCTCAAAATGTTGAGTGATTTATTTATTGTTACAGCACCTTCTGGAGCTGGCAAAACAACTCTAATAAAAAAAGCCCTTGAATATGCATCGAATAATTCTAAGAAATTTGTTTTATCAATATCACATACAACAAGAAAACCACGAGATGGCGAGCAAAATGGTGAAGATTATGTCTTCTTAACTGAAGATGAGTTTTTAAATAATATTAAAAAAGAAGAATATCTAGAATATGCAATTGTGCATGGAAATTATTATGGGACTCCTAAATCTGAAATTGATCAAAATCTCAGTAAAGGCTTAAAAGTCATATTAGAGATAGATTGGCAAGGAGCTTTACAAATAATGAAGCATTATCCAAGTGCAGAAAGTATATTTATTTCGCCCCCCTCGGTTGATGAACTCAGGAAAAGATTGACTGATAGAGGTCTTGATTCTGACGAAGTTATTAATCGCAGGATTGAGGGTGCACAAGAAGAAATGAGTAAATCAAATCACTTTAAGCATCAAATAACCAATATTTCACTAGACATAGCAACCAAAAACCTTTTAAATATCATGTT
>CENJ01024802.1_pt1 | contig 18686 bp, 16 predicted proteins | sample 356161 | NCBI WGS metagenome assembly CENJ01 (sample SAMEA2619531, study PRJEB7988) | marine metagenome | biome: marine biome (ENVO:00000447); feature: surface water layer (ENVO:00002042); material: "saline water (ENVO:00002010), including plankton (ENVO:xxxxxxxx)" | depth 5 m
AAATTACAGAGAAATTTTAATGAGTTATATCTCACATATAGAATTAGATGATAAACATATCCCGCCTCCCACTTCTGAAATTGAGAAAGAGCGAAGAGTTGCCTTATATGATTTGCTCGAGGAAAATAAATTTGAAGTGCCGTCGGTTTCGGGGCCTTATCATTTAATTTTATCTATTAAGGAAAAGCGCTTAGTTTTCGAGGTTTCCAAAGAGGATCGTAGCCCTGTCATAGAATTTCACTTGTCGCTTTCACCCTTTCGGCAGGTAGTAAAAGATTATTGGGCCATCTGTGAGAGCTATTATGAAGCAATAAAAAATTTACCGCCTGGGCAAATTGAGACAATTGACATGGCTAGACGCGGTATCCATGACGAAGGTGCACGTATTTTGCTCGAGCGTTTAGATGGAAAAGCTATTATCAATAATGACACATCGCGCAGATTATTCACCCTGATTTGCGTCCTCCATTTTGGTATTTGATATGGTTGAGGAGTTACCGCAATCGATACTCTTTTGTTGTGATCATAATGCAGTTCGATCGCCTATGGCAGAAGGAATTATGAAAAAGTTCTATGGTCTAGGTACTTATGTTCAATCAGTTGGGGTTTATAATGATTTAGAAATTGATGGCTTTGCTATTGCTGTGTGTGATGAAATTCAGGTTGAGTTGTCCCGCCACAAATCGAGAAGTTTTGATGAAATGGCAATTTTAGGAGATGATTTGTCGTCATTTGACTTGGTGGTTGCATTATCTCCCGCAAGTCAAAGGCGTGCACTAAACTTAACGCGTTTTTTTCACATGAAAGTCGAATACTGGCCGATAATGGACCCGACGGGTATTGGCGAGACTCGTGAATTAAAGTTGAATGCTTATCGCCAGACTAGAGATCAAATAGTAGGACAATTTTCGAAACTATGGGGAAGACCGTTAGGAGTTTAGAAACATGAAAAATTCAATAGTAGTAATGAAGTTTTTTTGGTGAGCATTAATTATCTTTAAAAGCTGCCATGCAGGATAAAAATTTTTTTATTTCGTTTAAAGTATTATAGTGACAAATAGACACTCTAACACAATCATTCCAGCCAAGTGGAGCTAGGATATTTTCTGAATAGTGGTCACATTTGCGCGTATGTGTCCTTATACCCTGATGATTAAGGTATCTCACAATCTTCTCCGATGGATAATCTCTAATTCTAAAACTGACTAATCCCTCTCTAGATGAGTTATTAACTCCACCAATTATCTCTACATCTTCGAAATCAGCAAGACCCTTTAGGTTATCAAGTCCGTTCACAAGCGCATCCGTTATTTTTCTTTCATAATCTTGAATTGCTTTACCTGCGGCTTTTATTTGTTCTCGGCTGTCGTTGTTTTTTGTGAATTCTTTTCCTAGCCAACACATATATTCTTTCACATCCGACATTGTTGCATAAGCTCCAGTGTCTCTAGTGCCAAGTTCCCAGTTATCTGATGGCCCACCGTCTAATTTTTCATGAGGGGTATTTCTTAGTCTGTTTGATACCCAGGCTATACCGAAACCATGTCTTGAAAACATTTTATAGGGCGATATTACATAACCATCGATATTATAAGTTTCTATATCAATGCCTCCATGTGCGGCATGTTGTATTCCGTCGACTATAATGAATGCCAATGGTGCTTTTTGGCGCACAATTTTTGATATTTCTTTTATTTTTGTGCCCATGCCAGTGACTGGTGATGCATGTACAATCGTAACAACCCTAGTTGTATCAGAAATTTTATCAGCATAGTTTTTTGGGTTGACTGTTCCAGTTTCAACGGAGTGCGGTACGCTTAAATAAGTGTAGCCCATCTCATTAGACCATTTCTTTGCTGCACTACGAGAAGCAGGGTGTTCTAAAGAAGTGCCAACAACTGATCCGCCTGACGGTGAGGCTACTACTGCATTTCTGATTAGTCTAAATAATAATTCAGTTCCACTCTCTCCCATAAAAAATTCACCGGATTGAGTATTGAATAATTCACTAAGGTCATTTTTTGCATTTCTAATAACATCATTTAACGCTTGACTAGCTAAGTTGTCACGACCTTGGTTGTCTGGTATCGATGCAAACTTTGTTGTAGTTTCTAACACTGATTTTAAAGTGAGAGCTCCGCCTGCGTTTTCAAAGAAAATTCTATCACCAGATATTGGACATGTATTTACATTACAAAATTTTTGCCTGATTTCTGAGACGAGAGGTTGATTAATGTATTGCATGGAATTTAAAAATTCTTATTTTGGTTTCGCTTTAAGTAAGTCTACTAGGCATAAAAGGCAATCTCACGTATGTCTTATATACCTAAAAAAACTGGAAGCCACCCAACCAGCGAAAATAGCTATAGCAAGAGACATTAGACCATAGATAAGTGGGTTTTGACGCGACAGGTTAAACAAAAATCTTTCAAGCCCAACTTTTTTTACATCAATTGTTGTATCAAATTGGCTCACAATTTTCCCATCACGGGTAAGAAATATTTGGGTAAAATAGTCACCCTCTGTAAGGTTTGCAGGCATATCAATCGCAGTTCTAAATAATGTATTTCGATCAACTAATATTTTATTTTCAAGTAACTGATATAGTTTTTGATCTTTTCTTATTCTGATCACGGCTTCAGTAAAACTTTGAGAGTCTTCGATATGCATTGGAGCCCCAACTGATCTTATGGCACGCTCAATAGAGATCTTATTTCGTAAATCTTCCACATCCAATAATATTTCAGAAAAAGGTGCGTTGGTCGCAACTGCGTAGAAACTTGGAGCGGCATCAACCTCAACGGTTTGGTTGTTTACCCATATCCCAAACCGTTTTTCTTTTTTTCTAACCGCAATTGGTTTGGATGGCCCCGCTATTGTAATAATCACCCCCATTTTGCCGTCAGGTTCAGGAGCGTCTCGCTGTATTGCACCAAATAAAAGAATTTGAGAACCATCAAAATTAGCTGTTATTGCAACTTCATCTTGACTAAGGCCTAATACTATTTGTTCACTTGTGACAAAAGTTTTAGATAACATCAGAAAAATTATTACTAACGACAGGATCCGCATTGCTAAGTTCCTAGTTTTCCCAGAGAGAAAAGTTCAGCCGGCTCAATCAATAAGTCCATAGCTAATTTCAAGCAAACCAGGATCACAACAAGCGAGAGCAAAATTCTAAGTTGTTCGGCTTGCATCTTTGCGCCTATTTGGGTTCCAATTTGGGCGCCTATTACACCTCCTATTAGCAGTAAAACAGCCAGTGCAATGTCAACTGTGTAATTTGTCGTAGCATGTAGGAGTGTTGTAAAACCCGTTACAAAAATGATTTGAAATAACGATGTTCCCACTACAACTTTTGTAGGCATTCCCAGAATATAGATCATTGCAGGAACCATTATAAAGCCACCACCAACACCCATTATTGCCGACAAGATTCCCACTAATATTCCAACTGCAAAGGGCGGAATAACAGAAATATACAATCCAGATGTTTTGAAACGTATTTTAAGTGGTAAAGTATGAACAAGTCCTTTGTGGCGATTAGTTCTATTAATTACATTGGTCTTAGATCTTGACCTTCTAATTGCATTGAGACTTTCTACAAACATAAGACTGCCTATAATACCAAGAAACACAACGTAGCAAAATTTTACGAGTAGATCGACTTGCCCCAAAGCTTTTAAATAATTGAAAACAAAAAGGCCAAGTACGGCTCCTATAAGTCCGCCGCTCAACAAAACAGTACCCATTCTTAAGTCGACAGTTTTTCTTCGTAGGTGTGCGAGTGCGCCAGAAAATGAAGAGGCAACTATTTGGTTTGCTTCTGTTGCAACTGCAACAGCTGGTGGGATACCTATAAAGAAAAGAAGCGGGGTCATTAAAAACCCCCCACCTACACCGAACATTCCTGAAAGCACACCAACAAATCCGCCAAGGCCTAGAAGTAAAAAGGCATTAACTGAAACCTCGGCTATAGGTAAGTAGATCTGCATTGTCTCACTTAGCTTAATGAACACACATAAATCAATAGCGACGACCGCTAAGTTTAAACTGGATATAAAGGTGTTGTTATATTGGCTCTAACGCTCTTTTATGTATGGTTGCCCACCTGCTTTTGGGGGAATTGCCCTGCCTACAAAACCGGCTAAAACGACCACAGTTAGAACGTAAGGAAGTGATTGTATGAAAACAACTGGAATTTTTACTTGGCTGCTTATACCGCTAGTCCAAACTGAGGAAATTACCATTAATGAAATTATTGCAATCCCAAGTGCCAAGCCTCCTAGAACCACTTTGTCTAAATAATCTTTTTTCAAAACGTAACTAAGCAAAACAAATGAGATAAATATTAAGAAGCTACTGAGGGCCCAAGCTGGCATCAATATATTTTGAAACCGATTGTCTACTGCAAAGAAAAAACCAAACAGCAAACAAGCCCCTAAAGCGTACCAAGGACGCCATTTGGCAAAAATCAAGGCAGCTAAGGCTATAAAGCCGCGTCCTGCAGACATGTCTTTAGTAAAATTTGCTTGCAGGGAAGTTGCTATATATGCCCCTGCGATACCACATAAGATGCCACCAATGACAACTGCACCGTAGCGTAGGCCAACAACTGATATACCCGCCGTATCGACTGCTGCCGGGTTTTCGCCTACAGCTCGTAAACGAAGGCCGAAGCGCGTCTTGTAAAGGACAAACCAGGAGACAGGAACTGTCAAAAGTGCAAGGTAAACTAAAAGAGAGTGTCCTGATAAAAGTTCAGAATAAAGTTGCATTAAAGGACCTGCTTCGCTCATTTCTTTAGAAGATATAGACCAAGGGAAATTCAGGGGTTCAAACCTACCACCAGATTTAAGTGGAGGCGTCCTGCCTCCCTGTCCAAATAAATCCTGCGCAATTACTACTGTGAGCCCCGCTGCCAAAAAATTTATAGCAACCCCAGAAATAATTTGGTCACCGCGCAGTGTAATCGATGCCAATCCGTGAAGAAGAGATAGCAATATAGATGCCAATACCCCAGCTAAAAGGCCCAACCAGACCGATCCGGTGATTGCAGCAAAAGCAGCGGATACAAAAGCTGCGGCTAAAAGCTTACCTTCTAAACCAATATCAAAAATTCCAGCCCGTTCGGAAAATAATCCAGCCAAGCAGACTAATAATAACGGTGTTGCTAACCGCAATGTGCCATCTAAAACTTGGATGAGAGTTAAAAAATCAATCATACGTCAGCTCTCTTAATCGACATGAACAAGCGTTCTAAAGGAGCTCTTACCATCAAACTTAGCGCCCCTGTGAATAATATCACTAAAGCTTGAATAACAACTATCATCTCACGTGGTATTTTAGTCCATAGCGCTAGTTCTGCACCACCTTGATAGAGAAAGCCAAATAATAGCGCAGCTAGAAAAACTCCTGCGGGATGACTGCGCCCCATGAGTGCAACTGCAATTCCAATGAAGCCTGCACCCTCAGTGAAGTTTAAGATCAATCGCTCACTTTCACCTTGAGTAGTATTTATCGCCATCATCCCACACAGTGCCCCAGAGATCATCATGGCTATCATAATAATTTTAACAGGTCTGACACCAGCGTAGCGAGCTGCGGCTCCAGACTTCCCCAACGCTCGTATTTCATAGCCTAAAGGAGAGCGCCAAATTAGATACCAGATGGCGACACATGCAAAAAGTGCGATGAAAAAACTAACATTAGCAGGTGCAGACCTAAACGCTTTTTCGAAACCCATTAAACTTGCAATGTCTTGGAAAGTGGGTAAATGAGTGCTGGCTGGAAAGTTTGCAGAAGCTGGATCCATACTTCCTGTTGGCTTCAAAACGTCTACTACGAAAAATATAAGTACCCCAGCTGCTATGAAGTTGAACATGATTGTCGTAATAACAATATGGCTGCCTCTCTTGGCTTGCAGATAGGCAGGTAGACCTGCCCAGATCATTCCAAAGAGAGCTGCTCCAATTGAAGCTCCAATTATCGCTAACGTCCAGTGAGGCCAAGGAATAAAAAGACAAACAAGGGCTACTCCCAACCCCCCAATCATCGCCTGTCCCTCTCCGCCGATATTGAATAGCGCAGCATGAAATGCTACCGAGACTGCAAGACCAGTAAAAATAAAATTTGTTGTGTAATACAACATGTAGCCCCAACCGGCGGATCGAAGTAATGTACCCTCTATCATTAAATTAAGTGCTGCTACTGGGCTTTCACCGATTGCCAAAATTAGCAATGCGGCTAAAAAAGCAGCTAGAAGCAAAGAAAATAGGGGGACAATAATAATATCGACCCACTTTGGCATTATATCCATTCAAATGCTCCATAATAACATTTTTTGTTTGTTACTTTGATCATTGTAACGCTTTTCCAGAGACACCAGCCATAAGAAGTCCAAGTTCCTTTTCATTTGTCTCAGATGGAAGTCTTTCTCCCATAATTTTACCGTCGAACATAACTGCTATTTTGTCAGACAATGACAAGATCTCATCCAATTCAACCGATATTAACAAGATTGCTTTTCCCCTATCACGAAGGGCAACAATTTGCTGGTGGATAAACTCAATAGCCCCGATATCAACCCCTCGCGTTGGTTGGCCTACCAAAAGTAAGTCGGGGTCACGCTCTATTTCCCTTGCTAATACTATTTTTTGTTGATTTCCTCCTGAGAAATTTTTTGCCCTTAATTTTGCATCAAGAGGTCGAACATCGAACCGGTCCAGCTTTGCCTCCGCTTCTTTTCGAATGGCATTATTGTCCATAAAAAACCGGTTTGTTTGGTTAGATTTCTCACGGTGATAACCGAATACTGAATTTTCCCATGCCATGAAGTCCATTATCAGTCCTTCGCGTTGTCTATCTTCGGGCACATGAGCTATTCCTTGGGCTCTCCTTGCTTGGCCATCCCCAGCCACCCCAGTCGATAAGTCAATTTCTGATCCTTTTATTTTGACAGACCCATTTGCTTTCTGATAGCCACCTAAAACTTCTAGGAGTTCTGATTGCCCATTTCCTGCAACACCAGCGACACCAAGAATTTCACCTGCTCTCACAGAAAGACTTACATTTTTTAAGCGCTGGACACCGAAATCATCAAACATATTAAGATCTTCGATTTCTAGCACTGGATTTTCAGGCTTTGCAGGACTTTTATCCACACGGAGTAAAACTTTTCGACCGACCATGAGCTCTGCTAGATCCTCTGGACTAGTTTTGTTAGTTTCCAATGTTGCGGTCATTTCACCTTGCCGCATCACACTTACTGTATCAGTAATATCCATTATCTCCCGAAGTTTATGGGTGATTAATATAATAGTTTTTCCCTCCTCACGAAGCCGTTTAAGTATCCTGAAGAGTTGGTCCGCCTCAGCTGGAGTTAGAACTCCAGTGGGCTCATCTAAAATTAGAATATTTGCTTTTCGGTAAAGAGCCTTAAGTATCTCTACCCTTTGCTGCATCCCAACCCCTATATCTTCAATAATTGCATCAGGATTGACGTTTAATTCATATTCTGAGGCTAAAGTGGCAAGTTCTGCTCTGGCCTTACTAAGAGATGGTGAAAGTAGGGCTCCGCTTTCTGCCCCGAGAACAATATTTTCGAGGACTGAAAAATTTTCAACAAGCTTAAAATGCTGAAAAACCATTCCAATCCCTGCTGCTATTGCGGCTTGGCTATCTGGGATCGAAATTTTTTTACCATCTACAAAAATTTCGCCAGCGTCAGCTCTGTAAAACCCATATAAGATAGACATCAAAGTTGATTTTCCAGCACCATTTTCTCCAATAATACCGTGAATTGTTCCAGGCATGACACGGATGGTTATGTCTTTATTGGCTTGAACTGGTCCAAAGGATTTCGAAATCCCCTTGAGCTCAATTGCTGGGTTCAAAGTCATTTATTTCTCAATGCAATTAAAAAACCGCACCTGATAAGTGCGGTTTTTTTGATTTAAAACTGATTAAAACGAAACAGCTGGGCAGGTTTCATCATCAGTATAATTATGTACCGACATTGATCCGTTAGCGATTGAAGACGAAGCAGCGTCAACAGCTGCTTTCATGTCAGCAGATATCAGAGAAGCATTATGCTCATCTAATGCATAGCCAACTCCACCATTGGATATACCCATCTGAAAATTTCCTGTTTCTAAAGCTTCGCCAGCTGAAAACGCTTCGTAAACAGCATTGTCAACGCGCTTTAGCATAGAAGTTAAAACTTGTCCTGGGTGAAGGTAGTTTTGGTTTGCATCAACGCCGATAGACAGGATTCCCTCATCGGCCGCAGTTTGAAGGACCCCTACACCAGTTCCGCCGGCAGCCGCGTACACTACATCTGCGCCCTGGCTGATTTGAGCCTTAGTAAGTTCAGAGCCTTTGACTGGGTCATTCCATGCAGCAGGCGTTGTACCTGTCATATTGGCTATAACTGTTGCATCTGGATTTACTGCTTTTACTCCCTGAGCGTATCCGCATCCAAAACGTCTGATTAAAGGTATATCCATGCCCCCAACAAAACCAACTGTGCCTGTTTTCGACGCTTGTGCTGCAAGCATTCCAACCAGGTAGGAACCTTCGTGTTCGTTAAATCCAATACCTCGTACGTTTGGCAGGCTTAGCCAATTCACGTCTATCACCGCAAATTTTGTATCTGGATAATCTGGCGCTACCTTCCCCAAAGAGTCAGCGAATGCGAAGCCAGCCATTACGATAGGGTTCGCACCAGCTTCCGCAAATCTGCGAAGTGCTTGTTCCCGCTGAGCCTCATTTTGAAGCTCTATCTCTCTAAAGGATCCTCCTGTTTCATCTGCCCAACGCTGAGCGCCCGTAAAAGCAGACTCGTTGAACGATTTATCAAATTTACCCCCAAGATCAAAAATAATAGCAGGTTCTGCTAAAGCAAGACCTGCACTCATGGTCAAACCAACAGCGGTTGACACCATTCTAGTAACGATATTCATCTATATCTCCCGATTAATTGTTAGTTGGCCCAATAAAATCAACCAACCTCATTTCGTAATAAGGACAAGATTCTCATTGATGGTCAACCAAATAATTTCATTTATGAGACACAAAATTATAAATATTGTTTAAATCAGATGTAGATCTTTTTGCATAACCAATGCATCCTCAAGCTTTCCGTTTTTGTCACGAGAATATGATTTTCGAACGGAGATTTTTTTATAATTTAATTTTTTATAAATTTGAATTGCAGTTTTATTTGATTCGCTTACTTCAAGGGTCAATTTTCTCGCGCCGATTTCGACTATTTTTTTTTCAATCTTCAATAAGCAATTGGTTGCTAATCCTGTGTTTTGTTTAATTTTGTCTGTAACTAGGAGTAGAAGCTCTGCCTCTGATTCTATAACTCTTGCAAGAGCAAAGCCATGTTCATGGCATTCGGCAAGAACACCGTTTGAAGATAGAATCTCCGCAAATTCGTGAGCATCCCACATACGGTGGTTAGCTTCAGAGTTCGAGTGAAGTTTTGCCATCTTCTCTGGTGTCATTTAATTAGAGAAACTTTTTCAGTGTGAGGCTGAGCATCTGCTGGCTTTATATAAAGTGGAGCTGGTTTAGATAAACTAAATTTTAGATCTGCACCAAGCATGGCCATATTCTCAATGAACTTTTCTCCTTTTGGTCTATACGCAAAACCTTGTGGCGCGATACCATCTTTCGCAAGGTTAGTTTTGTAATTTCCGTTCAGAGTCCCAAAGTAATACAAATTGTGCCTAGCTGGAATTACTGCAACCTTGTATTTCTTTTGTCCATAAAGAGATGCTTGGAAGCTATTTACGCCTGAAATTGGTACTTTCAAAGACAATGAAAGTCCTTTAGCGGCTGCCAGCCCGATGCGAATGCCAGTAAAGTTTCCTGGACCAATCCCGACTACTATAAAGTCAATCCTTGTTTTTTTAATCTTAGCTTTCTTGAGTGCATCTTCTATCACTTCAAATAGAAGTTCAGCTTGCCCGTTTTTCATTTCTTTTACAGACGTAAAAACTGTCCCGCTAAGAAAAATTGCCGCTGCACAATGGGTGGTTGACGTATCAATTGCTAGTAAGCAATTAGCTCTATAGTCCAACTGGCCGAACTTCAGTAACCTCTGGAATATAATGCCTTAAAAGGTTCTCTATCCCCATTTTTAGGGTCATTGTTGAGGAAGGACAACCTGCGCATGCACCTTGCATTTGCAAATATACAACTCCACGTTCAAATCCATGAAAAGTTATGTCTCCTCCATCTTGCGCAACGGCAGGACGCACTCGACTATCCAATAACTCTTTAATCTGGCCAACTATCTCGGTGTCCTCTCCTGAGTGCTCTGCGTGAACGCTTCCAGTTTGTTCACCATCAATTACAGGGGCTCCTGAATGAAAATGATCCATTATCGCCCCAAGGATACTAGGTTTGATGTGCTCCCAGTCTATACTATCTTGCTTAGTAACTGTGACAAAATCATTTCCCAAGAAAACACCTGTTACCCCGTTTAGAGCAAACAGCCGCTCGGCTAGTGGAGATGAATTAGCACTATCTGAATTAGGAAAGTCCGCAGTCCCTTGCTCCATAACTGTTTGTCCGGGCAGGAATTTCAATGTGGCTGGGTTAGGAGTTGACTCCGTCTGAATAAACATTTTGAATTCCTTTCTTCCTACAAGATATGCTCACTACTAGTTGAAATGTCAAGTGTTTAGAATGATTCTAAATTAGGTAATTGCTTCTAGTCTTTCTTTTGATAAATCTCCTGGAACAACAGTAATTGGAATTGGCAATGAGCCGGCATTTTTGCTTAATTGAGTTACTATTGGTCCTGGCCCCTTTTTGTCAGTACTGGCGCCGAGTACTAAAATCCCTATTTCTGGGTCATCTGATATTTGTGCTAATATTTCAGGGACGACTTCGCCTTCTCGGATCACTAAGGTTGGATCAATTCCTTGTTTGTCTCGCATCCACTTGGCAAATACTTCGAAATGAACCTCTATTCGTTCTTTGGCCTCTGCACGCATCAAATCGGCAACCCCAATCCAGTGATTAAATTCTTCCGGAGGGATTATCGAAAGTACTTCTACACCTCCTCCTGATTTTGCAGCGCGCATTGCTGCAAATCGTATCGCGTTGAGGCATTCTTTGCTGTCATCTAAAACTACTAAAAATTTACGCATTAAATTCTCCACCACCCAGCATGCACTAGGAATGAAGCGTTTGCAATCTTTCGGTTATGGAAGCAGCAGATCATTATAAAACTGCTATTTAAGAAACTTAAACTATGGTTGTAATATACCGATTATATCGTACGTTTTTTGCAAAATTGGACCTGCAATTTTTCGTGCTCTTTCTGCACCTTTGGCAAGAATCATATCTATTTCCTCGGAATTTTGCATTAGTCGATTCATTTCTGTTGAAATTGGAGACAAGAGTTCAACCGCTCGTTCGGCTAAAATTGGTTTAAATTCAGAAAATTGTTTGCCCCCAACTTCCTTTAATGTGCTTTCGATGGATTGGTTGCTGAGCGCTGAGTAGATTGTAACGAGGTTTTCTGCTTCGGGTCGATTTTTCAAACCTGGTATTTCTGACGGCAAGGCACCAGCATCTGTCTTCGCTTTTTTGAATTTAAGAAATATTGTATCCGCATCGTCACCCATGTTGATCCTACTTAGATCGGATGGGTCTGACTTTGACATTTTTTTTGTTCCATCTCGCAAACTCATTACTCTTGAAGCAGTGCCTCCAATTACTGGCTCAGTCACTGGGAAAAAATCCACTTTGTAATCATGGTTAAACTTTATTGCGATATCTCTTGTTAGTTCAAGATGTTGTTTTTGATCGTCACCCACTGGAACATGTGTCGCATGGTATAATAAAATATCGGCAGCCATAAGTGCAGGATATGCAAATAAACCAAGGGCAGCATTTTGAGAATTTTTTCCTGCCTTATCCTTGAATTGTGTCATTCGTTGCATCCAGCCCATCCTGGCCACACAATTAAAAATCCACCCAAGCTGTGCGTGCTCGGGCACAGCTGATTGGTTAAAAAGAATTGCGGAATTAGGATCTATTCCTGCAGCAATAAAAAATGCTGCGATCTGTCTGGTATTATCTCTCAGTTCCAACGGATTTTGCCACGCTGTTATCGCATGTTGATCCACTACACAGTATATCGTTTCGTAGTCTTCGCTTTGCATTTCAACAAAGCGTTTAACTGCTCCTAAGTAATTCCCTAATGTCAGTCCTCCTGTAGGTTGGACACCTGAAAACACTCGTTTTTCAAACTTTTTTAATGAAGACTGTTTTTCTATGTCTACCATAGACAAGGCCCCTGAAGAGTTATTTCACTGACTCAGTAAGCATGTAGCTGCCGCACGTCAAGAAGCCTTATTGATGGTCTTTTAATATCAAATATCTATTTATCCGACTTTTTCAAAATTTTTCGGAAAAGCCCTCAATAGATAAATAAATAGTAGATATGCTGAGATACCGATAAATATTAACGCAACTGCAAAAAGCACTCGCTCAATTGAAGTTTCCATTGTGCTTTGTAAGTTTTGATTTATTGCCCATAAAATACAACCCATCGCTAAACTCGCAAAAAAAGTACGTTGAATTCGATCAGTAGAAGTTTTTAATGCACTTGCGGCCTGTCCAAATTGTTTTGCTCTGAGCCATAGTAGAATAGTTGTGACCCATGCAGACGCGCTTGCAGCTATCGCAACGGCAATCCAACCCATAATTTGCAAAAGCCCTATGGCAAGAATCGCATTTAATATCATTGAAACAAATGCAAATCTTAGCGGGGTCTTAGTGTCTTCGCGGGCAAAGTATAATGGTTGTAATAGTTTTTGTATCATAAACGCTGGAAGTCCAATACCGTAAATAGTAGTCGCATATGATATTGCTAATGCATCGTCTTTCGTTGTTTTCCCGTGTTCAAAAAGTGCTGACACAAGTGGCAGTGGAATCAAGCACAGAGCAAAGCTGGAAGGCAGTGCCACAAACCATATCATTTCTGCACTCTGTGAATATGTATGCTGAGCTTTAGTACTATCGCCTGATTTTAAATGACGCGATAGTTTTGGTAAAAGAACTGTTCCCACCGCTATTCCAGCTATGCCTAGAGGAAGCTGATATAGCCTATCCGCAAAGTATAAGAAACTTATTGCACCGGTTTCTTGACTTGCAACGAGCTGCCCAACCAATAGATTTATTTGGAGCACGCCACCAGCTAATGCAGCAGGTATCGCGATTTTAATCAGTTTGGCTATGTCTTTATTCCATTTCGGAAACGCCAAGGTGATTTTAATACCAGTTCTGCGAGTCGCTAGCCAAAGCAAAATTAATTGAAGTATGCCGGCAGTGGGTATCGACCAAACCAGCCATACTATTATGTCGCTGTTTATCGCCCAAGCGATAAGAAGGGCGGCCACTATAACAATATTTAAAATAACTGGGGCAGCAGCAGCTACGGCAAATCTTCCAGTTGTATTTAAAATGCCAGAAAATAAAGCTGCCAACGAAATTAATAATATGTAAGGAAACATAACCCTTCCAAATTCGACAGTTAAATCAAATCTTTCATCGGGAGCAAATCCTGCTGCTGTTAAAAATACTAATCCAGGCATAAAAATCATGGCAATTGATGTTAGTATCAAAAGTATTGCTAGTAGGTTTGCAAAAACATTATTCGCAAACTCGTTTGGCTCCATTTTGCTTTCGTACCTCTTTGCAAATAGTGGCACAAATGCAGCATTAAAGGCGCCTTCTGCAAAAAAACGCCTAAAAATATTGGGTAATCTGAACGCAGCTACAAATGCGTCCAATAAAGGTCCTGCCCCGATGAAGGTTGAGAGTAAAATCTCTCTCACCATTCCTAGAATACGGCTGAGTAACGTCCATGAGCCAACAGTTATAACACCTTTTGTAAGATTGACTCGCATTATAGTTCCGCCCGTTTGACGCCTAGCTCTATTGCCGCTCTAAGCTTGTCTTCCAGTGCACGCTGTTTGGAGTGGCTATGAAATTTTAATCCGAAAGTATCCTTGACATAAAAAGTATCCACAACCTGTTCGCCGTATGTGGCAATTACAGAAGAGGCTATGTAAACGTTCATATTTGCCAAAGCTTTTGTTAGATCAAACAAAAGGCCAGGTCGGTCTCTGGTGTCTACTTCAATTAAAGTATAAATGTCAGAGCCATCATTATCAAAAGTAATTGAGGTAGGCACGGTGAATGCTCTCTCGCGTTTTTTCAATTTGTCGCGATCTTTGATAGCTTCTTGAGTTATTACCTCTCCCCTCAATGTTTTTTCGATCATCGCATGTAATCTCTTTAGGTGCGTTACCTTGTAAGGATTTCCATACTTATCCTGAACCCAGAATGCGGCGGTCGCGTATCCATCCTTTGATGTATATGTTCTTGCATCTACTACATTTGCTCCAACAAGTGCTAATGCGCCGGCAAGCCTTGAGAATATTCCCGGATGGTCACTGAGTGCGAAGCATATTCTTGTCGCGTCTCTGTCGTGGTCAGGGTGTAAGTCTATCCTAATCTCGTCATCTGTAATTTCTTTCAATAAATTAGCAAATGTTTCATGAGCGGTTATGTGCAATCCTTGCCAGTAAGGATCGTAATGACGTGATAATTCGTTACGCATTTGTTTTGGATTCCAAGAAACTAGTCGCTCTTTCAGATTTTTCTTGGCCTCAGCACCCCTATTTTCTCTAGTAAGGGCCTCAAATCCATTTTCTAAAACTTTCTTTGTCTGCCTATACAAAGCTCTTATCAGTACTGCTTTCCAATTATTCCATGTGGTTGGACCAACACCGCGAATATCACAAACTGTAAGCACCGTGAGTAAGTCTAACCTATTTACGGTTTGCACCGCTTTAGCAAAATCTCTAACCGTTCTTGGATCCGCAATATCTCTTTTTTGGGCCATATCAGACATTAAAAGGTGATACCTTATGAGCCATTCTACAGTTTCTACTTCCTTCTTGCTCAAGCCCAACCTAGGCGCCACTTTTCTTGCAATCCGCGCACCTAATATAGAGTGATCTTCATTCCGCCCTTTTCCTATATCATGCAGTAGAAGACTGCTGTACAAAATGCGCCTGTTGGCACCTTTTTTCAGAATAGAGCTGGCGATAGGAAGTTCTTCCATTAATTCTTCTCGCTCAATTTTAGCGAGGTGTGAAATACATTGGATTGTATGTTCATCCACAGTATAGCTGTGGTACATATTAAATTGCATCATCGCTACAATCGGTTGAAACTCGGGTATGAAAGCAGCCAATGCTCCTAGTTCATTCATTCTGCGTAGCGCTCTTTCTGGGTTCCCGTGCTTTATCAGCAAATCCATAAAAATACGCTGCGCTTCCTTGTCTTGGCGCATTTCATCATCGAAAAGATGAATGTTAGCAGAAACCAATCGCATCGCATCTGGGTGAATTAATAAGCCCGTTCTAAGTGCCTCTTCAAATAAGCGCAAAAGGTTCAGCTTATCTTCTAAAAATACTTCAAATGATTTTACCGATAATCTATTCTGCAAAACTGTGTATGGATCTTTAATTTGAGGTAGTCGTCTAAAAATTCTTTGAAGTAGAGGCATTTCTTTTACATGCTTGGCTTCCAAAGCAGTTAGAAATATGCGAGTTATGTCTCCAACTCTTGTCGCATGTGTAAAATAATCCTGCATAAATACTTCGACCGCTCGACGCGCTTTTGTATCTTGGTAGCCCAACTTTGTAGCTATTTCGACCTGAAGATCAAAAGATAATTGATCGCTCGGTCTCTTAGTTAAAATATGGAGATGGCTGCGGATTGCCCATAAAAAACTTTCTGCTTCTTGAAACTTTATAAACTCATCTTTTCTTAACATTCCAAGTTCGACCAGTTCCGATTGTTCCTTTACACGATATAAATATTTCGCAATCCAAAATAATGATTGCAGATCCCGAAGCCCGCCTTTGCCTTCCTTAACGTTGGGTTCTACCATGTATCTTTGGCCACCTTGCTTCTTGTGCCGAAGGTCACGTTCGTCTAATTTCGCGGATATAAACTCTTTAGTTGTCGAATTGAATAATTCAGACCATAACCGTTTTTCTAACTCCTTTGCAGAAGCATAATCACCATCGACAAAACGCTGCTCTAATAAAGCGGTACGAATGGTGTAATCTTCTTTTCCCAATCTCATGCAGTCGTTGATCGTTCGTGAAGAATGTCCAATTTTTAGTTTTAAATCCCATAATATATACAGAATAGCTTCGATTACACTTTCAGCCCAAGGTGTAATTTTATATGGCGTTAAAAAAAGAAGATCTACATCAGAATATGGAGCCATTTCTTTGCGTCCATATCCTCCGACTGCGATTATGGATAGTTTTTCAGCCTGTGTTGGGTTTGGTGCTGGATGAAGCCATATTTTGCTTATATTCCACACTGCTTTAATAATGGAGTCCGTGAGCCAAGTGTATGATCGGATGACTTTTCCAGCTGAGAAGGGGTTTTTAGTAAAACTTTCTTCTATTTCAGCCATTCCTGCTTTTCGGATACGCTGGAGTTCGACAACTACGTTATCTCGAAAACTTTTCAAGTCTGATGCTTTTGAATGACAAGTGGTTAAAAAATTTGAAAATTTAACAGCGTCAAAAATTTTTTCTGGCGCTGAAATTAGATCTGTCTCATCCAAATTAGGTTTTAATGAACCAGGATCACATACCGTAATGGTTAAACGATTGGGGCGCGTCGTCAATTATGTTCACCTGTGAGTTTTTGATTTGTGCGATAGCTAAACCGCGCTGGTTGGACCCAGCAGGTGTGAAACGGAAAATCCCGTCAACACCGGTAAAGCCCGATTTTCTTGTAAGAGCTCTTGTAGTCACTGCGGTGGAGTGTCCTGATTGTGCAAGGGCACCGATTGCTGAAATAGCATCAAACGCTAATCCCGCCAGTGGATGTGGTTTTTCCCGATACTCTGCGGAGTAGTGATCTGAAAAAATTTCGTATCTTATTGTTTCAGGAACTGTAAACCAACCTCCTTGAAGACCTGGCAAAGCTATGTTTTGTGAGGGTATGTCCCATCTGGCCAGTCCAGCGTACTGAATTTTTTGGGGATTAAGTCCAGCCTCAGGTAGTAGCTGAGCTAACAATGGCAATGCGCCTGCACTATTCGACGTAAGCAAAAGTAAATCAGCGTCATATATTTTCGTTGCTGCTCTTACGAGTGGAACTGAATTCACCACACTTTCTTGCGTAAATGAAAAGCTTTGTGTTGCAACGATCCTAATTTTTGACTTTTTTGTTGCAGCCTCCAGTGCGTCGCGTCCCAGTCTACCTTCAATGGTGTCAGGGTATATAATCACGGCTCTTCTTTTCCCTTTGGTGGAAGCAAAATTAATTAAGCGCTCTGCAGTATTTTCGAATGTCTTTCCGATTATAAACAAGTTACCACCAGCTATGGTAGGATTGTTTGAAAAACTTATCACATTAATATTCCTGTTGGATAGTGCGAGCCCTACTTCGTTGGCGGCGTCTCCAAAGAGAGGTCCCATGATAATTTTTGCGCCCTCCTTTACCGCTAGCTTGGCCTGATTGGCTGCAATCTTAGAAGATCCGTATGTATCATACACTTTTAGATCTATTCTTGCGGTATCCAATTGAGATATCGCAAGCCGACTGGCATTTTCAAGACTAGTGGCTACACTGGCCGCATTACGAGAAGTCTTTGGAACTAGTAAAGCGACTGGAATAGGCTCCTCTAAATTAATCAATTGACCAGTCCCGATTGAAGAGGTTTGCATTTCGCATGCACTTATGAAAAACATTAATATGCCTATTAATGGAACTGATGGTATTTTTTTTGCAAATCGTGACAGTTGAAGAGTCATAACCAAAGCTCGCATAGAATTCTGATTCAGACCTTCATAATAGACGTGTTTAAGGTGGGGTCTAGAGGTGAATTATCATTATGAAAAATTGAAGTCAGGTCTTTATCTTGTTGCAACACCACTAGGTTCGGCTAGAGACATAACGCTCAGGGCACTTGATGTTCTACATTCCTGTGACGCAATAGTGGCGGAAGATACTCGATTGATGCGTAAGCTACTGAACATACATAATATTTCAATCAATGGTAGACCCTTGTTTTCATACAACGATTTTAATGGTGATCGCGTACGACCAAAAATTTTGAGTTTATTGAGCTCAAATAAAGCGGTAGCCTATGCATCAGATGCAGGTATGCCGTTAATTGCTGACCCGGGATATCAACTTTCGAAACAGGCAGCAGAAAGAGGTTTTTATGTTACTTCAGTTCCAGGTGCATCCGCGTGCCTTACTGCATTAAGTCTTTCTGGGTTGCCCACTGATCGCTTTTTCTTTGAAGGATTTCTTCCGGTTAGCACTGAAAAAAGACGTGAAAAGTTGAAAGAGCTCGCGCAAATACCGAGTACCTTAATTTTTTATGAATCGCCAAAAAGATTACTGAAAGTGTTTAATGATTTAGTTGCTATCATGGGGGAAAATCGACGTGCAGTCATTGCTCGTGAGTTAACAAAAAAATTCGAACAAATAATATCTGGCACATTGGGTGAACTACATGCCTTCATACAAAAAGAGAATTTAAAGGGAGAGTTGGTAGTGTTACTTGACCGTCCTTTGTCAACAGGCTTGACGGATACAGACGTAAA
>CENJ01039120.1_pt1 | contig 18680 bp, 17 predicted proteins | sample 356161 | NCBI WGS metagenome assembly CENJ01 (sample SAMEA2619531, study PRJEB7988) | marine metagenome | biome: marine biome (ENVO:00000447); feature: surface water layer (ENVO:00002042); material: "saline water (ENVO:00002010), including plankton (ENVO:xxxxxxxx)" | depth 5 m
AACCAAGGTCTATTAGAGCAAGAAGTAACATATGCTAACCTTTCTGGTTCTGTTTACGAACTACCAGCAGGTTCTCTTGGTGTTGCAATAGGTTGGGAAGGACGTACCGAAAGAGGTGATTATCTTTCATCCCCAATCGATTACCTTTCAGGTGCAGCTCCAAACTCATTAACAAGATCAAGCTATGTTGGTGATATTGGTGGAGCCTATGAAGTTGATGCTACTTACTTTGAGGTTTCAGTACCGTTAGTGGGTGGTTCAATGAATATTCCTTTTGTTGATTCACTTGTTTTAGACTTCTCAGGCAGAAATATCGATAACAACCTTGCAGGTTCTTACGATGTTGAAGCAACATCAATTGCGTGGAGAGTTACAGATGACATTAGTATACGAGCTAGTGAACAAACAGCTGTTAAAGCCCCAGCAATTGGAAGTTTATTCCAACCACAAATTACATCATACGCATTTGCTAGACCAGATCCTTGTGACTTTAGATATAGAGGTACAGGTAGAGCGCCAGATGTTAGAGAGGCTAACTGTTTAGCAGAGGGCTTATCTCCAGACTTTGTTAGTATTGCAGTTAACGCTTCAGTTCAAGGTTTAAGTGGTGGTAACCCTAACTTAGAGAATGAGTTGGGTGAGACATCATCTGTTGGACTTATCTATCAACCTTCATGGTTTGCTGATGTTTTAGTTGGTGATCTAAGCTTTAGTGCTGACTATATCAAAATTAACCTTGATGATTACATAACATCATTTTCATTAGGTGAAAACTTAATTGCTTGTTATGACTTTGAAGATTATCCAAACAGATACTGCGATAACTTCCAAAGGGATGCTGATGGACAAATTGTTTATTGGGAAGCTGGACTTGTTAACGCAGGTTTAATTGAATTTGCAACCTACATTTGGAATGCTGATTATTTAGTAGATGCATCCGAGCTTATAAGTTTTGTAACAAGAGATAATGTGGCTACAGACTTAGGTTCATTTGCAGTAAGATGGAGAGCTTATCAACAGGTTTACTATCTTGATGCTGCTAGTGGAGATCCTGATGATCTAGTTGACACAACTGGTGAATTTGGAAACGATGAGTGGTTCTACGATACAACCATTGAATATCGTTACAATGATTTTTATGCTTATCTTGTTGGAAACTCAAGATCAGGTGGAAAAATTAATGTGTTCCAACAGTATGATGATCAATATTTAGATCTTGATGGAAACCCAATATCAGAATTCAAAGGTTATACTTTCTGGAATGCTGGTTTTGGCTACCAAGTTAATGATGGTCTTTCTCTTAGACTTATCTTCAACAACGTTATGGATTATGACGGGACCGAAGATGTATTTACTAGAGAAGCAGATATTATTAGCGTAGGTAGAACAGTTACAGCAGGATTTAACTGGAGATTCTAATAATTTAGTCGTAATTAGAGGGGAGGGTAACCTCCCCTTTTTTTTATCTGAAAGTACTGTATACTTATACAGTATGGATGAACTAAAAAACTATTTTCTTTCTAATAAAGATGATGACTATTTTTTAAGGAAAATAGCCTTTCAATATTTTTCAAATGATATGAGTGCAGCCAAATATTTCGTTTCGACACTTCAAGACGAAGAAAATGCATCTTCTTTTACTAAATAACTTTTATAATTTTTTATATTGAATTATCATTTTCTTAATTGTCCCATGTTCTATCAAATCAGAGAGATACAGCATGTTAGATTAATTCTCTGTACAAGGAGGTGATCCAAATTAGTATTAACAAAATCACAGGATTATCAGGAGGTAACTGCTGACAACAGTTTAATCCTAATCCGACTATAAGTTTTACTTATGGAATAGCCTCTTTTTAAGAGGCTTTTTTTTTATGAACTTCAAAAATTTTCTTATTCTTTTAATTGTTTCTATTTTATGGGGCAGTTCATTCCTATTTCTAAGGCTTCTTGTTGTTGATGGCCTTGAACCGCTTCAAATTGTATCAATTAGAATGTTTGTAGCTGCTATTTTCATAGCCCCCTTTTTTTTAAATAAATTAAGAAAACATTCGTTCTATTATCATGGTTTTTCTTTTTTATTAATTGGGATTTTAAATACAGCTTTACCATTTTCATTATTTTCCTATGCCTCTCTTCAACTTGGCGCCGGATCTCTATCAATCCTCCAAGCCACAGTGCCAATATTCACTGCATTACTATTATTCAGTTTATATAGAGGTGAATTTTCCTGGACAAAATTAATAGGTGTCTTAGTTGGTTTCTTTGGTTTATTTATACTTGTTGGACCAAGTAGTTCATTGGATACATTCTCAGGCATTTTATGTATTGTCGCATCGCTATCATATGCTGTTTCTGGTATTTATTTAGCTAAAACCCCTGATGATATGAATAACTCTCTCATAGGAATGGGCTCGATTGTTGTTGGGGCAATTATAATGCTTCCATTTATATTTACAGGAACAAGTTCAATTTTTGAAATTAGCAGCAAGTCGTGGTTATATTTATTTATATTAGGTGTTATCAATACCTCCCTAGCATATGTAGTATTTATTAAACTTATCAAAAGAATAGGACCAATAAATGCATCTTTTGTTACCTACTTGGTCCCACTATCAAGCATATCCTTAGGAATCCTATTTCTTAATGAAACACTTAGTTTTGTAATGGTTTTAGGGGGTTTCCTCATATTATTAGGTGTTTTTTTTGCAAATACCCCAAAAAAAGGCTAAAACTGAGCCGATTGCATTGTTTCTGTGGTTGATCTGTGACAATATCGGTACTTAAACGTTAAAATTGTTGTTCCGCGTAAGTTAAATAGCAAGGGGACACAGGAGGAATGTCGATGTTTTATAAAAATGCACTTAGATGCACTTTATTTTTACTACTATTTTCTTCTCCATACATGTTTTCTCAGGAAGACGCCGCAGACGAATCTGCCGAGGATGTAGAAGAAGTTGTTGTAACAGGGTCTAGAATAAAAAGATCCAATTTTGAAACCAATGCTCCAGTTACAGTTATTACTGCTGAAGACATTGAAAATAGAGGTTATACAAAAGCTGCTGAAGCACTTTTTGCATTGCCTTTCGTTGGTATAGGAGCTAGTAACTTCGGTGATAGTGCCTATGATGGTTCTGAGGATATCGGTCAAAATATCGGTGATAGTTTTGGTCTTGGTGCACAAAGAACTTTAACACTTGTTAATGGTAAACGATTTGTTTCAGGTAACTCAGCTATCGGTGGCTTAGGCTCAGCTGTAGATACTAACAATATTCCAAATGCCTTAATCGAAAGAGTTGAAGTAAAATCTGTTGGTGGAGCAGCCGTTTATGGTGCTGATGCTGTAGCAGGTGTTATTAACTTTATCCTAAAAGAAGATTATGAAGGTCTAGAATTTTCATACGATTATAATTCTTTATTAGCCGACTTCGAAGGAGCTGAAGAAGCATTTAGATCTTTAATGGGTTTCAATTCAGCAGACGGACGAGGCAATTTTGTTCTTTCTTTGGAGATGTCAAAAACACCTAGGATCGATGAAACAATGCTTCCTTATAGACAAAACTATCTTTATAGAACTACTCTATTAGACGCTGCATATTCAGGTCAAAGTGGTTTTTATGAAAACTATACGCTTTATGGTTTAAGTAAAAATGGTTTTGCCACATGTGGATCTACTGTTTTATATAACAGAGGTGCTGGACTTTGTGATGACGGGTTTGCTTATGAATTTGACAACGACGGAAATCTTACACAAGCTGTACCAGGTCTTAGAACTGGTAATGCAGTATGGTCAGTTGGTGGAGCAGGTTTATATCTCGATCAATATGGATCTTTTTCAAACTCATATGATAGATATAATGTTTCATCTTTTTATACATATGATATTTCTGATAATGTAAAATTTAAGACTGAAATATACAGCTCACAATTTGAAACATTTCCAACAGTAACACAACCTCAGTACCAATCAGGACTTTTTGGTGGTACAGCTCAACCCCCATTTCTACCATTAGACTATCCTTACTTTTCTCAACAAGCTAGAGATACATTAGCTGGTCTGACAGTAGATGGAGAAGCAATTGAGGGTGTTTATTTACAATGGGCTCCATTAAGTTGGGTTCCGAGACCAACAAATGCTAGTTCAACATCAAGCTTTAACTTTTCTCTTGAAGGGGCTTTAGCTTTACTGGGCAGTGAATTTGATTGGGAAGTTGGATATTCCTTTGGTAAGAGTAAAGTGCTCGCAACTGAAGTTGATTACATTGATGGACGTTTTTTTGCTGCTATTGATGTAGGAATTAATCCGGCTACAGGTTTAATTGATTGTAGGTTCAACTATGAAAGCAATTACAGAAACAGAATAATGCCAACAGTATACGGCAACCAGGCTGTAGATGGAGGACTATTGCTAGGATCTCCTGGCGATTGTGTTCCAGTTCAACCATTTGGTTACTACACACCATCACAAGAGCAGCTTGATTACGTAACAGCAAATATTTTCTCAAATAACGAAATTAATCAAATAGTAAGGTTTGGTAATGTTCAAGGAGCATTATTTGGTCTTCCAGCTGGAGACGTATTAGGTCTGGTTGGTTTTGAATCAAGAAAAGAAAGTGTTGATTACAAAGTTGACGGTGGTTCAAAGGCACAAGTTTATAGAAGTGGATACTCTGCTGACGTAAGTGGAGCTTTTAATACCTCAGATGTATACTTTGAGTTATTCGTGCCAGTTCTTGGAAACGGTTTTGGTGAACTATCCTTAGGTGGAGTGAGTTTACTAAAAGGTGTTGATCTTGAATACTCATACAGAGAACTAGATAATAGTCTAGCTGGTGTCGACGAAGCTGATAACCTTGGATTAAATCTAAGAATTAATGATGATCTAAGATTAAGACTTAATCAACAAAATGCGGTTAGAGCTCCATCAATGGGAGAGCTTTTCCAGCCAGTTGTAGCAACTGGATCATTTGTTAATGATCCTTGTGACCAAAGCTTTATCGATGCAGGACCAAACCCAGCAGTTAGAAGAGCAAACTGTTTGGCTGATGCAGCAAGCTATAATGTAGACATCACAAACTGGGAATCTTTTGCTAAGAATGCATCAGTTCAAGGTAGAAGTGGTGGAAACATCAACCTAGCTAACGAGGCTGCAGAGGCTCAAGGTTATGGATTAATTTTCCAACCAAGTTTTGTACCAGGTGAACTATCATTAGCAATAGACAAAATTGTAATTGATATCTCAGATGCCATAACATCTTACACACCTACACAAATCATGAATGCTTGTTATGATTCAACAAGTTTCCCTAATAATCCATTCTGTGGACAGTTCTTTAGGGGTTCAGATTTTCAACTACTTAGAGGTGCTGGAGAAGTTGCATATATTGCAGGACAAGTTAACGCTGCTGTTTTTGAATATGAGTCAACAATTTCAGAGTTGAACTATTTCAATTCAGTTTCTGATTTTGCAAACTTTGCATTCGGTTGGTTAGGAGCAGATCTTGCGGATAAATATGGTGAATTCAATTTGAATGTTAAACATATTTATAATGAGAAAGACTTATTCTCAGCAACAGGTACAGATATCAACGATAATACTGGTGAATTTGGTAACAATGCTAGAAACCAGTTTTACACTCAGCTACAGCATTATTATGGGCCATTTATGTCCTATGTTGATGTGTTTTACTATGGCGAGGGTAAATTTGATAATGATTGGGATTATAATGAGCAACCTGATAAGTATGTAAATACTTTGAATGGAACTTATTTGCCAAATCATATCGATGGTTGGTATATGGTAAATGCTGGATTGAACATTGATGCTTCTGAATATGGTCTTGATGGATTAGTTCTAAGATTTAGAGTTAATAATCTATTAGATTGGGAAGCAACAAGTGTTTGGCATAGAAACCAATTACGTGACGGTGGAACAGGTGCTAACTATGGTAGTGCTAGTGGTGAAGGAGGAGTTATCGGACAAAGATTATCCTTCGGATTTAACTACAAGTTCTAACTCAAAACATTCCTAAATAAAGGGCCCTTAATAGGGCCCTTTTTTTTGGTGCGCCTGGGAAGATTCGAACTCCCGACCCTCTGGTTCGAAGCCAGATGCTCTATCCAGCTGAGCTACAAGCGCTAGTAACCTGATGCTTGACCATCTTTTCTGCTTTCTGATGCTCCAAAATAAACACCATCCTTAAACATTATAGCTTGATAGCCTCCAAATCCGCCTCTTTCATCTTTGAGGATGTGTCCTAACTCGGATAATTTATTTCTTGTATCTGTTGAGAATCGTGATTCAAGAACGAGATAACCTCCATCAACCATAATCTCACCTGTTGGTTCAGAAGAGCCCATATGTCTAATTCTTGGTGCATCGCCTGCTTCTTGTAAATTCATATCAAAATCAACTAGATTTATGACAATTTGCGCATGACCTTGTGGTTGCATTGCGCCACCCATTAAACCAAAGCTAACAAATGGATTGCCATCTTTAGTTATAAACGCTGGTATTATAGTATGAAAAGGTCTTTTACCTCCAACGAGTGAATTCCTATGTGTAGGATCCATGCTAAACATTTCTCCTCTATCTTGAAGCATAAAACCTGTATTATTGGGTATTACTCCAGATCCCATTCCTCTGTAATTGCTTTGGATTAATGAAACCATATTTCCAAAGCTATCCGCTACAGTTAGATAAATAGTATCTCCATTTTCCAGTCCTGCATCATATCTTTGAGCAGCACTATTTAGATCTATTAATTTCAAACGTTCTGATGAATAGTCCTTTGAAATAAGAATGTCTGTGGGAATAGATGAAAAATTTGGATCAGCATAGTATTTAGCTCTATCTTCAAACGCTAATTTTTTGGCTTCAGTAAACAGATGTATGTATTCAGCTGAGTCTAGACCCATATCTCTGATATTGTAGTTTTCAAGTATATTAAGAATCTGTAGTGCTGCAATACCTTGTCCATTTGGAGGCAATTCCCAAACATCATAACCTCTATAATTTGTTGACACTGGATCTATCCATTCAGGCAGAAATCTTCCTAAGTCGTTTAAATTCATTGGATTACCATTTTTATTTAACGTCTTTACAATTTCCTCAGCTATTGACCCCTCATAAAAAGATCTTCCATAGGTGGAAGCTATAGACTTATAAGTATTTGCTAAAAGGGGATTCTTGAAGATCTCTCCTTTTTTAGGTGTCTCTCCACCAGGCATCCAAATTGAACTAAAATTTTCATAGTCTTTAAACCTGATACTTGTTCTATCAAGATAATAAGAAATAAGTTCAGTTACTGGAAATCCTTGATCTGCATAATTAATTGCATTATTAAAAAGCTGGTAAAACTCTAATTTCCCAAATCTTTTATGCAATGCTGACCAGCCTGCAACAGCTCCTGGAACTGTAACAGGTAACGCTCCATATGCGGGAATCTTATCAAAACCTTGATCTTTTATAAGTTGAATATTTAATTTTTCTGCTGCTGGGCCGGACGAGTTCAAGCCATATAGCTTTTTAGTCTTAGCATCCCATACGATAGCAAATAAATCGCCACCAATACCACAACCAGTAGGCTCAGCAAGTCCTAATACAGCATTAGCAGCAATTGCCGCATCAATTGCATTTCCACCAGATTTTAAAATATCTAATGCGGTTTGTGTGGCTAAAGGGTGACTTGTTGCAGCCATCCCATATTGACCAATAACTTCAGATCTTGTTGCAAATGGTAGTCCAGTAAGTCTGTCATAAGCAAAGAAGCTATTCATTATTAAGAGAATTGGAAGTAGAATTTTTTTCATAATAGTCCTTATATATGGCGCGCTTGGGAAGATTTGAACTCCCGACCTCTTGGTTCGTAGCCAAGCGCTCTATCCAGCTGAGCTACAAGCGCACAATTAAATTATAATTATATAAACAAAAATCGCGAACTTATGAAATATATAATTGGTGGAGCAGGAATTGCTGGTTTATGCCTGGCAAATTTTCTCGAAAAAGAATCTTTAACTTATTTTTTAGTTGATGATGAAAACACAAAAGATAGACAAACGAATACTGGGATTCAATTAGCCCCAAATTGCCATTATATTTTTAAAAAATTAGGTATTTATAAAGATATTATTACTGCTTCATGTAGCGCTAATGAATTAATTCTATTTGATAGGAAAAGTAAATTTAGAAATAAAATTTTTGTAAAAAATATTGACGATCAAGGCCCAATATTTATTAAAAGAAGCGATTTAATAAATATTCTTAAAAAAAATATACCAAATCAAAAATTTAAGAATCATAAGATTACAAGATTTACACAAACTAATGAAAAGGTTTTCTTACAGCTTGATAAAAATGAGCAAGAATGTGACTACTTTATTAACTCAATGGGATCAAAGGATTTTAAAACTAAATCTTTAGATGGTTCCTCTGCGATATGGGGAGTTGGTTTAACGAGAGATAAAGTTTTCCAGGGTTTAAATCTTTATATGTTTAATGGATTTCATATTGTTACTTATCCACTTCCTAATAATGCTATTGCTTTCACGATCAATTTTTCAAAAAGAAAGAAAAATTTCCTCAATATGAAAGACCAAAAACTATCTAAATCATTTTATAATTATTTGCCTCCATACCTTATTAACTTAATTAAAAGTAGTAAGGACTTTATCTACAAAGATCTTTCAACCTCAAATAATAATTATTGGGGAGAGGGAAGGGTGGTTAATATTGGTGATGCAGCTCATCCTATGTTGCCACATTTAGCACAAGGTGCCTCTCAAGCATTAATAGATGCTGATTTAGTTGGTGAGTATATTAATGCTTCATCATTAAAGGACATTCATACTAATTTAAGATTAAGGGATAAGCTTGTAAATAAAATAAAACTGACATCCAGAATTAATAAATTAATTTACCAATTACCAATGCCTATGAGTTTATTTAGAAATGTTTTTCTACTACTATATAAACCCGACTTTAGTTGGTTATATAACAGCAAATATGGATTTAAGCGTAAATTTAAATAAGATTGCTTTACTTAGGAATTCTCGTGGTGGCAAATATCCAAGTTTAGAATACTTTGCGAACTGTGTCCTTAATTCAGATTGTGTAGGCATTACAGTGCACCCTAGACCAGATGAAAGACACATAACCTACAAAGACGTTATCTTGCTTAAAAATTTATGTCAGAATGCGAATAAATCACTGAATATAGAGGGAAATCCAAAAGAAACAATAGACCACAGCTACAAAGGCTTTTTAAACATTGTTAATGAGATAAAACCGGAACTAATAACACTAGTTCCTGATGAGACTAATCAGCTTACTTCAGACCACGGATGGTCGATAGATGATTATGATGACCTTCAGGGATACTATACAAATATAATGGAGGCAGCTGATGATCAGACGGGTCTTATAAGTATTTTTGTTAATAGTGATGAGCAGGAATTAGAAAAACTTGTTGCTACTGATGATAATTCTATCTACAAACCACATGCTATTGAAATTTTTACAGGCCCTTATTGTGATGCAGTAGAAAGTAACGAAAAAAGCTCGATTAAGAGAGAGTTGGATCATATTAAATCAATTGCCAATCAGGCAAGGAATTTAAACCTCAAGGTTCATGCTGGCCATGATCTGAACTTAGAGAATATAAAAAAATTAATTGAATTAGATATAATTGATGAAGTATCTATAGGACATGCGATAATAACGGAGTCCCTTACGAATGGGTTTAAAAGAACAATCAATAACTACATAGAGGCAATAAATGGATGATAAAGTAATAAAAGACATAAATGATCAAATTAAAGAAAACAAGATTCTTTTATTTATGAAAGGATCACCTTATCAGCCACAGTGTGGTTTCTCTATGAAGGTTGCACAAATATTGCTCTCGTATGATGTTGAATTTAGTTATATAGATGTACTTGAATTTCCTGAAGTCAGAGCAAAACTTCCTTCAATTTCAAATTGGCCAACATTTCCACAATTATTTGTTGATGGAGATTTAGTAGGTGGGTGTGACATTATCACTGAGCTGCATGAAAGCAAAGAATTAGAATCCACACTAAATTGATTTAAGCTTTTACTTGGCTTTGTAAGAAATTCAACTTTCCAACTTTTTCAAGGAGGGCTAGCTGTGTTTCAAGATGATCAACATGCTCTTCTTCACTTTCTAAGATTTTTTGCAACATATCTTTCGAAACGAAATCTCTAACGTCTTCACAATGCTTGATAGCATCTCTAAGATCTGGGATTGCTTCATTTTCTAATTTAAGATCATTACTTAAAACTTCAATTGGTTCTTCCGCTATGTATATAGAGCCAAGATCTTGCAAATTAGGCAGTCCTTCCAAGAAAAGAATTCTTTGAATCAGTTTGTCTGCATGTTTCATTTCGTCCATAGATTCTTCGTACTCATATTCAGCAAATTTATCTAGGCCCCAATCTGAAAGCATTCGTGAGTGAAGAAAATACTGATTAATTGCTCTAAGTTCGTTGTATAGAATTTTATTTAAAAAATCGATGACTTTATCATTACCTTGCATAATGAATTTATATTGTTATTCATCGTAAAAATCAAGGGATAATATCATTTTGCTAATGATACTCATTCTTATTTGAAGTTACTTTTTAAATTGTATTGACTTAACTAGTGATTCTACAGAGCTTTTACATTTTCCACATTTTGATGAAAAGCCTAAAGTTTTTTGAGATTCATTAAAATTACAATCAGTTTTGATGAACGAGTCTTTAAGTTGTCCTTCAGTAATTTTTTTGCAAACACAAATATACATGTGTAAATAATAATGAGAATGATTATCATTTGCAATACTAAGATGGAAATTTAATGCACTAGTCAGGCTTTAAGCCTAAGCGTTCATGAATCTTTGTATTGGAAGTTGTATATCCAAAAGGCACTCGTTCATCTGGATTTATGCGTTTAAAGGCTTTTTGAACTGCCAAAGTAGTTTCATGAAAACCAGATAATATTAAATTAAGTTTTCCTGGATAGTTATTAATATCACCAACAGCAAAAATTCCATCTTTATTAGTTTCGAATGTTTCTGTATTTACGGTTATTTTTTTTCCATTATTTTCAAGGCCCCATTCAAGAAGAGGGCCCAGCTTTTTATTTAACCCATAAAAAAATATTACGTAATCATATTCAAACTTTACTAAGTCTTTTGATTCTGCGTTGATCAGCTCTACATTACATTTGTCATCTAGAACTTTTAGATCATTGATTATGTATGGTGTATGTAATTGCAATGATTTTTTTTCTGCAAGTTTACGTACTTTCTTTTCTGTATCTGGAGCTCCTCTAAATGCCTCCCTTCTGTGTATTAATGACACGTTTGATCCTATTTTTGAAAGCTCAATTGACCAATCTAGCGCACTATCTCCGCCTCCAAAAATAGCTACGGATTTGTTTTTAAATATGTCCTTTTCTTTTATAGAGTAAAAAATTTTTTTATCTTCATATGAGGATATATCAGTCGGAAGATTTGGTTTTATAGGTTCGAAAGAACCAGCACCTGCAGCTATAAAAATATTGGGTGCCGCAACTAGATTATTGTTATTTGTTTTAACAACCCAATCATCTCCGTCTTTATTTATCTCATTGACTCTTTGACCAAGAAGTAATTTATAATCAAATGGTTCTATTTGTTTTAAAAGAGCATTCACATGTTCTTGCCCTGTTTGATAAGGAACACCAGGTATGTCATAAATAGGTTTTTCGGGATAAAGTTCTGCACATTGTCCACCTGGTTTATCAAGATTGTCTATAAGGACACAATTGAGACCCAGAATCCCAGCTTCAAATACAGTAAAAAGTCCTACTGGACCAGCTCCAATTACTATTATGTCTGTTTTCATTTCACTCTCATACCAGGATTAGCACCATCATCTGGTGAAATCATAAAAACTTCCGCTCCACCAGGACCAGCTGCCAGAATCATTCCCTCTGATAGACCAAACTTCATTTGTCTTGGTTTTAGATTATTTACAACAACAACGTACTTCCCATTAAGCTGATCTAATGAATATGCTGCTTTAATACCAGCATATACAGTTTTTTCACCTTCCTCGCCAATATCTAATATAAGTTTTATAAGCTTGTCTGCCTCAGGAACTTCCACAGCTTCTTTTATTTTAGCCACTCGTAAATCTAGTTTTATAAAATCTTCTATTGTTATTTCATCGTTCATAATTAATCATCCCCTCAAAATCTTTCTCTTCTAGTCTATTAATAATATGGGTATATTCATTTATTTCACTTATATTTTGACTAAATACATTATCGTATTCCATATTTTTGATATTTAAGAATTTAGATAGTTTATTTGCAATCTTTGGTATAAATGGCGATAAGAGAATATTTAAATTTGAAAACACTACAAGTGCGTTTGAGCAGACCTTTAAACACTCTTCATTTTTATTATTTTTAGCAAGGGTCCATGGTTCCTCAGACGAAATGTAAGAGTTCACATCATCAGCAACAGACATAATTAATTTAATCGCTTTTGAATAACTTCTTGATTTTGTACAAGATATTATTTCTTTGTAAGTGTCATGATATTTATTGTTTAGTGACGTAGAGTTCAGAATTATCTGTGAAGATCCCAGCTTATTAATAAATTTTGATGTTCTGCTAGGAATATTTACAAATTTTCCAACCAAATCACTATTTATTTTTTGTATAAAATCTTTAATACTAAAATCCATATCAGAAACATCGTCATTTAATTTTGATGAAATATAGTATCTATAGAAATCAGCATCAGCATAATTTAATGCAGCATCAGCAGTAATATAATTTCCTCTTGATTTAGACATCTTATTACCTTCAATTGTCATAAAACCGTGAACAAATACTTCATCAGGAAGTTTTTGCTTTGCAGCATGCAATGTAGCAGGCCAAAATAACATATGGAAATAGATAATGTCTTTACCAATAAAATGAACCAATTTAGTATCAGTTGATAAAAACTCATTAAAATCTTTGTTGTTGGTTTTACACCAATTCATAACAGAAGATAAATATCCTATTGGAGCATCTAGCCACACATAAATATATTTTTTCTCTTCACCTGGTACCTTAAAACCAAAATAAGGCTCATCTCTTGATACATCCCAATCTTTTAGGCCACCATTAAGCCATTCATTAATCTTGTTTACTACTGGTTCTTGTTTTGATAATTTGACAACGTTTTTTTCTAAAAAGTTTTTAAAGTTCGATAATGAAAAAAAATAGTGGGTTGATTCTTTTTTAATAGGCCTAGATTCTGATAGTGTTGACATAGGATTAATAAGATCAAGTGCGTCATATGTGCTGCTACATACCTCACATGCATCACCATACTGTTCTTTAGCACCGCAAGATGGACATGTACCTTTAACAAATCTATCTGATAGAAATATATTTTCCTGTTCATCATAGAGTTGAACTATTTTCTTTTTGTAGATGTTTTTAGATTTAAGTAAATCAGAAAATATTTTTAAAGTTATTTCTTTATTTTCTTCACTATGTGTAGTGTGAAAATTAGATAGATTGACGTTAAAATTCTTGAACGTATTTTCATGCTCATTCTTTATTGACGACACAAGGTCTTCAGGACCAGTATTCAGCTCTTTTGCTTTTAACATTACAGGTGTGCCATGTGTATCGCTAGCACAAAAATAGTATGCTTCCTGTGAGTCTAAGTTTAAACATCTTACCCAAACATCTGTCTGTATTATTTCTAATATATGCCCTAGATGCAAAGAAGCATTGGCATATGGTAATCCACTTGTAACTATATATCTCATGTATGTTTTAAAATTATATGTTACTTTTAGTAGTATGGACAAAATTGCAATCTCTTCAGCAAAAGGAGGAGTTGGCAAAACTACCACAACGTATCTACTGGCAAAAAAATTTACATACGACGGATATAAAGTAGGCATTTTTGACGCAGACATTTATGGTCCAAATATATTTAATATGTTTAAAGTTGACATTAATGATGTCAAAAAAAGTGATGGGAGTAATATTTTTGAACCAGTGGTAGTTGAAAATATACAAATTTCCTCGGTGGAGTTAGTGCTTCGAAACAATGAACCAGCGATTTGGAGGGGGCCAATGCTAAGTAAGGTATTAATCGGTCTCTATAATAAAGTAAATTGGACAGATGTTGATGTTTTACTATTTGATATGCCGCCAGGAACAGGAGATGCATACATTACTGTATTTAATGATCTAAAAGTAGAAAAATCAATCTTAGTATGCGGTGATGATTCATTATCTATAGAAGACACAAAAAAAACAGTTCTATTCTTAAATAAATACAAGATTAGTATCTTGGGCGTAATAGAGAATATGTCTGAAAATTTCTCTTTTGGGGAAGATATAATCAATTCTAAATCACTATCAGCTAATCTTAATGATATTCCGGTTATTGGAACTGTTCCTCGATTAACAAAAAAAGAAATCTATAATAATTGCTTGAATAGTAATAAAATATACGCATATTTACCGAATTTTAATTAAATGAAATTAAATCGCTTTTTCTTCACAGCAATTCTAACAATATCTTTTTTCTCAATAAGTGAAGATCAGGCAGATAAGGATCCATTTGAAGATATTAATAGAACAGTATTTGTAATATCAGATGATCTAGATAAGTATTTCTTACGGCCAGCTGCAGAGACTTACAGTAACTATACCCCTCAGCTAATTAAAGACGGCATTACTAACTTTTTTAGCAATTTATCTGAAGTGGATACAGCTGTAAATCAGCTTCTTCAAGGCAAACTCTTTCTTGCTGCTCAAGATTCGACTAGATTCTTAATAAACAGTACTGTTGGTGTAGTTGGTATATTTGATGTAGCTTCTGATCTTGGCCTAGATCGACATGATGAAGATTTTGGTCAAACTCTTGGATATTGGGGTGTTCCCTCAGGGGCCTATATGTTTGTACCTTTCTTGGGTCCAACAACAATAAGAGATATTTTTGCTAAACCAACAAGTTGGTTTTTGTCTGGGAACCTTTCAGTATCGGATGAAGAAGCATCATTAATATTAAATGTTTTTGATGTATTGGAAACAAGGGAAAGACTACTGATTGCAGAAAATTTAATTATTGGAGATAAATATGATTTTGTGAGAGATGCTTACTTGCAATCTCGAGATTATCTTGTAAAAGACGGTGAGATTGAAGATGACTTTCTTATAGATTTGGAGATAGATTTCTTTGACAGCCCTGAGTAAAATCATCGAATATGCTGTTTAATTGCTCATTTTTATTATTTAGTTTTTCTAAAATTTCCTTACGTTTATTTTTTTCGATAGAAAGTGATTTGATAAATTGCATTAGATGATTAATTGCTCTATTTGAATCTTTTCTATTGTCTAAATTTAAAATGTAATTCATATATTCTTTTAATGCATTATCAATGCTACAAAAAGTATCTTCACCATAAAGATTTTTATCTATCGACAAAAGAAATGAAGGATCTGAATAAACTTTCCGTCCAAGCATGACACCATCAACTTTTTTAAGATGATTGTCTAATTCATTGGCATTACTTATACCGCCATTCAAGATGACTTCTAGATCTGGAAATTTATCTTTGATTCTATAAACTTTTTCGTACATTAATGGTGGAATTGATCGGTTACGTTTAGTATCCAATCCACTAATTGCCTTTCTAGCGTGTATAAAATATGTTGTCACCCCAACATCTGTGATTCTTTCTATAAAATCATTCAAAAATTTCTCACCCTCATACTCATCAACACCTACACGACATTTAATCGTTATTGGTAAAGAGGTATTTTTTTTCATTTCAACAATACATTTTTGAAGTAGCGGTATATCTTTCATTAAAAAAACACCAAAGTTTCCTGACTTAACTTTTTTGGATGGGCATCCAACATTTAAATTTATCTCTTCATAATTATATTTACTGGCTATCTGTGTTGCTGCGCCTAAGTCTTTAGGATCTGAGCCTCCCAATTGAAGTGATAGTGGGTTTTCACAATTATGATAGGAGAGAAGCTTAGAGCTATCTCCTCTAAGTATTGCATTGCAATGAATCATTTCTGTAAAAAGAAAACTTTTTTTTGATAGATGACTGCATAAAAACCTGAAATGTTTATCAGTTTTTTTCATCATTGGTGCAACTGAAAAGAATCTTTTCATATTTTAGATAAAGAGAATTACACAAATAAGGCCGACTAGTGTAAGCACAATTGTATACGGAAGAGCTTTGATAACCATTCTTAAATAAGACAAACCTATAAGTGGTGCTAGCGAGGAAGTTAGAAGGAATAAAAATGCTGCTTGGCCATTTGGTGTTGCAACACTTGGAAGATTCGTTCCGGTATTAATAGCTATTGCTAGTTTATCAAATTGAGATCTTGAAATAACGTCATTTTCAAGTGCTAGTACGATTTCATTCATATAAACAGTAGCAACAAATACATTATCACTTATGGCAGATAATACCCCATTTGCTAGGTAGAATAGAGGGATTTGTAAGTCTGCAGACGACATAAATACCTGATTTATAATCGGTGTAAAAAGGTTCTGATCATTAATTACAGCAACAATTACAAAAAATACAACTAGTAAAGCTGTAAATGGTAATGATTCCTTAAATGCATCACCTAAATAATGTTCAGATATTATTCCCTTCATTGATGTAAGCCCAACCAATAGAAACAATCCAATTATTCCGACGGGGGCTAAATGCAAAGCTAAGGCTATAATCAAGCATAGACCAAGCAATGCTTCGATCTTCAAATGTAAATTCTGAAGGTCTGAACGTTTCATTGCTCTTGAATCAGAGTCTTCAATAATTTTTGATCTTAAGGATTCCGGTAAGTTTTCTCCATAAGAGGCAAGTTTAAATTTCTCCGTAATAAAGCAAGTTAGCAAACCAAAAACTAATACAGGCATAGTGACTGGCGCCATCCTGATAAAAAATTCATTGAATTCCCAACCAGCTTTTGTAGCAATTAATAGATTCTGTGGCTCTCCAACAATTGTACATACTCCACCCAATGCTGTACCTACAGCTCCATGCATTACTATATCTGCTAAAAATAATTTTCCTTTTTCAAATTCATCTTTACTTATTTTTTTAGCAAGAAAATTTTCTTCAAAGATTTTGAAGAAACCAATAGATACTGAAATTAAAACTGCTGTCACAGTTAGTGCGTCTAAAAAAGCTGATAAAAAAGCAGCAGAAATAACAAATAAAAGAGATAAAGATATTTTACTTTTGAATGACTTTATTAGCTGGGTAAAAATTACCAACAATAAATCTTTCATAAAAAATATTGCTGAAACCATGAAAACTAAAAGCAATAAAACTTCAAGGTTTGATTCTATCTCATGATAGACATGATATGGGTCTGTTAATCCAAGAAATAATGCTTGCAATGCTAAGAGCCCGCCAGGTTGCAGCGGATAGCATTGAATAGAGAAGATTAAGGTAAAAATAAATTGGATTAATAGAACCCAACCTAAGAAAAAACCTGCGTCCATGCCTGTAAATTTTAAGCAAAAATATAGGATTGGGTTTACAATTAAAAAACTTACAATTGAGGTTTTATACCACAATGGAGCTTTTCCAAGGAAACTATTTATAAATATGTTGATTGATGCATTCATATTCTAAAAAATAATAAATATGCGTGATTTTAATGTTTGTTTTGAGATTTGTCTAAACCAAGATGCTATTGGCATGCATATTTTTTTTGATAAAGATGGAAATATTTTATTAAACACTAAAACAAATAGTATTATTTCTGAGAAATCTGAAAATATTGAAATAGCATACAAAATTTTTTCATCGGATAAATCTGCACTGTTTATCTCTCAAAAAGAAAATTCTGTTTCAGATTTTATACCTTTAAAACAAAGAGATGTATTCAAATATTTAATTAACGAATCTATGTTAATGATATATTCTAGAGCTACACAGCTCTATCAATGGATATATGCAAATAACTTTTGTTCTATAACTGGTAAAAAATTAAGCTCTATTAAATCTGACTTATCAAAAGAATGTGATTCATGTAAAAAAAGTTACTATCCAAAATTATCACCTTGCATTCTTGTTGCGATAGTAAGTAAAGATAAAATTCTTTTAGCAAAACATATAAATTCACCCTTTTTTACAATTCTTGCAGGTTTTGTGGAATATGGAGAAACGCTTGAGGAGTGTGTTGCTAGAGAAATTAAAGAAGAAGTAGGAATTAATGTAAAGGACATAAGATATTTCTCAAGCCAAACTTGGCCATTTCCTAATCAATTAATGATGGGGTTCATAGCAAATGCAGTTGAAGGTAATCTAAAAGTTGATGAAACTGAACTAGAATCAGCGGGATGGTTTAACAAAAACGAATTGCCCTTAATCCCACCAGGATTGTCCTTATCAAGGAAATTGATTGATTATGCTATTAATCTTTTGCCCTAGGATCATTTTTTGCCCTTTTTATAGGTCTAGTCTTTTTGGCTTCAACTCTATTTCCAATATCATCTGCAGGAAGTGGGGCAGGGGTATTGGCTGGTGATGATTTAAGATTACCATTGACTATTCTTTTTGGTTTACTTGTTTTCATTGGTTTCCTAGGTGCTTTATTCTGTGGAGAGCTAGGTGCTTTATTCTGTGGAGA
>CENJ01065606.1_pt1 | contig 18677 bp, 14 predicted proteins | sample 356161 | NCBI WGS metagenome assembly CENJ01 (sample SAMEA2619531, study PRJEB7988) | marine metagenome | biome: marine biome (ENVO:00000447); feature: surface water layer (ENVO:00002042); material: "saline water (ENVO:00002010), including plankton (ENVO:xxxxxxxx)" | depth 5 m
ATGTGAAAGGTCCAGGAAGACTACTTTTCATCATTCTAAATATTTTTTTATCAATTGGTTTAGTATATAAAGAAACATTTTTCAAATCTTCACATATCAATGAAAAATTGGCTTTTTTGAGATTTACGTCTTTAATTTTAGCTAACTTCTCAAGCGCTTTTTTGCTATTTATACTTACAGCAAAAGCATAGATTGTATCTGTAGGAATTACAATAAGACCGTCGTTGTCTAGAATTTTAATGATTTTTTGAATTACTCTTAAATCTGGATTTTTGGCAACAACTTCAATAATCATAAATAGTTAGCCATTTACTTTTTTAAAGTCAGCTAGAAATTTTTCTAAGCCAATATCAGTCAAAGGATGGTTTAAAAGCGCTGTTATTGCGCTAAGGGGACCTGTCATAACGTCTGCACCAATTTCAGCACATTGTATGATATGCATTGGATGTCTGACGGAAGCAGCTAAAATTTCTGTATCAAACATATAATTATCATAGATTTCTCTTATTTGAGCTATTAAATCCATTCCGTCTGTACTTACATCGTCTAATCTGCCAATGAAAGGAGACACATAAGTAGCTCCAGCTTTTGCAGCTAGCAAAGCCTGACCAGCAGAAAATATTAAAGTACAGTTGGTCTTAATACCATTGTCAGAAAAATATTTAATAGCCTTAATTCCGTCTTTTATGATGGGAACTTTAACCACAATATTTGAATGTAGCTTAGCCAATGTTTCACCTTCTTCCACCATTCCATCAAAATCAGTAGAAATAACTTCGGCACTTACATCTCCATCAACAATCTCACATATTTTTTTGTAATGATTAATTATATTTTCGCTACCTGAAATTCCTTCTTTAGCCATTAAGGAAGGGTTGGTGGTGACACCGTCTAAAATACCTAAATCCTGAGCTTCTTGAATCATGTTTAAATTAGCAGTATCAATAAAAAATTTCATTTTATTTATTTTTGAAGTTTATTAGGTATGAAATTAATCATATTTAAAATGTAGCTAATATATTTTTTTAAGTAGTTGCTAACAATCATGTCGAATATAGAACACACTCACAATTACATGATTTTTCAAATTGAATGCATTTAAATGAATGATTGCATTTCTCTTTCCATATCATTCCTAAATTTTTTATTTTTTTCATTCCAAATTTAAGATTTAACCTGTGAATAGGAATTAGGTTATCAATTTTCCATGCATAAACAACTACTTTATGACCTGATTCTACTATATTTTTGAAAAAATATTCCATCAACAAACTTCCCACTTTTTTTCTTTGCCATTTTTTTCTTATTCCTATACAATCAATAAGAATATTTTGAGACTTTTGTCGAACCATAAAGAAGCCAATAACTGTATTTTTTTTAACAGCTATCAACTTTAGTAAATTTTCGTTGGAGAAGTATTTTCTAGAATGGTATTTTTTACCAAATAAATTTTTAGAAATAGATAGACATTCATCTAGTTCTTGAGGGTTTAAATTTTTTATTTCCTTTACAATAATTGACATTTATGTAAAAGATACAAAAAAAGGGCAAGCTACTCATATCGCACCGCTACAACCGTTTACCCTTGCTATGTTCCCATCCTGGGGGATTCAACAGGAGCTGGTCGTATGAGACTTGCCCTGTGCAAATTTAAAATATTATTTAATCTATCGGTAAGTTTTGATGATAAATACTTCCTATAAGTGTTCCGTGAACAAATCCTTTAAGTTCTGTACCGAAAAGAGGAGTATTTTCACTTTTAGAATTATTATTTTCTTTATTATATTTCCATTTTTTGTTAGGATCAAATAATGTAATATCTACTTTATGTCCTTCTTTTATTATGGGAACCTCGCATTGCAGAATTGTTCTTGGATTTATAGACATGCATTGAATAATTTTTTCTAAACCTAAATAGTCTAAAAGATAGGTTAAAGCTAGAGGGAAAGTAATTTGAGTACCAATTATTCCGAATGGGGCAATACTAAATTCTACATTATTGACTTCTTCTTCGTTAGGTTGATGATAAGAAGTAATTACATCAATAACTCCATTTTTTACACCCTCTAAAAGAGCATCTCTATCAAGTTTCCTTCTAAAAGGAGGTAATATTTTAAATTGAGCATTGAAACCATCTAATTGTTGATCGTCAAATAGCAGGTGATATATCGAAGTTCCACAAGTTATAGTTGACTGATTGTTTTTTGCATCCTTAATTGTGTCAACACTATTTTTTGAAGAAATAATATTGAAATGTAATTTTCCTTGATGGTATTTATTAATGGAGAGATCTCTATTTAACATAATTTCTTCACTTAAATCAGGAATTCCTTCCAGACCTAACTGAGTGGATACAATTCCTTCATTAATTTGACCATTTGGAACAATGCTATTATCGTAAGGAAAAGAAATTATTAGTCCATTAAAGTTTTTTGCATATAAAACAGCTCTTGAAAATAGTCCTCCATGTTTTACAGGACTCATATTATCTGAAAATGCTAAAGCACCTGAATTGTACATGTCATACATTTCTGATAATTGCTTTCCTTGAAGATCCTTAGAAATTGCACCATATGGAATTACTTTTATTCCTAGTTTTTTAGCTGCATTAATACAAAATAAAATATCGGCTTTTTGATCTCTTGAAGGGTTTTTGGTTGGTTGAAGACCAATTCCTGTAAAACCTCCAGAAATAGAAGATTTATAACCACTTTGAAGTGTTTCTTTTTGTTCGTTTCCAGGTTCAGGAAAATCAACAGAAAAATCAAATAAACCAGGGCATATATGTAAATTTTCTTTACTAATCTGATCTGTATCTTTGTCAGATATATCGTTTTCTATTTTAATAATAGTTCCATCCTTAATTAAAATATCTTTTGTAAGACTATTATAAGGAGAATTTGGATCAATAATGGTGGCATTTTTGATTATAACCGAAAACATTATGCTATTTTTTTAATAATTATCATCTCTAAAATTAGAAATATTAAACCTAAAAGAATAAAATATTTCCAATATTCTATGTTTTTGTAATTCTGAGTTATGATTTTTGGATATTCATTTTTATTTAAATTCCATATACTTACTGATTCGCTAAGTTTTAAATTATTGATTTCAGTATTAATTTGTTTTTTGGATAAAAAATCCATTTCAGATTCATTACTTGTACCATTTACTGAAAATAAATTTAAAATACTATCCTTAGATGTTATATAATAATGTCCGGTAGATGATATTTCATTACTTAAATAAACCTTTTTGGATTGATAACTATTATCTACTTCTGGAAAGAAAGAAATAGTTGGTTCTTTTAAATCATTTTTAATAACGATATATTCATTTTGTCCAAGAGGGTTGTTAATAGACAACCAATCTAGTTGATTAAATTTGTTTTGGCTTATTAAATCCTTGGAAGATTGTTCTTTTATTCTTAGCATAATAGGAACAAATAGAGCATGTTGACTAAGGTTACTTATATTTTCACTTAAACTGGATGTTAAAAAGTAAAAATTCTTATTAAATTTTTTTATTTTGATTAAAAAAGGATCGCCATTTAAGTAACTAATTAGTATTTGGCTATTTAAATTGGATTTAAATTTCCAATGCTTAGTAAAAAATGGCAAGTCTACATTGTCATTGTTTTTGAAGAAAATATTGTTGAAAAATAGTAAGTCAAAAGACTCAAGATCAAGTTGGGTGTTGGTGCTATCTAAATATAATTTTTTAATTTTTAAAAATTGAAATAGGTTTTCATATTGTAAGCTATTTTTTAAATCTGGTATGATTAAAACATTATTATTTTCAGATTTCAATAAGAGATTTAGAAATTTATCTTCTATTAAAGGAAGTTGATTCAAAATTATTAAATCACCATTGAAATCATAATTATTATATCCATTTTCTAGATTGACATCCCTATACTTTATTTTTTCAACAGATTTAAATAAGGTTTTTAAGTAGGAATTTGACTTATTAATTTGGTTATGTATGTTGACTACTTTAAAATCATCTTTAATGGAGAACGAAAAATAATATTCATCGTCATTTTTGATAGCATTATTTATATTCGATAGAAGGGTTATTTTGGCAGCTTTATGTCCCTTAGAGTTCATAGTAAATAAAAATTGAATTATTTTACTATCATTTGCTTTGATTTCTTGAAAACTCTGATTTAAAACTTCACCTTGATTGATGTTTAGTTTTAATTGAAATTCCGATCTTCTTTCAGAATGATTAGTGACTTGAACTTTTAAAGTCTCAATTTTATTTATTTTTCTATTGCTTTCCAAGAACCAAACAGAATCAATTGAAAGGTTTCCTAAACCTAGAGAAGAGTATTTTAAAATTTGAATTTGATCTTTTTTATTAAGATTAATTTTTTCTAAATTGGATATGTTTTTTTGAAGGTCAGTTAAGTAAAAGGCGTTGTATTCTTTATTTTTAAAATGATTTCTTTGAATATCTATTATTTCTGAAAAACTTAAAACATTAGGGGAGTAATCTGTATTTATTATTTCATTTTTTAATTCATTTTTATTAATTATAAATTGTTTATTTTTTTTGATTGTATTGGTTGTGAAAATAAATTTGGTGTTTTCTGGAAGGTTATCTACTAATTTCATTAAATCGTCTTTTGCAGACTCTAATAATGATTGATTTTTATTAAGTCTACTCATTGAATATGAATTATCTAAATAGATGCCTATTCTAGGAATATTCTGAAATTCACTTTTATCTAAATTTGGTAAGTAAGGAAAACAAAATGCTAGAATAATAGAGCTTAGAAATAGTATTCTACAAATTAGAACTAATAAATTCTTTAGTTGAGATCTCTTTTTTGTTTTTTCTTTAATATTTTTAAATAAACTTATGTCAGAAAAATAGAGAGTTTCGTATTTTTGAAAATTAAATAAATGAATAAATATTGGTATAATATTTAATAGTAACGCCCAAAGAAATTTTGGATATAAAAGGCTCATTAAAGTGCGAAATTAATTAATTATATCGAATAATCTATTTTATTCTCCATTCCATATCCAAATAAAGCAAAATCATATTTAACAGGATCTAAAGGATCTAGTTTTTTTAAATTTGAATCCAGTTCGTGGACTGTTTTGATATCATTTTGTTTTCTTCTTATTAGTTGGAATTTTCTTGCAGTTCTTCCGCTATGAACGTCAAGTGGACAGGATAGATAAGATGCAGAAATGCCCTTCCATAATCCAAAATCTACATTTTTAGTATCTTTTCTTACCATCCATCGTAAATACATATTAATTCTTTTAGCAGCAGAGCCTTTCAGAGGATTAGCTACATGCTTTTTTGTTCTTATTTCTTCAAATTCTTTAGTTATAAAACACTCTCTGAAATAATTAATTGCTTGGTCAGCAGTATTATTAATTCTAAATCCATCTGTAAATATCTTTTCCAACCCCCCTTTATTTAAATATAAATCTTGAATTCTTAGAATAAAAAAATGTAAATCAAAGCTATTGAAAGTTCGATGTTTAAATTCTAGTAAATGATTCATGTCTTTTTCTTTGTAATTCATGGTGAATTCATAGGGCTTATTATTCATTATTTGAAGTAAATGAAACCCGTTTTTAATGATGGATTTTCTGTTTCCCCAAGAAATGGTTGCCATTATTAATCCAATTATTTCGATGTCCTCTTTTCTAGAAAATCTGTGAACTAAAGAAATAGGGTCTTCTTTTATGAAATTTGATGTATTATATTTTTCTACATAATAATCAAGTTGCTCTTTGATTTCTTTTTTTATCAATCTAAATTAATTTACTAAGGCTAATTTATTTAAACATATATTAAAGATATTATTCAAAATAGATGTGAAAATCTAATTATATACCTACCATTTTATAAAGGATTTAATTTTAATTTTTCCATTATCATTTAAGTGTATAAAATAAATTCCTTTTGATAGGTGATCAATAGAAAGAGTAGTTTTTGTGCTCATTAATTTTGAAGTGAATAATTTTTCTCCAACTGAATTGTATATAGATAGAAATGGGTTAGTAGAAGTGGGTTTAAAAAGGATATTAATTAATGAAGCAGATGGATTAGGAAAGAGATCAAAATCGATGAAGAAAGATGTTGGAAAATAGGTGGGAGCGTTTAATCCTTCAAAAATTTTAATATTATCTATGTATATATTATTTCCTCTTCTGTTAATAGTTTCAAATTTGATTAAAATCTCTTCATTGGCAAAAGAAGAAAGGTTTATTGTGTCATTTCTCCAATGAGAAAAATATTCAGGGATAAAATTATAAGAAAATGTATCTAGGGTACTAAGTTCATCACCTAATTTTTCATAAACCAAATAATCGAAAGATTCTCCACAATTATTAGAAATATAAATTCTAAAAGTATCTATAAAAAGAGCATTAGAAATTCTTTTTTGATAAGCAATATCAAATGTTAATGTAAAATTACTAGAACCATTGAGATTAATTTTAGGAGTTATAAGACCGTCTTTTTGACTGTTTCTTGGCGAGTATGAAAAAAGTTGGACAGTTGCAGATTGATTACTCCATTGCAAACCCTCTGTAGAATCTATTTCCCATGTTTTGTCAAGGTCGGTATTTTCAATAATCCATATCGTATCATTGATTCCTTTTTCAAAATCTTCTATAAATGGAAGAGTATTTATTTCTATGATTTTAGAAAATCTAATTATAGAACTGTTATTTATGTAGTCATACTCATTAATTGAATTGTTAAGTTTGCCTAAAACTTGAATCTCTATTTTTCCTTGATTTAGACCCGTTAATGTGGGAAGTGTAAAACTTGTACTATTATTAGGATGTAAATTACCAGTCCATAAAATACTCTGAATACTGTCCCCATTAATTTTTATAGTAAAATTTACATTATTAATAGCAAAATCTCCAAGATTTGAAAAATAAATTGTGGGAGTAAAAGTATCTTGACATGTATATTCTTTAAAGTTTGAAATCGAAATGGAATCTAGATTAATATCGTATTTAAATTGAAAAGGGTCTACTGGATTATGATTTTGACTTAAATGCAGAAATGCAGCATATACATCGATTATTCCCATTCCGTAGGTATTGTCTTCTCCGGGAGGTCCTAAATCTACTGCTGATAAATACAATGCCCATAATAGGTCTTCTCCTGATAAAAAAGGGAAAGCTTCTTTTAAAAGTAAAATAGCTCCAGAAACATGAGGCGCAGCCATACTTGTTCCAGAAATTGTATTAAAACTATTTTGTTCCCAAGCAGATCGTACATTTTGACCTGGAGCAACTACTTCTGGGTGAATCAACAAGGATCCAGTTCCAGAACATTGAGTTGGTCCTCTGGTTGAAAAATTAGAAATATTATAAGGAAAAGAGGTGTTTCCATTTACACTTCCAACACAAAATGTATTTACTTCAGAAGTATTAATTCTTTGAGGTGAATTAACAGTTGAGTTATTAGGTCCTGAATTACCTCCTGAAAATACATTTGCTATACCTACCGCTTCAATTGCATTCATCAAGTTTACAATAAACCCTTCACAATGAATGGTGTCATTGCCGTCGTACCACCTCCAGCTATTGTTAATAACATCTGGAATATCTAAAGTTGTTGAAGTATCGTCATCAGGATTTAATGCCCATTCAAAGGCCTCAATCATTTTAACAATAGGAGGAAGACCTTGCACTGTAGAGGTTACAAAGTCATTAGCAATCCAATAGGATCCAAATGCAACTCCTATAGTATCATTAGTAGCTTCTACAAGTCCAGAAATGGTTCCTAATGTGTGGGTGCCATGATTTTGAATTGATCCGTTAGGGAAGTCATTAAAATATCCTATCCAACTTTGATTCATTGGGTATCTAGTTCCAATAAAGCGATTACTAAATGCTGGGTGGTTAGACCAAACACCTGTATCATAATTGTAAGCTAATCTTCCTCTGCCAGTATATCCAAGCTTCCACATAGCTGGAGCATTGATAGCTACTAATCCATTTTCTACTCCGTTAGGCGTTCTATAATTATTTGATGAAACTTCAAATTCAGGATGGGCAATAAATTGGCTATTTTCAATTTCTATAGCTGAAACGTTGGGTATCTTATATATTTCTTTTAATGTGTTTAAATCTACTTGTGCGATAATAAGATTGACAATCCAAAAAGAATGGTACTTTTTATTGGTGAAAGTATTTTCATTTAATAAACTGATTACTTGTTTTTGTGACCTTGAAGCTTGTTTAAGTAACAATCTATTGACAATCTTAGAGCGCTCTTCTAATGGTGTTTTATTTAATTTAAATTGTTGATGGAGTTTGAAACAGTCTACATTTTCATCAAATTCTATACGAATAGGTATTAATTTACCGGGATTTTCATTGGTCCAATCTTTAAATTTATTGATTTTTAGGTTCTGATTATATGCATTTAAGTTATGAACAAAGATTAATAAAAAACAAAATATGCTTTTCATAAATTAATAAATACTTGGGTACTTAGAAGGGTTATTCTCGCTCATAATGGAGTAAATCGATTCAATAATGTCATTTATACTTGGTTTGGAAAAATAATCTCCATCTGTTCCATAAGCTGGTCTGTGATCTTTTGCCGTCAATGTAACAGGCTGAGAATCTAGATGAAAGTACCCTTTTTGTTTGTTAATTACTTGGTCCATCATATAAGCTGTGGCACCTCCTGGAACGTCCTCGTCTATAAAAATAACTTTGTTAGTTTTTGATAGTGATTTTACTATAACTTTGTTTAAGTCAAAGGGTATAAGTGTTTGTATATCAATTAATTCACAAGATATATTTAATTTATCTAATTCATTGCTTGCTTCTACACATAAATTAAAAGTAGATCCGTAACTTACTACTGTAATATCCTCTCCATCTTTCACAATTTCTGGTATTCCAATTGGGTTGGTAAAATCACCATAATTACTTGGTTCCTGTTCTTTAATTCTATATCCATTTAAACATTCAATTACAAGAGCAGGTTCATCTGACCTAATTAAGGTATTGTAAAATCCAGCAGCTTTAGTCATATTTCTAGGTACACAAATTACTATTCCTCTTAAAAAGTGAATGATTCCGCCTAATGGAGAACCTGCATGCCAAATTCCTTCAAGTCTATGACCTCTAGTTCTTATTATCAATGGACATTTTTGAGATCCTTTTGTACGGTAGGAAATAGTTGCTAAATCATCACTCATAATTTGAAGACAATAGAGCAAATAATCTAAGTATTGAATTTCTGCAATTGGTCTTAAACCTCTTAAAGCAAGGCCAATACCTTGCCCTATAATAGTACTTTCTCTAATTCCAGTATCGAATACCCTTATTTCTCCAAACTCTTCTTGGAGTCCTTCCATAACTTGATTTACACCACCAATGTTTCCAGTATCTTCGCCAAAAGTCAACATTTCAGGTATTCTTTTAAACAACTCTTTAAAATTATTTTTTAGGATAATTCTTCCATCGATTTTATTTTCTGTTAATTCAGGTTTTATTTCTTTAATTTTTATAGCGCTAGTGTCAAATTCACTGTATAAAGTAGAGCTATAGTTTTCATATTCTATCTTTTGCTGATTTTTATACCAATCAATAGCTTTTTTTTTAAAGTTATTATTTTCATTTCTTGCAATTATTAAAGCTTTTCTAAAACTAGAAAAAACATCCTTTTTAAGGGGCTCTTTAACTGATTTTAAAAGGTTAATAATTGAAACTAAATCATTTTTAAATTGACTAGAAATAGCCATTTTTTCAATATGGTTACAACATTCCTTAACCAATTCTTTATTGGGCTGTAAAAATTCCTCCCAAGCCAATTTGGCATCAAGTTTAACCTCCTTCTTTGCTGATTTTTCAATAGATTCTAATGTTTCCAAATCTGAGATTGGTTCATTCATCGCATTATGAGTACTGAGAATCCATTTTTTGAATTGCTTAATACAGTCATATTCATCCTCCCATTTTAATCTTTCTTGGGATTTGTATCTTTCGTGGGAGCCAGAAGTCGAATGACCTTGAGGTTGAGTTATTTCTTCAACATGAATTAAAGATGGTTGATGTTTTTCTCTAGAAAACTGAACCGCTTTTTTGTAAGTAGAAAATAACTGAGGATAATCCCATCCATTGCATTTAAAAATTTTAATTCCATTGGTATTATTTTCTAATTCAAAGCCAGCAAGAGCTTTTGAAATACTTTCTTTAGTAGTTTGATATCTTTTGGGAACTGAAATTCCAAATCCATCATCCCATACGGACATTACCACAGGAATTTCTAGAACAGCTGCTGCATTTATAGCCTCCCAGAAAACACCCTCGGATGTACTTGCATCTCCAATAGTTCCAAAAGCTACTTCATTGCCCTTATTTGAAAATTTTTTAAAATTCCTTAAGTTTTGATTTTTTCTATAAATTTTTGAAGCCAATCCCAATCCTACTAATCTTGGCATTTGTGCAGCAGTACAAGAAATATCAGAGCTAGAATTTTTTTGGTTCATTAGATCAAGCCATTTCCCATTTTTATCAACAGCTTTTGTAGAAAAATGTCCTCCCATCTGTCTGCCACCAGAATGGGGTTCTTTTGCAATATCTGTGTGAGCATACAAGCCCGCAAAAAACTGTTTTACAGTTAATTCTCCAATAGCAATCATAAAGGTTTGATCTCTGTAGTACCCAGATCGAAAATCACCTTTTTGAAAAAACTTCGCCATCACGAGCTGTGCTAATTCTTTTCCATCGCCAAAAATTCCAAATTTTGCTTTGCCTGTTAAAACTTCTTTTCTTCCAAGTAAAGAAGCTTCTCTACTCAGACAAATAATTTTATAGTCGTGAAGAATTTCTTTAACGAAATCGTCTTTATTTACTTTTTTATTGGTTAAAGTAATGTGTTCAGACATAAATTTTTTTGAGTGCTACAAAATTAATATTATTAAACAATTAAAAAAGATGGTTCTTAATTTATCTGAATTTATCATCTTAAAATCTCTGTAAATTATATTACAAAACTTAATTTTCAATTCATTTATAATACCTATATTTGATTGGATAATATACTAAAAAAATATGAAATTATTAACTGGTAAAACTTCAATTATCACCGGAGCTAGCAGAGGAATAGGTAAGGGAGTTGCATTAGTTTTTGCTCAAAACGGGTCTAATGTTGCATTTACCTACAGTTCATCTTTTGAAGCAGCTAATCAATTAGAAAAAGAACTAAAAACTTTTGGAGTAAAAGCGAAAGGTTATCAAAGTAATGCTGCTGATTTTAATGCTTCTCAAAAACTTGCTGATCAGGTTTTACAAGAATTTGGAGCAATTGATGTCTTGGTTAATAATGCTGGAATTACAAAAGACAATTTACTAATGAGAATGAGTGAAGAGGACTTTGATCAAGTTATTGAAGTCAATCTAAAATCTGTATTTAATATGACTAAAGCCGTTCAAAGAACCATGCTTAAGCAAAGAAAAGGTTCCATAATTAATATGAGTTCAGTGGTTGGAGTCAAAGGTAATGCTGGTCAAACCAATTATGCAGCTTCAAAAGCCGGAATAATAGGGTTTTCTAAATCTGTAGCATTAGAATTGGGATCAAGAAACATAAGAAGTAACGTAATTGCTCCAGGTTTTATTGAAACCGAAATGACCGCAAAGCTAGATGATCAAAAAGTTTCAGAGTGGAGAAGTGCTATACCGCTTAAAAGAGGTGGAACGCCAAAAGACATTGCTAATGCTTGTGTGTTTTTAGCTAGTGACTTAAGTTTGTATGTAACTGGTCAAACTTTGAATGTTGACGGAGGAATGTTAACATAAATACAAGATATTGAATCAATTAAATTTTGATCTACCGTATTATTTTTTATTTGTATTTATAATTATCAGCTTTATTATTTCTTGGTTTTTTTATAGAAAAGATAAAGAAGAAAATTATTTATCAAAAACAACTCTTCTCATTCTTTTTTCTGTAAGATGGTTAACACTTTCTTTTCTTTCCTTTATTTTGATGAATCCAAAATTTATAAATAGCCAGGAAATAGTTGAAAAACCTATTTTACTTTTTGCTCAAGACAATTCTAAAAGTATTAAATCCAATTCAGATTCTATTTTTTATGTAAAATCTTATCAGGATACAATAGATCATTTTTTGGCTTCTTTATCCAATAATTATGATGTACAGACTGTAGCCTTTGGAGATAAAATCACTTACGATAGTTCATTTTTATTTAATGAAAATTCAACCAACTTTAGTCTTTTATATGAACATATAAAAAACAAGTACCATTCAACTAACTTATCTGATGTAATAATCTCATCAGATGGTATAGTAAACAGAGGAAAAGATTTGTCTTATCTATCGCTGTCACCTAACATAAACTTTAATACTCTGTTAATTGGTGATACTATTGAATATGATGATTTAATTATTAAGTCCATAAAGAATAATAAATATGCTCTTTTGAAAAATCAATTTCCAATAGAAGTAGCTATATTTAGTAATAGGAATTTTAAAAATATTGAAATTCAACTGACTCATAAATCAAAAGTTCTTCAAAATAAAGTCATTAAAAATATTCAAAAAGGTTTTTCAAAATATACTTTTATAGAACAAGCAGATCAAAAAGGAAAAAAAGATTATACTGTAGTTGTAAAGTCAAAAAAAACAGAGAAAAATATACTTAATAATAAGGGACAAACTTCCGTTGAGGTGATAGATTATTCTCAAAGAATATTAATATTAGCGTCTTGTGTTCACCCAGATATAGGAACTTTAAATTGGGCTCTAGAAGATCAAATGAAATCGAAGGTTACTACAATTATATTTGATCCAAAACAACAAGTTAATATTAAAGAATATGATTTAATTATTTTTTACAAGCCCAATCAAAAACAGGAATTAGTAAATTTGGTAAAAAAAACGAGAGAATTAACCATACCCTCATTATCAATTTTAGGAAATAATCTTGATTACAATTCTGTAAATAATTCTATTTTTGGATTAGGTCCAAATATATTTAAAGGAAAAAATGAGGTATCAGCCTCACTAAATTCAAAATTCAAATCGTTTAATTTGGATCTTAATTGGGAAAACACAATTGATAATTATCCACCGCTTTCTATTCCTTTTTCAACCAATTATCAATTAATAGCAAATGCTAATATTCTTTTATACCAAACTATTAATAGCATTAAAATGAAATACCCATTACTTTATTTTTACAGCCATCAAAACACCCATCATGCAACATTACTTGGTGAGGGGATATGGAGATGGAAAATGCATGAATTTAGTCTAAAAAACAAGGCACCTGTGTTGAAAAATTTCATTAAGAAAATAATTCAATATTTAAAAAAAACAGAAGCTAAAAAAAGATTAAATGTCGATATTTCCAATAAAAGTTTTATTGATCAACCCTTATATGTTATTGCTGAGTATTACAATGAATTAATGGAAGTCAATACAGATGTGGAACTTATAATGAACTATACGAACAGTAACGGAGATCAATTTTCTAAAAAAATGGTGACAAATAATCAATATTATGAACTTAATGTAGATGGCCTTGATTTAGGAGATTATGAATATGAAATTTCTGTAATTGCAACTGAAAATAAAATAAATAAAAAAGGGAGTTTTTCTATAATAAATTCACAAAGAGAACAAAATAATATTGTTGCAAATCATCAAAAAATGAGGAGTTTAAACCAAAATGGAAAAAGTCATTATTTAAAAGACTTAAACCTATTGATGAATCAATTGAAATTGTCTGCTAGTAAAAAAAGTAAAACGCATTTAGAGTCTGATGAAAAACCGCTTATCAATAACAAGTGGTATGCTATATTCTTGATTTTACCATTTTTAGAGTGGGGGATTAGAAAAAGTAAGGGTTTAAAATAAATTAGTACATATCTTCATCCAATTCCTCAAAATCGTTTAATTCATCCTCATCGTTTTCTTTCAATATTTTAGCTATTTCGTCAGTTCTAGAGTCCTTGTTAAATTCTTCACTATTTGTATCTTTTTTAGCTTTATATATACCTAACTCATGAAGTACAACTAAGGGTTTTTCAGTTGATAAGTACGATTCTTGGAGTATTTCTAAATAAAAAATATTCATATTTAAGAAATCATTAACATAAAGAAATTTAACGTGACCCTCTTCAAATACCTCTTTTAGAATTACCATATCCATAAATTTAAGATTAGTTTCATCCTCAAAATTCATATTTAAAAGAGTAATTTCTTCTCCTTTATCCCAATTGTCGTTACTGTAGTAAAAAGAGGAGAGTTCAAGATCATCCAAATTGAATTTCTCAATTAAGAAATCATGAATTTTTCTAAAATTAGATTTTTTTTGGATGTTAAAATCAATAAATATATCTTCATGAGTATCTGCAACAACTCTAATATTAAGTGCGTTATTTTTCATTAATTCCTAATTCTTTTGCCTTAATAAATAAATATTTTTTTGCTTGATTGTAATCATTTTTAATAACACCATCTAAAATAGCATTTTTAATTAAATCTTTTAAAACCCCCACTTCCTTACAGGGCTGTATTTTAAAAATATCCATTATTTCTTTTCCATTTATGGGAGGTTGCCAGTTTTTTATTCTATCTCTGTCTTCTACTCCCTTAAGCTTCTTTTTAACTACTTCAAATCTTTTAAGATATTTTATCTTTTTTTCTTTATTTTTTGAAGTAATATCCGATTGGCATAGTTTCATTAAGTCTTCTAAATCATCGCCTGCATCAAAAAGTAATCTTCTTAAGGCAGAATCAGTTATACTTTTATTAGTTAATGAAATAGGTCTTAAATGTAACATTACTAGCTTTTGGACATATTTCATTTTTTCATCTAATGGTAATTTAAGCTTTCTGAAAATTGAAGGAACCATTCGAGCACCTTTGTCTTCATGTCCATGAAATGTCCATCCCTGGAGGTTATTATATTTTTTTGTAATTGGTTTGGCTATATCATGTAAAATTGCAGCCCACCTAAGCCACAAATTTCCTATGCTATGAGGAAGTAAATTGTCTAAAACTTGGAGGGTATGATAAAAATTATCCTTGTGTCCTTTACCGTTAATTATTTCAACTCCTTTAAGCACTTGAAATTCTGGAAATATAATTTTTAATAAACCAGATTTTTCCAATAATTTAAATCCTGTTGAAGGATGATTACTTAAAATAATTTTATTTAACTCTTCTGTAATTCTTTCCTGAGCAACTATTTTAATTCTCTCAGAATTTTTAATAATTGCCTCAAAAGTTGATTTGTTAATTTTAAAATTAAGTTGAGATGAAAATCTAATTGCTCTCATCATTCTCAATGGATCATCTGAAAAGGTGATATTGGGGTCTAAGGGGGTTACTATAACCTGATTTTCTAAATCTTTTAAACCATTAAAAGGATCAATAAAATTACCATATGTATCCTTGTTTAAAGAAATGGCCAATGCATTTATGGTAAAATCTCTTCTATTTTGATCTTCTTCTATAGTTCCATTTTCTACAATTGGATTCCTAGAACCTGAATGATAACTTTCTTTTCGAGCTCCAACAAATTGAACTTCTAAATCTCCTATCATAACCATTGCAGTTCCAAAATTTTTAAAAATCTTTAAAGAACTTGTTTTTTGTTTTTGGGATATTTTTTTTGCTAAATGAATTCCACTGCCAAGAGTAACTATATCAATATCCTTAGAGGTTCTATTTAATATTTTATCTCTTACAAATCCTCCAATAACATAAACTTGCTGGTTTAATTTATTAGCCTCAGAAGAAATAGTTTTAAAAACATGTTCTGGTTTTAAATAATTAGTAAGGTTATCTTCTAAGATATTCAATTTGATTGTTGTTAATTTTAATAATTGATGATGGTTTTCCAGTTGATAAAGTTTCAAAATTAAGAATAACATCTACAGAATTAAATATGGATGGAGAAATTTCATCTATTGTTTTTGCAAATGGTTTCCCACTAATATTTGCAGATGTAGAAATTAAAGGAGCATTTATTTTAACAATTAATTTTTTTAAAATTTTAACAGGTGTTATTCTGAAAGCGATTTCATTGTCTTCGTTAGACAAATAATCGTATTTAATTTTACAATTCGGGTATATAACAGTGTAGGATTTTTTCTTGTTTTTAAGTATATCTAAATTAAAAATTTCAAAATTATTTATATAATTATTAATATTGATATAGGTATCGATAATATTTATGAAAGGGGTATTTTGAGGTCTTTTTTTAATTTTATATATTTTTTCAACACTGTTTTTATTGGTTGATATGCAACCAATTGCCCAAACGGTTTCCGTTGGGTAAATAATAATTTGACCAGCTTTAATACGGTGAGCTATTTCATCTAAGTTTTTAGAACTAAATTCAGAGTAAATCTTTGTAGACATCATTAAGCTGATTTGAAAGTTTTTTAGGATTGAAATTCTGAGCATATTTTTTCCCCATTTCAGACATTTTTTCTCTTAACTGAGAGTTATTCAAACACTCTTCAATTTGAAAAGCAAATTCTTCTTTATCTTGAGGATCAACATATTTGCTATTTGGTCCACCAGCTTCACTAAAACAACCTCCTTTACTACTTATGACTGGTATTCCGCTATATAAAGATTCTAAAATAGGTATTCCAAACCCTTCAAATAAAGACGGGTAAACAAATAAGGAAGATAACTTATATATTTGAGGCAATTCATTGATAGATACATTTTCAAGAAAAATAATTTTATTTATATCAAAATTTATTTTTTTAATTTGAATTTTTATAAAATTCATATATGCTGTTTTTTTCCCAATTACTACTAGAGGAATCTTTATTTTCATAATACTCATGGCGTTAATTATAGCAATTAAATTTTTTCTGGTTTCAATCGTTCCAACGTTTAAAATAAAACCTTTAGGTAAATTGAATTTTTCTTTCACCAGATTTAATTCTTGATTTGAATATTCGATTCTAAAATTTTTGTGGCAACTCTGATAAATTACTTTGATTTTATTTGGTTCTATATTATAAAATTCTATAATATCTTTTTTAGTTTGCTCACTAATTGCTATGACTAAATCGGAGTGCTTAACAGCATATTTATATTTTATATTATAAATTTTTCTATCTAATGTTCTATAATTTCGTGGAAATCGTTTAAAAATAAGATCGTGTATCGTTACTAAATAGGGTATTTTTTTATTTTTAATCCTAGGTATTTCATTACTTAGGCCATGATAAATATCAATATTATTTTTTATAATTGATTTTTCCATATTTATAGTTCTCCAAAGGCCTTTAAAAGTTCTATTTACTTGATTTTCGGGAAAAATAGAAGATACATTTGGATGCTTTGATAAAAAATCTAATCTAGGGCTATCGATATCTTTTGGGGCAAATAGTACGTAATTATTTTTGGGAAACTCATTAATAGAATTTTCTATTAGATCCCTACTATAGTTTCCAAGTCCAGTAAAATTTTGATATGCTCTTTTAGCATCAAAGCCTATTTTCATATTACAAAATTATTTAAAATAATGGACTCAAACAGTAATCTCATATTCTCTTAAAACTTGATTCAAGGACGTCTTAAGATCTGTACTTTCCTTTCTTTCTCCAATTATTAACGAACATGGGACTTGAAAATCACCACTATTGAAAGATTTTGTGTAAGATCCAGGGATTACTACCTTTCTTTCTGGTATAAATCCTTTATATTCAACAGGTTTTTTTCCAGTAACGTCAATTATTTTAGTAGATTTTGTGATTACTACGTTAGCTCCTAATACAGCCTCTTTACCAATCCTCACCCCTTCAACTATAATACATCTTGAACCAATAAAAGCATTGTCTTCAATTATAACTGGAGATGCTTGTAAAGGCTCTAGAACTCCGCCAATTCCAACACCTCCACTTAAGTGGACATCTTTACCTATTTGTGCACAAGAACCTACCGTTGCCCAAGTATCGACCATTGTACCAGAATCTACATATGCTCCAATATTTATATAAGATGGCATCATTATAACATTTCTTCCCACATAGGATCCATATCTTGCAATTGCATGAGGGACAACTCGAACATTTTTTTCGGAATAATTAGACTTCAGTTTCATTTTGTCGTGAAATTCAAAAGGTCCAACTTCAATTGTTTTCATCTTTCTCAGAGGAAAATATAAGATAACTGCTTTTTTAATCCACTCGTTTGTAGTCCAAGTACCATTATTTTTTTCGGCAACTCGTATTTTTCCTTCATCTAATAGATCAATTATTTTTTCAATGCATTTAATAGTATCTTTTTCTTTTAAGAGTAGCCTATTTTCCCATGCTTTATTTATGATTTTTTCCAAATCCATATTGCAAATATCATAATAAATTTAATGGTACATTTAGAAGAGCTTAATAATTATGAAAAGATTTATTTAAAAAATATTTAATTTAGAATGAATTGGTTCTTTTTTTTATATGCTTTTTAATTTTCTTTATAAGATGCTAATACTTATAAATATTTTTACCACAACTAGTAGTATTGATTTTGATTGTTTTTCTTTTTGTTAAAAGGCTAATTTAAATGTACTGTTGTTCAATACTTACTTTAAAATAACATTATTTTTAGTTACAGTATTAACAATTCCAGTAATTTGAAGTTTAATAAGATATAAAATGATTGGGTTTTTT
>CENJ01097815.1_pt1 | contig 18660 bp, 20 predicted proteins | sample 356161 | NCBI WGS metagenome assembly CENJ01 (sample SAMEA2619531, study PRJEB7988) | marine metagenome | biome: marine biome (ENVO:00000447); feature: surface water layer (ENVO:00002042); material: "saline water (ENVO:00002010), including plankton (ENVO:xxxxxxxx)" | depth 5 m
AAGAAGTGCCCGTACTGCGACTTTAACTCTCACCCCCTAAGAGACGACGTTGATCAGGGGGTCTATCTGCGGGCTCTGCTCCAAGACTGGGACCTTCAGCAACGGATTTTCCATCCAGACTTTGCCGAGCGCCCGTTTAAAACAGTATTTCTAGGCGGGGGAACGCCAAGCCTGTTTCATGTCCAACACGTGAATCAACTGCTTGAGCTTACTGCCGGCGGCGCTGATGAAGTCACCATGGAATTGAATCCTGGGGCTCGGGAATATGGAGATCTCGCGGCCTATCGCCAGGCGGGGGTCAACCGCCTTTCTATTGGCGCACAAAGTTTCGAAAACCCGATGTTGCAGGCCCTTGGTCGAATCCATGACGCAGATCAAACGTTGACGGCCTTCGAGGTCGCCAGGGCAAGCGGATTCAATAACATTAACGTCGATCTAATGTGGGGGTTACCAGGCCAAGAGGTAGCCCAAGCCCTCAGCGATCTGCGACAGGCTATTGCGCTTGAGCCTGAGCATATCTCTTGGTATCAGCTCACCATCGAGGCCAAAACAGAGTTCGCGAAGCGGCCGCCGCTGCTGCCTGTCGATAGGACACTGTTAGACATCGAACAAGCCGGGCTGGAGCTGCTGGAAGCCGAGGGCTATCGGCGCTACGAAATTTCGGCCTTTGCCAAACCAGGACGGGAATGTCTGCACAATCTGAACTATTGGTCCTTTGGCGATTACGTTGGTCTCGGTGCCGGTGCCCACGGAAAACTGACTCACCGGGGCCGTCGCCTTCGAACACGACAGGCCAGTCAGCCCCGACTGTACCAGAGCGATCCCGAACGCCTCGGCGTGCAGGACATTGCCGAAGACGAGCTTGCTCTGGAATTTATGATGAATGCCCTTAGGCTGGTTCAGGGGGTCGACCAAGCATCATTTGTCTCGCGAACAGGTCTGCCTTGGTCCTCCATCGCACCAACCTGGCAGGCGCTAGTGGAGCAGGGTCTGGTTCATGCGCAGCACTGTGGCACCACCCCAATGGGCCTGCGCTATTTGGACAGTGTGTTAACGTCCTTCGTCACCACCCGCTAATTTTCGGTACCTGAGATCTCGGATCGTATGCCCAAGCCGGGCACCCCGTGCTTCGAATTTAGTGAGCCCCCCAGGGCGAGATGCCGAAGCGCGCCTTGGTTCTTCCTGACGCTGGTCACTGAGCAACTCGAAGCCAGGGTGTTGAGCAAAGCATTCCGCCATCCATTCACCATACTCGGCCCAATCTGTTGCCAGGTGCACCACGGCAGAAGACGCCAGGGCATGATGCAGTTGATCCAAAAAAGGTAGTTGGATGAGTCGGCGTTTATGGTGGCGCTTCTTTGGCCAGGGGTCGGGGAAAAAAATTCTAATCTCGCTGGCAATGCCAGGAGGCAGGCGAGCCAGCAGCGACTGCGCGGGTTCATCGACCAGACGGATATTTTTGAGCGCCTGCTTGGCTGCCCTGGATAGCATTGAGCCAATACCAGGCTGGTAAAGTTCTACGCCTAAGATCATCAGCTCGGGATGCTCCTCGGCCCAGGCAATGAGTTCCAGGCCCATACCAAAGCCAATTTCAATGCCAATGGCGTCCAGCCCGTCAAGGTCCGTAGTTTTGAAGCGGTAGGCCTCAGCGAGTTCCTCGAAGGCCAGAGCCTGGGCACGGGTGAAACGACCGCGACGGCGGATATAGTTGAAGTCTTGATCGAAGACGTTTGATTCTGGTGGTTCGAAAGGCATGGGGTTTGACGACAGGTCCTTGATCGATTGGGATCTAAGGCGCGTTTACACGATCCGCCTTAATCACCGACAGGCCAATTGTCACCCATCCCAAGATCAACATCAGCCCCCCGATAGGGGTAAGGGGACCCAGCCAGCTCAACGAGCCCAGCGTCAACCCATAAAGGCTGCCTGAGAAAAGCAGGATGCCCAGGCTAAACATCCATGCTACGAGCCCCAGCCTTTTGGGGCCACCGTGGGCCATCCAGATACCCACCGATAAGAGAGCCAGCGCATGCCACATCTGGTATTGGGACGCGGTTTGCCAAGTTGATAGGCCGTCAGGCCCCAAGAGGTCCTTGATTGCATGGGCGCCCAGCGCGCCAAGCGCCACAGCCGTTAGGCCGTACCCCGCTGCCAGGACGAGACAGAGGCGAGCACTCAAAGCCTTATGTCGACATCAACCGCTTCAGTTTTTTAATCGCGTTCTGCTCGAGCTGCCGGATTCGTTCTGCTGAAACGCCGTACTCCGCGGCAAGCTCATGCAGCGTGGCTTTGTCATCACTCAGCCATCTTTGCTGAAGGATATCGCGACTCCTCTCATCCAGCTGGGATAAGGAGGCGGTCAGTCTCAGGCTCATATCCTGAGCGCTATCCTGTTCGGCAACCAGGTCTGCCGGATCTGGCATGCTTGATGCCAAAAAGTGGACCGGCGCGGTGGCCGTGTCTTCGTCCGTGCCATACCCATCGAATGCTGCGTCATTTGCGCTAAGACGACCCTCCATCCTTGTCACTTCATCCGTTGAAACACCCAAGTCTTGGGCGATGGCCTGGGTTTCCTTCTGGTTGAGCCACGAGGAAGAGCTTTTCGCGCTTCTCAGGTTGAAGAAGAGCTTCCTTTGCGCCTTGGTGGTTGCAACCTTAACAATCCGCCAGTTACGCAGGATGTACTCGTGCATTTCTGCCTTGATCCAGTGGACGGCAAAGGAGATCAGTCGAACGCCAACGTCGGGGTCGAATCGTTTGACCGCCTTCATTAAGCCCACGTTACCCTCTTGGATCAGATCAGCCTGAGGCAGGCCATAGCCTTTGTAGGACCGCGCTAAATGCACCACGAAACGGAGGTGGCACATCACCAGCTCGCGGGCCGCGTTGAGATCGCCATCTTCTCTAAACTTTTCGGCGAGCTGCTTTTCGTGCTCAGGTTCAAGAATAGGGAACTGACTGATTGTATTCAGGTAAGCGTCGATATCTGCGCCCGGCGCGATGCTCGGCAGGGCCATTACATTTTGAGCCATGTGATACTTCCGGTAACACTTTGGCGCGATGTTAGCACTCTCTTTATTAGAGTGCTAATTTTTTTCCCCTCTCTTGCTGACCCTTTCTTAGGCAGACCGGACGCTCATGTCGTTAATCACGCCCAATCGCTGTCGAAGCGCCAGCCAGGCGCCCACGACCCCCAGTACCAGGGCGCCCAACCCAGAGCAAACAAGAAAGATGAGATCAAAACCCGAAATTTGGACAGCCAGGCCATAGCTCGCGAACAGCGAGCCCAGGGGTTCCTCGACGCTATTCAATGCGACGGCCAGTATCATGGTCGCCACTAATCCCCCACCAAACCCATACATTGCGCCGAAATAAAGAAAGGGTCTGCGTAGCTGACCGCGCGTGGCGCCCACTAACGCCAGAACCCTGATTTCGTCGAGCCTAGACTCGATCGCCAGACGCACGGCCGCCAGGGTGATCAAGACTGCGGCAGAACTGAACAAGAGCGCCAGAGTGATGCCAAGTCGATCGATCAGCTGACGAATGTTCGCCATTCGCTCAAGCCAGGTCTTCTCAATCACAACGGTTTCTACATCCGATCTGGCGCGAAGCTGTCTAGCCAGGCGATCGATAGCTAAGTAGCTGGGGTCATTCGCAAAAAAAATGTCTGCAGAGGGGGGCAACGGATTTTGAGCTGTGGCGGCAATGGCTTCCTGTATCGCACTAGACGCACTGCTTTGAGCAACCAGCGCCTCAAGCGCCTGTTCGGGCGTCGTCACAACAAGCGCCTTGACCTGTGCCTGGGCCAGCAATTCAGATCTCAGGTTGTCGATATTTTCCATCGGCGTACCCATTTCAAAATAGACGGTTACGCCTGATGGGCCCTCCCAATCTTGGCTTAACGCGGAAACATTGGCATGGCCAAGCCAGAGCAGCCCAGGCATGGCGAGGGCTGTGCCAATCATTAGCCAGACAACAAAGGAACTGAGTAGGTGCTCACCCAAATAGGTCGTCGCCTCACCGCAAACGCGTAGATGGTCGGCAAACCAACCGCCTATCCGCCGCAAGAGAGGTCGCTGATCTGAAACCTGAAGTTCCGTCCTCTGAGAGGCTGTCGCCCCGCCGTCACTCACCATGCTTGCCCCCCGCTGGAGGCTTGGCCTCGATGGGTGCCGTATCTTCTACAAGCCGCCCCTCCGATAGATGCAGGATGCGAGCCTGCTGAGACTTAATCAGCTCCACATCATGGCTTGCAACGATGACCGTCGTGCCCAGCTGATTAAACTGACTGAACAGCGATATCACCTGGCGGGATAGAAAGGGGTCCAGATTACCCGTCGGCTCGTCTGCCAAGATCAGCCGTGGCCGGGTGACTATGGCGCGCGCAATGCCAATACGCTGCTGCTGCCCGCTTGAGAGCTGACTGGGCAAGCAGTTCTCAATCCCCGATAAATCTACGCTCCCTAAGGCCCCGCGCACTCTCCTAACGATTGCATTGTGCGACCACTGAAGCACCCTCAACGGTAAGGCTACATTGTCAAAAACCGACCGATCTTCGAGCAACATATGATCTTGAAACACAACGCCCACCTGACGGCGATACCATGGCAGCCGTCGTGGCCCAAGTCTCCCAATATCAACCCCATCCACCAGGACTCGCCCCGCAGAAGGTAATTCCGCACCAATAAGAAGTCGGAGAAAGGTGCTCTTTCCCGCGCCAGAATGGCCGGTCAAAAAGGTCATGGACCCGGAATCAAAATGCGTCGTGACGTCGCGTAGCGCTTCTCGTCCGTTGTCGAAGCGCCGGGTGATGTGATCAACAGAGATATCCGTCATATCGCCTAAGTGCCTGAATCGAGCGCCAGGAGCGCGTGAACAAATTCATCTGGCGCAAATACGCGCAAATCTTCTTCTGCTTCGCCGACGCCGATAAAGTGAATAGGAACAGGCTTTGAGTCACCCCCCAACGCAGTTGCCGCCAGGGCAAAAATCACCCCCGCCTTGGCCGTTCCATCGAGCTTTGTGATAACCAGGCCTGTCACAGGAATCGCTTCGTTAAAGGCAGTTAGCTGGCTGATCGCATTTTGGCCGACGCCGCCGTCTAAGACCAAGATCACTTCATGAGGCGCGTCTTGATCGAGGCGTTTGATGACCCGCCTAATTTTCGACAATTCATCCATTAGCTGGACTTTCGCCTGCAGTCGTCCAGCGGTGTCCACCAGCAGCACATCCATACCCTTGGCTTGAGCAGATGCCACCGCATCGTAGGCAACGGAGGCACTGTCGCTACCCTGACGCTGAGCAATCACTGGAATGTTGTTACGCTCACCCCAGCTTTGAAGCTGTTCAACCGCTGCGGCTCGAAAGGTATCTCCTGCGGCCAGCATCACTTTCAGCCCCTGATCCTGCAGGCGCTTCGCTAATTTCCCGATGGTGGTCGTCTTGCCCACCCCGTTAACCCCCACAAAGAAAATGATCTTGGGCAATGCGTCAGGTTGACGGGGCTCAATGTTGAAGGTGCTGCCGCACTGCGCCAGCCGCTGGATTAGCACTTCTGAAAGGACGCGATACAGGGTTTTGGTATCTGCGAGTTCTCTGCGACTGGCTCTGAGCGTTAACTCCTCGATAATTGCCGTCGTCGCGGGAATGCCGACGTCCGCAAGCAATAACGACGTTTCCAGCTCCTCTAGCGCCGTCTCGTTTAGCGCTTTCTCACCTAGCAGCAGGTTCCCTAGGCCGCTGGCAAACTGCTCTCTGGTTTTTGCCAATCCCCCGCGCATGCGGTCCATCAGCCCGGCCGTCTTCTCTTCATCCGTTGTTGACATCGATGCATTCCTTCCCGCGAAGAATTATTGTTTGATTTCTGCCTACGTTACGAACCGCGCATGCCTCGTATAGTATCGCGATTCCGGCCTCGACCATCGTAGTATCTGTGCTTATGGCTAAAAACAAAATGCAGCAGGTACAGATCATCAGCGGCAAAAGCCGGGGAAGGAAACTTCCGTTCCCAGAGCTCGATGGACTCAGGCCCACCCTGGGCCGCACCAGAGAAACGCTCATGAATTGGCTCAGGCCTGATCTGCCAGGTGCAACCTGTTTAGACCTCTTTGCCGGCTCTGGTGCTTTGGCCTTCGAGGCCCTGTCTAATGGCGCTTCGAGCGCCGTTTTTGTGGAATCAAATCCGCGAGTCTGCGCCGCCCTAAAAGACAACGCCACCAAACTTGGGCTTGCCCAGGAGGCTGAGATCATCCAGGGCGATGGCGTCCGATATCTTCAGTCAACCCAAGAGACCTTCGACCTCATCTTCCTAGACCCACCCTTCGGCGATCGCCAACTCCTCGACCAAGCTCTGGCAGCGATCTGCCAAGGGAAGCTGGCCCGTCGCTGGATTTACCTAGAATCGGATCAGCCCACCTTTTTAGACGACTGCTGCACAAAGTACGGCGTCCCTCCATACAAAGAGACACGGAGTGGTCAGACCGTTAGCGCATTGATTCAGATTCCTTGAACCGCCCAGCACAGCAGAAGGGGCAGCTTGCTTGCCCGGTAGTCGAGGGCTAACATCCCGGCATTCCTTCATCCAACCGTCATTTTAGGAGCAAAGCCTGATGGCCGATCGCACCGTGGTCTATCCGGGGTCGTTTAATCCCATTACAAACGGCCATACCGACCTCGTCGACCGAGCCCTGCATCTGTTCGATCATGTTGTTCTCGCCATCGGCACATCTGCGCAAAAAGATCCAAAAACTCACCTCGCTGAAAGAATCGCACTCTGCCAGGAGGTCCTTGCCCAGTACGGTGACCAAGTATCCGTTGAAGGTTTCAACTCGTTGCTCGTCGACTTCGTAGAGGCAAAGGGCACCCGCTTCGTCCTGCGTGGGCTGCGAACGGTCACGGACTTTGACTATGAGTTTCAGATGGCTGAGATGAATCGATCTCTGAACCCACAGATTGAGTATGTTTTCTTGCCCACGTCCAAGGATTGCTCCTTCATCTCCTCAACCCTAGTGCGAGAGATCGCTGCCTTGGGCGGAGACATTTCCCAGTTCGTTCATCCGGCCGTTATTGAGGCCATCGGTCAGCCCAGGTAGGAACGCTCCCAGCCACTGGTCAGCTGACACTTTGGACAGAAAACAGTGCTCCGTTGAGCCAACACCTGCCCACGCAGCACTCCGTCGCATCGCTTACAGCGCTCGCCCGCTCTCCCATAAACATTCAGGCTCTGTTTGAAATACCCGGGTTGTCCGTCGGAGTTCACGAAATCACGCAAGGTTGTGCCGCCCACCTGAATTGCATTGCCCAGCACGCCGCGAATGGCCTGAGCAAGCTCGGCATAGGCGAATCGACTCACGCGGTGCGCTGCAGTGCTAGGGCGTATTCGCGCTAAGAATAGCGCCTCAGCCGCATAGATATTGCCCACGCCAACCACAATGCGCCCATCCATAATGAAGGCTTTCACGGAGCTACGCCGCTTTCGAGAACAACGGAAAAGATGCTCCCCAGAGAACGCGTTGCCCAAGGGTTCCACGCCCAGGTTAGCCAGGAGCCAATGGTTTAAAACGGGGTCTGCGGTGAAGTGAAAGCTGCCGAAACGCCGGGGGTCGTTATATCGAATTAGCGTGCCGCCCTTGATGTGGATATCGATGTGATCGTGTACTTTGTGAGGTTCATCTGGCGACACGATTCTCAGGCTGCCCGACATCCCTAAGTGGATGATCAAGGCGCCAACCGTGGTTTCGATGATGATGTACTTGGCCCTGCGGCCAACACTCTGGACCCGACAGCCTGCTAAGCTTTCGGGCAAATCCACCGGCCAGCGAAGCCTGGATTCTCTTACGACAAGGCGCTCTATCGAGCGCCTCTCAAGGAAGGGGGCGATCCCTCTTCGCGTTGTCTCGACTTCGGGAAGCTCAGGCATCCCCTACTTTATTTTGCCTTCCTTATACAGGACGTGCTTCCGGACCACCGGGTCGTACTTTTTGACTTCCATCTTATCCGGCGTATTTTTCTTGTTCTTGTCGGTCGTGTAGTAATGACCGGTGCCAGCACTTGAGACTAGTTTAATTTTCTCTCTCATGACTCCCTCACTGTGGTTGTCCTTGCCCTCTACCAGGTCGCCCTGTTTAGCTCGCAAGCACCCATTGGTTTAATTCTAGGCTAGACTTTTTGGCCCGCCGCACGCATATCTTTCAACACCTCGTCGATGCCTTTCTTGTCGATAACGCGCATTCCGCTTGAGGAGACGCGAAGCCTGACATAGCGCTGCTCGGAGGCTACCCAAAAACGATGGTAATGCAGGTTAGGCAGAAAACGACGACGCGTCTTATTAACCGCGTGGCTTACATTGTTGCCGGCCATTGGGCGTTTGCCGGTTACTTGGCATACCTTGGACATGTTATGTGAGTCCCGGAAAAGTGAGGCGCGTTTATACCAAAGCCTGGGGCCCAGGGCAACGACACACGCTCAAGATTGGAGCAGCACCCAGCCAAAAGCGTCACAACGAGAGGCGCCTGGGATTCGTTCCCTTCACATTGGCTCAAGCAGCCCCCTCTTAAAGCAGGCCCCCGCTAGAGCAGGCCCCTCTCCGCGAAGGATACCGTACTGCCCCCGGTCACAACGATGTGGTCCAGGACTCGCACGTCCAGCTCCGCCAGCAGGCGCTTCAAGTCTTGGGTCACCTGCACGTCGGCTAAGCTTGGTTCGGCGATACCTGATGGATGATTGTGGGCCAGAATGAGTGCGGCGGCATTATGCTCTAGCGCCCGCCGTAAGACCTCCCTTGGGTGTACGTGGGTGCAATCTATGGAGCCGTGAAACATAATTTCGAACGCTAACAGTTCATGTTTTGAGTTCAAAAACAAACAGGCAAAAGACTCTCGCACCTGATGGCCCAGGCGCTGACGTAAGTATCGGCTTACTGCCCCCGCATCGTTGAAGCGTGTCCCCTTGGTGAAACTGACCTCTACATCCCGAGCCATGAGTTCATGCATGGCCTTTATTTGTGCTGCCTTGGCCAGGCCCACCCCATGAAAAGCCTGAAGCGAAACGATGGGCGCCCCAAGCACACCAGAAATGCTGCCGAAGTGGTCAAGCAGATGACGAGCAAGCGACACCGCGTCGACCCCCGGAAAACCGCTCACCAGGCAAATGCCGAGCAATTCAGCGGTGGAGAGCTGGCTGGCTCCAAATCTTTCGAGCCGATATCGAGGTTGCTCAGAGGCGTTCCAACCAGAAATGACCTTGGCTGACCTGGTTGGCTGAGATTTCAACCCACCAACGATGAGAGGCGGGGCACCTTTCTTTTCCACGCTCATACCTAGAGCTCAACGGACAAGGCACTCAGTATCGGCCCACTCCGCGTCAACGGGATACGCCTGTGTTCGTCAAGATGACTGCAAAATTTACATTGGACAGCCACAGAGAAAACCGACGCGACCGCCGCCAGCTCGCAAGAAGTCGGGCGCAATCACTCACGCCAAGTGCCGGCGATCTTGACCCGGATTCACATCTTGGGCACTCACCCACCTGAATCACCTAAAAAAGGCACCCCTCGGTCTGCGCTCTCTGGTTACCAATAAAATATCTCGACGGGAGATGGCCTGTTCACTCGGCCTAATCCCAGAAAATCCAGGCCCGCCAGCGGACGTTGAACAAATTAAGAGGCAAATTGGTTATATATTGGTATTCTTTCCCGGACGCACTCGAGATATGTGGATGAATGCCCTGAGTACGGTGATACAGCCTCTAGACTCGTCCCAGTCCCTGCCGCTATATCAACAGCTGCAAAGGATTCTGCGGGACGCCATCGAGCAAGAGGTGTTGGTCGATCACGATGCCCTCCCTAGCGAGCGCGATATCGCTACTGAATTCGGCGTCTCCAGAATTACAGTTCGAAAGGCGATCAAGGGCCTTGCAGCAGAGGGGTTGATCGAACGACGCCAGGGGGCAGGCACGTTCGTCACTCCGCGAATCCAAAAGAAATTTTCCAAGCTGTCCTCCTTCTCTGAAGACATGGCCTCACGCGGGTGGCACCCCCACAGCGAATGGCTGGAACGCACGGCTGGAACGGCCACGCCAAAGGAGGCCTCAGCTCTGGGTGCCGCACCAGGCAGCGCGGTTTATCGATTTCACCGAATTAGATTCGCCAACGACATCCCGCTTGCCCTGGAGTTCTCAACGATCCCAGTGCACGGCCTACCCTCACTGGACGCTGTCGGGGATTCGCTCTATGAGGCGTTGGCGGCTCACGCACATCGCCCGGTAAGAGCTGTACAGCGATTACGCGCAATCGCTTTCACCCCTGAGCAGGCAATCCTGCTGGGTGTTCAAGCCCAGGATCCCGGCCTGTTGATTGAGCGACGCAGCTACCTGAAGAATGAGCAGATGGTGGAACTGACGCGTTCGTTCTATCGAGGCGATGTCTATGACTTTATTACCGAACTGGTCGTTTAACGGGCGGATGATTACCCAACGAGGAAAGTACATGGCGACGGTTAGCGACAGCACACGCCCCATGGTTTGTGGACGGCAGGACGCATGGACACGGAGCGCCGGGGACGTTAGGCCTCAGAGGGTAAAACGGATATCCGCCGGGGGGGCTCTGGAGCACGCCCTGCGGCCACCTTGCTTACCCAGTTTCTATAAAGGCACCCACTAATGGCGCAGTTACTCACCAATGCCTGCACGCTCACCCGCCAGGGATTTGAATACGGCAAGACCGTCGTTATCGAGCAAGGCAAGATATCTGCCATCCATGACACCGTGGATATCGAAACCTCGTCTCCTGGCACACGTGACCTGCAGGGGGCCTATCTCCTTCCCGGCTTTGTCGACATCCAGGTTAATGGTGGCGGGGGCGTGCTATTTAATAATGCCCCGACGGTAGACACCATCCGCAGCATTGGGGCAGCGCACCGACAATTTGGGACGACGGGTTTTCTCCCCACCCTGATCAGCGACGATCTGGCCAAGGTTAAGCTAGCCCTTGCCGCAACGAGGGAGGCGATCCAAGACAAGGTCCCCGGGGTGCTTGGCATCCATCTCGAAGGCCCCTTTCTAAACCAGGAAAAAAAGGGCATTCACGATCCAGCAAAATTTCAGGTCCTAGACCAAGAGGCGCTCACCCTGATCAGCTCCCTAGGGGTTGGAAAAACCCTGGTCACTTTGGCCCCGGAAACCACAACCCCGGCGATGATCGCGCAACTGGCTGGCGCCGGCGTCATCGTCTCGGCAGGCCATACAGAGGCGAGCTTTGACGTCATCCAGCACTCTATCCAGGCAGGAATGACGGGATTTACCCATCTGTTTAACGCCATGGCCTCCGTTAGCGCCCGAAATCCAGGTACCGTTGGCGCGGCCCTGGACAGCGAGCACTGCCGCTGTGGCGTTATCGTTGATGGTCACCACGTGCACCCCGCTATGCTCAGGTTGGCCCTGGCAGCACTCGGTCCAAATCGTATGCTGCTGGTCACGGATGCCATGCCGAGCGTGGGCTCAGACCAAGCATCATTCCAGCTCTTCGGACAAACCATCAAAGTGCTCGAGGGCGCCTGCCTCTCGGAAAATGGGACCCTGGCAGGCTCCAACTTAAATATGGCGGCGGCTGTCCGAAATGCCGTGGCCATGCTCGCGTTAGACACCGCAGAGGCTGTCCGTATGGCAAGCCAATACCCTGCCGAATTCCTCGGGCTCGACGCCGAGCTTGGCCACATCAAAGTGGGGCAGCGAGCCAACCTCGTTCTAGCGGATCACAACCTGCAGGTCCTAGACACCTGGATCGACGGCGAGTCATCTTAATGCTCTAGCTGAAAATATCGTTACGGGCCATGCGCTGCGAATCTCAATGCCCTGTCTCGATTACGCCTCCTATGGTATCAATGTTAGGCTTCGCACCTTTAATAGCGTCTTCCAACAATTGGTATTGAAACGGGATCCATGTCAGAACTTAGCGGTCAAAATATCCTACTTGGCGTAAGCGGAGGCATTGCGGCCTACAAGACCCCCATGCTAGTTCGCGGCCTGATGGCTGCCGGCGCAAACGTTCAGGTGGTTATGACTGCCAATGCGTCACGTTTTGTCACGCCAACAACGCTACAGGCCGTTAGCGGTCGGCCGGTGCGCTCAGATTTATGGGACGCGGAGGCGGAAGCTGCCATGGGCCATATTGAGCTTGCCCGTTGGGCAGATCAGATCTTGATCGCCCCAGCCACGGCCAACGTTATCGCCGACCTCGCCCGGGGCAGCGCGCCAGACTTATTGAGTACGCTGTGTCTGGCGACCGCCGCCCCCATCAGCATCGCTCCCGCTATGAACCAACACATGTTTCAACATCCGGCCGTCGGGGAGAATCTTCGTCGACTTGCGGACTTAGGCTACTGTCTCATCGGTCCTGAATACGGCGATCAGGCATGCGGCGATCATGGCCCTGGCAGAATGACCGAACCCGAAGACTTAATTCGAGCAATGGCTGATACGCAGCTTGAACCTCAAAGGGCCGGCTCAGTGGGGCTCGCCGGGTTGTTGACGGGACAACATCTGATGATCACGACGGGGCCGACGCGTGAGGCCATCGACCCGGTTCGATACATCTCCAATCACAGCTCGGGCCTTCAGGGGCTTGCGCTGGCGGAAGCAGCGCTGGACGCTGGCGCAAGCGTCACCCTAGTGGCTGGTCCGGGCGTGCCTGCATGCCATCCAGACATCAAGCGGCTTGATGTCACCACCGCCCAGGATATGTACGCGGCCGTCCACCAACACCTAGAGCATGTCTCCCTATTTATTGGCGTTGCGGCGGTTGCGGACTACCGCCCCCAAGACGTGCCGGCGCAAAAAATGAAGCGCGGAGACCAAGCCGGTCAGAACCTTACGCTGTCGCTCGTGGAGAACCCTGACATCATTGCCAGCGTTGCCCAGTGCGGCCGGGTCCCGGTGGTGGTTGGCTTTGCCGCTGAAACGGAAATGACGTTGGAAAATGCTAGCCTGAAGTTGACGCGCAAGAAGCTAGACGCGGTTATTGTCAACGATGTATCGGACTCAACGATTGGCTTTAACAGCGATCACAACGCGGTCACGCTGGTCCACCATAACGGGCAGCTGCCCTTTGAAAAACAGTCGAAACAGGCCATTTCACGACACCTGATTACAGCGCTGACGACCCTATTCAAAGACAAACTAAACCTCGAACAACCTTGAAGCATAGCCAACCTGGAGCCTTGATCTTATGGCTGATTTTTCCTCCGACATCATTGATCGTATCGACCCGGGGATTTTCCGTGCTTACGACATTCGAGGCATAACAACCAGCAATCTGACCCCCGAGGTCGTGTACTGGATCGGACGCTCCTACGCCAACGCCGCCCAGCAGGCAGGTCAGGATCGTGCCGCAGTAGGGCGGGATGCCAGGCTCTCGAGCCCCGCACTGGAAGAAGCGCTCACCCAGGGCTTGGTCGAGGGCGGCATGGATGTGATCTGCATCGGCGAGGTGCCCACTCCGCTCCTGTATTTTGCGACTCATCAGCTGGATATCGGCACTGGCATTATGATTACGGGGAGCCACAACCCTCCAGAATATAATGGCTTAAAAATGATGATTGGGGGCGTCACCCTGGCTGAGGAGCGCATTCAAAACCTGTATCAAAATCTCGTCAGCCGTGCCTTTAGCGAGGGTGCGGGTCAGGTGAGCGAACAAAACCTTAACCAAAACTATTGCCAACAGCTAAAGCAGACCATAACCGTTGGAAGGTCTCTCAAGGTCGTGGTTGACTGTGGGAACGGCGTCGCGGGCGGCATAGCCCCAGACCTCCTGGCCGACCTGGGTTGTGACATTGTTCCCCTGTACTGCGAGGTAGATGGGAATTTCCCAAATCATCACCCTGATCCCGCAGACCCTGACAATATGCGTGAACTCGCACAGGCCGTTCAAGATCATCAGGCCGATTTGGGTGTTGCCTTTGACGGCGACGGTGACCGGCTTGGGGTGATCACCCCTAAGGGTGAGATCATTTGGCCCGATAAGCTGATGATGCTCTTCGCCGAGGACATTTGTTCTAGGGTTTCCGACGCGACTATTATTTTTGACGTCAAGTGCAGCCGAAATTTGGAGAAAACCATCAGTGCGGCGGGCGGCAAGCCCCTAATGTGGCGGACGGGACACTCGCATATCAAGGCGAAAATCAAAGAAACCGGATCGCCCCTCGCTGGTGAATTCAGCGGCCATCTGTGTATCGGCGAACGGTGGTTCGGCTTTGACGATGCCCTCTATGCGGCAGCGAGGCTGATCGAGCTGTTGAGCCAGAGCGACGCGGACGCGGACACCCTCTTTGACCGGTATCCAAAAACGGTGACGACGCCGGAAATCAAAATTCAAACCACGGAAACCTACAAATTCCAGGTCATGGAGCAGCTGCGCTCGGCACTGAACTTTGAAGGCGGACGCCAAACCACCATCGATGGCATTCGCGTAGATTTTGCGGAAGGCTGGGGGTTGATCAGGCCGTCCAACACCAGTCCCGTGCTGTCTTTACGATTCGAGGCAGAAACAGACAGTGCTCTGGCCCACATCATGAAGCTGTTCCAAGATCGACTGCATGCCGTCGATCCTGATCTTTCCTTTAGTTAATCAGACGTTTCGAGCCTATGGACGCTAACCAAGCCAACCTAACTGCCCAGGTACTGACCGAAGCGCTGCCCTATATTCAGCGCTTTCACGGCACGACCATCGTGATCAAGTATGGCGGCAACGCCATGACCGAGGAGCACCTCAAGGTCAGCTTCGCTCGTGATGTGGTGCTTATGAAGCTGGTTGGCATCAACCCCGTCATCGTTCACGGTGGTGGCCCTCAGATCGCCCAGCTTCTGCAGAAGCTGGGGATTGAGAGCAGCTTCGTTCAGGGCATGCGCGTCACCGATTCAGCGACCATGGACGTCGTGCAGATGGTGCTCGGCGGCCTGGTCAATAAAGAAATCGTTTCTCTACTCAACACCCATTCCGGACGTGCGGTGGGCATCACCGGAAAAGATGGCAACCTGATTCAAGCTGAGAAACTGCCCCTCTCTGAACTTCAGGCTTCGCCTGATACACGTGCTTCAGAAATCATCGACATCGGCCACGTTGGAAAAATCAGCCACATTGATGTGGAGGTCCTGGACACGCTAACTCAGTCATCCTTTATCCCCGTTATCGCGCCCATCGGCGTGGGGGCTGATGGCGAGTCCTACAACATCAACGCAGACGTGGTGGCCGGCGCTGTAGCCACGGCCCTGAAGGCAGAGAAACTGATCCTCTTAACCAATACGCCGGGCATTTTAGATCGAGAAGGCCACGCCCTGTCTTCCCTAGATCAATCCGAAGTTTCCAGCCTAATCGCTGAGGGCACCATTTCCGAAGGCATGCTGCCAAAGGTTGACTGCGCCTTGAAAGCGGTTGAGGCGGGCGTGCACAGCGCTCAAATTATTGACGGGCGTGTCGCCCACGCGCTGCTTCTCGAAGTCTTCACCGATTCGGGAATCGGTACTCAAATTTTATCTTGAGGCTGAATCACGGTGGCTAGACCCGATCGTAAAAACGATATTTTGCAGGCATTGGCAAGAATGCTTGAGGCCAATCCGGGCGGTAAGGTCACCACCGCCAGCCTGGCCAAGGAGATAGGTCTCTCTGAGGCGGCGCTGTATCGCCACTTTCCTAGCAAGGCAAGAATGATTGAGGGATTGATCGAGTTTGCCGAAGAGACCCTGTTCAGCAGAATCACCCTCATCCGTCAGGAACAACCTACGGCAGAGGCACGGTGCCATGACATCCTCTTCTTGCTGCTGACCTTTGTAGAGCGCAATCCCGGCTTTGCCCGACTCTTTGTTGGCGACGCCCTGCAAGGGGAAACCGAACGCCTGCGGATGCGCACCTCTCAGTTGATGGATCGCATTGAAACAGAGATTCGCCAGATTCTTCGAGAACATCTTCTAGCGGCGAATCCTCTACCTGGCGCCAGTCACCATCCTGGTGCCAACCTCTTCATGGCCTTTGCGGAGGGCCGGATTTTACAATTCGCAAGAACCAACTTTCGCGCCAAGCCAACGGCAGATTGGGCGGAGGTTTGGCCGGTCCTTTCCGAGGCGGTCTTTACGAACCTTCAGGCGTTCCAGACGCAAAACTCTTGAACATAGCGCTGCATGGCCTCGCTGGAGGCAGCATGTTCCGCCCTCGACGATAGGAAGCCAAGCACGTCCCGTACGTGGGCGATGGAAAATACGGGACAACCTAACTCCGCCGACAGTTCTGCTACCGCCGTTTGGCCCGAAGCGCCTTTTTCGGCTCGATCCAGAGCGATGACTACACCCGCTACCTCCGCACCGGCCGCCTTAATCAGACCCGCGCTCTGTAAAATGGCCTTACCCGAGGTCAGCACATCGTCCACCAAAAGAATTTTACCCGTCACGGCTGCTCCAACCAGCTGTCCCCCCTCACCATGGTCCTTTGCCTCCTTGCGATTGTAGGCCACGGACACATCGACACCACGCCCCGCCAGTGCAACCGATGTCGCCACAGCGATGGGTATTCCCTTATAGGCAGGCCCGAAAAGCACATCGAATTCTATGCCGACATGTTCAATCGCCTGGGCATAGGCATCGCCGAGCCGCTGTAGGCCCGGGCCGCTCGCCAAGGCGCCAAGATTAAAGAAGTAAGGGCTCTCGCGACCGGAATTGAGCGTGAAGCTGCCAAATTTGAGCACGCCGTGCGCCAGGAGGAACTCGATAAAGGCACTCTTGGAATTTGCGTCGGTTACCATCTCTTAATTCTGCCCCTACCCCGATAGGTCCGCCAAGGCCAGGCGCTGATGTTCGAGCAGTTGCTGGGTCCCATGCTGAGCCAAGCCAATAAGCGCGCCGAGCTCGGTCTCCGTGAAGGGCGCGCCTTCGCCGGTGCCCTGAATCTCAATAAACCCCTGCCCGTCGAAACTTACCACGTTCATATCCGTTTCCGCTTTTGAATCTTCGGCATAGTCCAGATCAAGAACCGGTGTGCCTTCAAAAATACCCACGCTCACAGACGAGACCATGCCAAGCAAAGCATCCTCAGCGCCCACGGCCTTTAACGCGTCAACCAGCGCCACAGCACCACCCGTGATTGAGGCGGTTCGCGTACCGCCATCCGCCTGTATCACATCGCAGTCCAGACGAATGGTGCGCTCTCCCAGCTTGCTCATATCGACCATTGCTCTTAAGGATCGCCCGATCAGCCGTTGAATCTCAACGGTCCGCCCACTTTGTTTGCCCCGCGCCGCCTCGCGATCATTTCGGGTATTGGTGGCACCGGGCAACATGCCGTATTCAGCGGTTATCCACCCCTCACCCCTGCCACGCAAAAAACCAGGCACAGAGCCTTCGACGGAGGCAGTACAGATCACCTTTGTGTCTCCAAACTCCACCAGCACCGATCCTGCAGCATGCTTCGTGAATCCTCGGGTAAATTTGACTTCTCTGAGCTTGTTATTGTCTCTGCCGCTGGGACGCATGTGCGCTCCTTTTATTTTGTTAGAGGCACTGCCCCGGAGTGTAATCAAGCACTGTCGGCGACCACGGTATGGGGTTTGCCCTGCGGACACAACCCACCAACATCGAATGCGCCCAGCTGTCATGGGGCGTTGCCCCTTGGGCTTGGCGTAAGGGCCGGCTCCAAGGTTAGTATACAACCTGGAAGCGGCTCCTGAGCCGCATTGAGCTTTCAACTGGGGATTCAATGCAAAGCATGACAGCCTTCGCTCGGGTAGCGGGGGACACAGACGTACACCATATCGTTTGGGAAGTTCGCTCAGTCAATCATCGGCATCTGGAGACGCAGTTTAGGCTGCCTGACGGTTTCCGGGTATTCGAGTCCAACTATCGCGACCACGCCCGCAAATTGTTGCGGCGCGGCAAGCTGGACGCCACGTTGCGGATCGAGCGTTTTACCGATCACCAAGACGCGGCCATTGATGTGGAGAAGCTTCAGGAGGCCCTAGCGGCAGATAAGGCGGTTCGGAATCTAGCCCCTGATGCCCAGCCCTTATCCGTGGCGGAGCTACTTGCCTGGCCGGGCGTGCTAAACAGGGGGGGCAACGAAAAGGACGGCGCCGAAACAACTGGCGCTGTGGTGGGTGAGCTGTTCGCGACAGCGCTTGATCAACTGCTCGACGCACGGCGAAGCGAGGGCGGCAGAATTCTAGCATTGCTTGAGCAGCAGCTCTCAAAAATTCAAGACTTGATCGCCAGCATTACACCCCTTGCGGATAGCCTGCTGAGCCTGCAAAAACAGAGAATCATGGATCGGGTGGCCGAACTTGACGTAAACCTCGACCCTCAGCGCGTTGAGCAGGAGGTGGTGCTCCTGGTACAGCGCGCTGATATTCGCGAAGAGCTGGACCGCCTAAACATCCATTTGGCAGAAGCCACTCAACTGATCCACAACGAGGGACCACATGGCCGCCGGCTCGACTTCTTGACCCAGGAGCTCAACCGAGAAGCCAATACGCTAGGGGCCAAATCGGTTAGAAGCGAGACCTCTCAAGCCGCTGTAGACTTGAAAGTCATCATTGAGCAAATTCGAGAGCAGGTGCAAAATTTGGAATAATTTTCATTCCTTATCAAGTAGTGAATCGCACTTGAATAGGGCCCTTACGATTAAACTCC
>CENJ01051776.1_pt1 | contig 18659 bp, 18 predicted proteins | sample 356161 | NCBI WGS metagenome assembly CENJ01 (sample SAMEA2619531, study PRJEB7988) | marine metagenome | biome: marine biome (ENVO:00000447); feature: surface water layer (ENVO:00002042); material: "saline water (ENVO:00002010), including plankton (ENVO:xxxxxxxx)" | depth 5 m
AAATTCATCATTTGGGATATTAACACTTTTGTATTAATGCAATAGCTTGAGACTACATTTATACGGCATACAAAAAATACTTTTCTTCATGAGGCCATAGGCAGAGGAAGGGGGTTCTGTGATAATGGATGGACCGATCAAACTATGATAACAAACTACCATATAGTTTTTACAAAAGTAGAATAGGAAAATTTACAGTGTTCTATGCTCTGTGCTTAGCAATTTGTATTGATTACGCAGTAGGCTGGCCAAATAGATTTATAAGTTTTATTGGCCACCCAGTTATTTTTATTGGCAAAGCAATTTCATGGTTTGAAAGGAATTTTAACTATGGGTCAAAAAGACAAAAGGTTTTGTATGGTGGTTGTTCAACTATCTTTTTAATAGCTATTTTCTATATACTTACATTCTTTATAGAAACATACATTTTTGCACATACCAACGGTTGGATAAGAGTAGTTATATTAGCAGTGATGATATGGCCCTGGCTTGCAATTAAATCAATGCATATACACATTTCCAATATTCTTATTCCCCTTTCAAACCGTAACATTGAACAAGCGCGATATGAATTATCAATGATCGTTGGACGGAATACAGCTAAATTAGACGAAAATGAGATCAGTCGAAGTGCTATTGAAAGTCTAGCAGAAAATACTTCAGATGGAGTGATTGCTCCACTATTTTGGTGTGTCGTTTTGGGTTTGCCTGGTTTGGTCGCTTACAAAGTGATTAATACGGCAGATAGTATGATTGCTTATAAAACTGAAAGATTCAAAGATTACGGTCTGATAGCTGCAAAAATTGATGACGTCGTCAACTATATACCAGCAAGATTAACAGCAGTTTTATATTCAATCGTGGGCTTAGCTCCTTCCAAAATTCGAGGCCTCGGTAATGAGGCAAATCTGCATCGATCACCTAATGCTGGATGGCCTGAAGGAATGGTGGCTCGCATACTTGATGTAAAGCTATCCGGACCAAGAGCTTACAATAATAGTTTGAGCAACGATTCTTGGCTTAATGAGAGCGCACCAGACGCTACACCAGCCTCTATTGGAAAAGCATTAAGTTTGTTTCATAGAACTGTAATCGTGCTAATTTTTCTGTTTTTTATTTTGGGTACTGTTTTTATTTGAAATTTGATCAAATGACTCTCGTCCTAGAAAGGTTTAGCGCTTTTGCAATATGTAACTATCCATTATCCAACCATTCAAGTTGCGTGCATCAGCTCTAATTTCTGTGATTTTCTTTGAGACATCCTCAACCCAACCTTCTAAAATCATTTCATTTTCCATTCCAAGGTAAGCTCCCCAATAAATATATAGCTTTGGCTCTCTAAGCGATTGAAAAGAGCATTTACCATCTAGCATAACCGCAACAGTTTTAACCCCTTGAGGAAAACCACATTCTAGTAAATTGCGTCCTGTTGTTACGATGAACGGCTTACCAACTTCATTGATCGGAATTTTATGTGCGGCTGTTAAAGCCTGTATTGATGTTATTCCAGCAAATACTTGTATTTTTGGCATAGGCTTTAAACGCTCAGCAATTCGCAGTGAGCTATCGTAAAGCGACGGGTCGCCCCAAATTAAAAAAGCAACTTTAGTATCTTCAGAACAATTTTCCTTAATGGCGCTTGACCATACACTAGCCACATTGTCATGCCATTTCTCAACCCCCTCTTGGTAGGAATACGACAAATCTCGTGAAGGCAAGTCAAATTGAACAATCTTGGTTTTTTTACCTTTAATAATTTCCTTACATATCTTTAGTCGCACATCTACCAGTTCAGACTTTTCACTACCCTTGTAAGGAATAAGAATAAGGCCAGCTTCCTCTATAGCTCTTCTCGCTTGTATTGTGATATGCTCAGGGTTTCCTGTCCCTATTCCTACCAAAAATAACTCAACCATCCGTAAAATCTGCCAGTGGGCCATACATAATTATAGCGGGTTTTGAACCAACATTATTTTTTAAAATGTCTGCTAGCTCTTTTATAGTTGTTCGGCGAATATACTGCTCCGGAGTAGAAACAGATTCTACCAACAAAGCTGGCGTTTTTAAATCTAGGCCATAAACTTCTAATTTTTCAACTAATTTTGCAAAAGTACGTTTTCCCATAAAAACAACCGTAGTACTGTCTGGATCGGCTAATGCTGAAAAGTTAAGATCTTCCGGCAAGTGACCTTTCGTATCATGACCTGTTACAAATTGAACGCGGCGCGAGGTAAACCTTCTAGTCAATGGGATATTTGCGGCAGCAGCTGCGGCAGACGCAGATGATACTCCTGGGATTATTTCGTATTTAAAGCCTGCCTCCCTAAGGGCCAATTGCTCCTCCTCAAGCCTACCAAATAAACCACTATCTCCAGATTTTAATCGAACGACATGCGCTCCAGTTTTGGCGTAATCAACTAATAGCTTACTAACATGGTTTTGCTTCGGCGACTTCCGACCCGCGCGCTTGCCAACTCCTACAAGGTCAGCTGATGGTTTGGCATGCGCCAAAATTGGTCCTGCAGACAAATCATCGAATAAAACCGCGTCAGCCTTCGAAATACGATTTACAGCTTTTACTGTTAGTAGTTCGGGGTCTCCAGGACCTGAGCCAACAAAGCTAACGAAACCACTCATTTAGTTCCCTTCGCAATTAAATGGAAAAATGTTCCAGAAACATTGCCACGACGCGACCCTGTTTGTGGTAAGCTGTTTCCATCAGCGTCCATTATCTCCAATAAAGGTTGATCAGGCTGATCCAAAATAGAGCTATAATGAAACTCATGTCCACGCAAGCAGTCTGAATGATCAAATTTTAAAAATGGTGATTTTGGAAACGCTTTACGATAGCCCAAATTAAACTTTCGCTTTTCATAGCTTGTAACAAGTCCAAGTAAATCAGCCATTTGGTGGCTCACTCCATCCTTATCTACCAAACACTTTCCTAGAACCATATAACCACCACATTCACCATGGACGGACTTTGTCTTCGCGTGATCTCTCAATCCTGCAAGAAATCTATCTGCACCGGCTATTTTTGCTGCATGCAACTCGGGATACCCCCCGGGTAGCCAAACCAAGTCAGCAAATTTATCTGGGGATTGGTCATCAAGAGGCGAAAACGGATAAATCTCTGCCCCAGCTTTATGCCACCCCTCCAGCAGGTGTGGGTAGGTGAAGGAAAACGCTTCGTCCTGTGCTAGAGCAATCCTTTGGGCAGGTGGCTCTATGAATTGATCTTCAAATTCTGAAAGCTGAGATGATTTAGCCAACTCAACTAATTTAACTATATCAATATGATCTTCGACAAAATTGGCATAATCAACTATGGCTTTATCTAAATCCTGATGCTCAACGGCCTGTACCAACCCTAAATGCCTTTCAGGCAAAACCAGATCACCGCGTCGAGGTAAAGCACCCAAAACGTTAATTCCAGCCTCTTCCATACCATGGCGGACATAACGTTCATGTCGTTGACTGGCAACTCGATTTAATATTACCCCTGCCAGCGATAGATCACTGTTATAATGTAAATAACCCAAAGCCGTCGCGGCGGCGGACTGAGCTTGACCACTGACGTCAATTACTAGAATGACTGGCCATCCAAAAAACATCGCTGTTTCAGCGCTGGAGCCAAAACCTGTTACACCCTGTTTAAGTACTCCGTCATAAAGTCCCATTGATCCTTCCGCTACAATTATGTCGGACCCAAGAGCTTTCTGCTCTATAGACCTCAAAGAAGCAGAACCCATGGCCCATGTATCCAAATTAAAAGAAGGTCTTCCTGCCGCAAATCTATGAAAAGCTGGGTCAATATAATCTGGACCACTTTTAAACGGCTGTACTTTGAAACCTCTATTACGAAGAGCCCGCAATAGTCCAAGAGTTACCGTTGTCTTTCCTGTCCCTGAACTAGGGGCTGATATTAATAAACCCCTATGCTTTTTCATTACCGATAAAACTCCTCGCATTTGTCGGCCTGTAACGCCGGTCATAATCCTCTGCATATAAACGGCTATTTTCGAAGTTTTCCGATCCTATCGCATTACCAACCAGAATTAATGCTGTCCTTTCAATGTCTGGGTCAACTGCATTAATTATCGTATCAAGAGTTCCTCGAAAAATTTTTTGCTCTGGCCATGTTGCACGAAAAATAACCGCACATGGGCATTTAGGTCCAAAATGTGGAGTGACCTGCTCAACAACATCCTCCAAAACTTGTATTGATAGATGGATCGCAAGAGTTGCTCCAGTTTTAGCAAAATTATCTAGTGTTTCCCCCTTTGGCATTTTTGAAGCCCGACCTGATGTTCGAGTTAATACAACAGACTGAGCAACTCCTGGCAAAGTAAGCTCCGTTTCAAGTGCTGCTGCAGCTGCAGCAAAACTTGGCACTCCTGGGGTAACCGTATAGTGAATACCTTCTAATCTCAGCCTGCGCAGCTGTTCTCCCATTGCAGACCAAACTGATAAATCACCTGAATGTAGGCGAACTATTGATGCTCCATTTTCAATACCAACTTTTATCTCTTTAATTATTTCCTCTAAATTAAGAGGAGCAGTGTTAATTTTTTGCGCATGAGGTGGACAATGAGCTAGAATTTCGTCAGGAACAAGAGACCCAGCATACAAACATAAATCGCATTGAGCTATTAGATTTCTTCCCCGAAGAGTGAGTAAATCTGGTGCACCGGGACCTGCGCCAATAAAATGAACAGTCATTAAAATTTGCCCTTGGCTATTGAACATGTTGCACGCCGGTCAGCCGAAATTTCACGGAAGACGATTAATTCTGCTTCAGAACCTGCCGCAACTAAAGCACAAGCCTCTGATATACTGCCGGTATTGCGAAAGTGCTCTGACATGACAGATTTCGTTTCTGTCTGAATACTTTCTATATCACTTGGATTTATTGCTAAAATCTCGCAACCAATTTCTCTAGCAAAAAAAATTAATGATTTGTGGTTAACCTTATCTTGTGGAGCCGCAAGTACCATAGGTTTAGAAAATTTGTGCTTATATATTGTATTTTCAAAAGCACTTCTGAAGCTGTCAAAAGTTGCATTACTTCGAAAACCAAAGCCAGCTGCGATCATTTTTCAACACTCCATTGTGTTATCGGATAAGCGGGTTGCCATAAGTTCTTTGAACCGATTGCCCTGGCTGTCGAAATATCGATGCGAATTAAATTTCCACCATATTCAGTAAATGCGTCGTGTAATATAGTTTCAGTCTCCAAAGTAACAGAATTTGCAACCAAACGGGTTTTTTTTGGAACAATTGCCCACAATTTTTTCATTAATTCTTTTGTTAACCCCCCACCCACAAAGACAGCATTGGGTGGCTTAAGTGTCATAATTACTTCCATGTTAGAGCCCGTATGGAGAGATAAATTATCTAGGCCCAGGTTGTTAACATTTTGCTTAATAATAGCGCAACGAGATGGGTCTCTCTCAACGGCAGTGGCATACAATGATTTATCACGCATAAGCCACTCAATACTAACTGACCCCGACCCTGCACCCAAGTCCCACAAATGTTGGCCGTATTGTGGAGCCAATGCGGTTATGGTTAATGCCCTAATTTGACTTTTTGTTATTTGGCCATCCGTTTCAAAGAATTTATCATCAATGCCAGTAGACAATGGAACTGCTGAGCCGAGACCGTCAACAGCAAGTGCTACACATACAGGATGCTGCACATCAGATAAATTGTATTCTTCGGCTGCGATTTCCCTTATTCTTTCATTATTTCCACCCAAAGCTTCTAAAACGTGGACCCTGGTTTGACCAAAACCCAATTTAGATAAGTAATGAGCCAGCGCTGTAATCTGATCACCATCTCGCATTAAAGCTAATATTTTTCGTTTTGGCACGATTAATGACCTAATATGTTCAACAGCTTTTGCATGCAATCCGACGCATGAAATATCCTCAATTGACCAACCCATCCTCGCGGCACCCCAACCAAATGTTGATGGGCCAGGAAAAACCTCAATATCGTCTAGGGAAAACCTTCGCAAAATAGTGGCTGCAGCTCCATACCAAAACGGGTCGCCAGAGACTAAAACGACAACTTTCTTACCTTTATATTTATCGAGTAGTTTTAATCCGTCACTGAATGGTACCGGCCACTCTAAAACCTTACTTCCAGACAAGCCTAAGAGACGTAGATGTCTTGGTGGTCCAATTATAATATCTGCAGAGTCAAGTCGGTTTTGACTTACATCTGCAAGATACTGTAAACCGCTTTCACCTATACCAATTATCGTGAGCCAAGGATTTTTCATGTCACAAAACCTTTTGATACTCGGTGGGACATCGGAAGCCACGCATCTTAGTAAGCTGGTGGCACTTGCCAAAATTAATGCCACCCTTTCTTTTGCCGGCCGTGTCAAGCGAACTAAGCCACAGCCTATACCTATACGTATTGGAGGCTTTGGAGGTCCAGAGGGTCTGTGTGATTACATTGTCCAAAACAAAATTACCCACGTTATCGATGCGACACATCCATTTGCCGAACAAATTAGCTGGAATACTTTTAAAGCTTGTACCGACTTGAGAATACCCTTTGCGGCGTTGACACGAAATCCTTGGGTTAAAGAACCTGGCGATAATTGGAAAAATGTTGACAGTGTAAAAGCGGCTGCAATTATGCTCAAAAGTCATGAGCCAAAAACCGTTTTCCTCGCAATCGGCCGAATACAAGTTCCTGAATTTAAAATTGCTCAGCAGCATAAATATATTTTGCGTCTGGTTGATCCATTTGAAGGAAATTTGCCTCTTAAAAACGCTCATACGATTATCTCGAGGGGACCCTTCGAAGTTTCTCATGACATCAAATTGATGAGTGAGAATGGAGTAAATATTATTATCTGTAAAAACTCTGGTGGTACTGGAGCTGTATCTAAGTTGCTCGCAGGTCGCAGGCTCAAGTTGCCTGTTATAATGATAAACAGACCAAAGCTTCCAGAGAGAATAACTTTTCATTCGCCTACAGAGATTGTGGAGTGGCTTAAACATTAGCTATTCTCCATAATATCTTGGCGTATAGATATAAAAATTTTCCACTCCATCCCGCTTGATCTTTCTAGTGTATGATGAGCCGACTAAAACAACAGTGCGCATATCAGCCATTTCGGGAGTAGCATCAACAATTTTCATCGAAGATAAATTTTGCGTAGGTAAACTTACATCCCTTGCAAAGGCTATCAAACGATCACCAACGCCCTCATCAATCAATATTGACAAAGTTTTTTTAAATCCGTCAGGACGCGCCTTTGATCTTGGATTGTAAAGAGCGATCGCAAAGTCACCTTGGATTGCAAGTCTCAATCTTTTCTCAATTACATCCCATGGCTTTAGATTATCACTAAGATTTATGGTACAAAAATCATGCCCAAGAAATGCTCCGACCGCAGCCGAAGCAGCTAACATCGCAGTCACTCCAGGCAAAACAGTGACATTTATTTCAAAAAACTCAGTTGGGCCATTTTCAATTACCTCAAAAACAGCAGAAGCCATTGCAAAAACACTGGGGTCTCCAGATGAAACAACTACCACGTTTTTCTTTCCGTCCAAAGCTAACTCAAGAGCCAACCTTGCTCTTTCCAATTCTACGCGATTATCACTGGAGTGTATCGTTAGGTTTGACCGAGGTTTAATTCTGTCGACATATGGACCGTATCCAACAATATCTGTCGCCGAAGAAATAACCTTAGCTACTTTTGGTAAAATCATATCCGCATCACCCGGGCCAAGACCGACGACAAACAAACTTCCCTTTTTGTTTTCACTGTAAGGACTCACTTCGATCATGGTCTTCGTCCCATGCCATGAACCAGTATAATGCTAAAGTAGGGCATTTCCTCGCTGAGATAGTCACTAAGTTTTACAACTTTTTGATTTTCCATTGTTGCATAGTGTACCGACCAGGCTCTATTAAAAAGATTGGCTTCTTTTAAAGCAGCTTTGACTTTTTGATAATTCTCTCCAATTTTCATAATCACAAGAGCATCTGTTTTATTCATTTGGTAAACAAGTTCTTCCTCAGGCATTGTGCCCATTAGAACTGTCAAAACGTCATCGCCCCACGTAATAGGTTGCCCAGTAGCAGTCCAAGCTCCTGACATACCAGTTATAGCCGGAACCACTTGTATCCGAGCAAAATTGGCAAGTCTTGAATGCAAGTGCATAAATGAGCCATAGAAAAACGGATCACCCTCGCATAGGACAACTACATCTTCACCATTCCCCAAGTATTCTTTCAGTCTATTGCAGCAATTTTCGTAAAACTCGGACAGCACTTCATTATAGCGTGGATCTTTCAGTTTGATCTCGGTCGTTACTGGATACTCTAATGCGATTTCATTAACATCACGAGATAAAAGAGGTGAAGCAATAGTCCATGCATGACCCTTACGACCTATTTTTCTAAAAAAAGCTATATGCTTCGTAGCACGGATTAACCGATCGGCTCTTACTGACATTAAATCAGTAGCGCCTGGACCTAAGCCTACACCATGTAATTGCCCAATATCTTTCATTCTTCACGACTTGCGAGAGCATTAATTGCAGCGACAGTAATTGCACTTCCACCCAAACGCCCTTCAACAATGCAACAAGGAACCGGGGCTTGCTTCCACAATGCATCTTTACTTTCGACCGCGCCAACAAAACCAACTGGACAGCCGATTATGGCGGCTGGCTTTGGGCAATCAGGATCTTGTAACATATTCAAGAGATGGAATAATGCGGTTGGGGCATTACCTATTGCAATCACCGCACCCTCCAAGCGATCACGCCAATGCTCCAACGCTGCTGCAGATCGAGTGTTATTCATAGTCGAAGCTAATTCGTAAATATCTGGTGCATTTAAAGTGCATATTACATCATTATCAGCTGGCAATCTGCGACGGGTTATCCCTTCGGAGACCATTTTTGCATCACAAAAAATCGGTGCACCGTTCGCAAGGGCGGCTCTTGCAGATCGAACAAAGCCACTGGAAAAATGAATGTATTTCGCCAACTCTACCATACCGGCTGCATGGATCATACGCACGGCAACTGGCTCTTCATCCACACTAAAGTGATCCAATTTGCTTTCTTCACGAATAATTCGAAATGATTTTTTATAAATGGCCGAGCCATTCTTTTCATACTTATGTAACATTTTAAAAATTTACTCTATCAAAAAATTTATGGTCATCAACATGATAGGGAGCAACATCGAATAATTCACAATTTGGTAGGTATAATGCCCTCCAAGGTGTTACGCGAATATTACCTGAGAAAGAGGCCCGCTTTAATACTTTAACTAATTGTGAGGCATTAAATTGGCCAGAATTTAAAGCAAATGAAACTCCTCCCTCTATGGACCCAAGTTTTTTGAACTTTGTTTCTTTCGGAATTGGCGATGAAACAAATGACGGCGGACAACCCGCCATGGAAACCACAGTAGAAACACGGCTAAATTTATCAGAGCGATTTGACATAAACCAATCGACCATATCTTTAATTTGATACTCAATTTCGCTGTAATTTACAGTAACGCCAGCATCCGCACCATCTAGCACAAGCAACACATCGTGTTCTTTTAAATATATGCGAATATCACCAGAATACTGTATGCATCTAGGCTGCTCAAAATAATCCAATACGAAGCCAAACTTCGGCGATAAATCTTTTAAATCTAATGCTACAAGACGTCTATACAAATCCCCAAACTCCTCGGATAGCATTGGTGATACCAGAATTTGAGGAGCGTTATCTACTTCAGGACAACGAGAGCCCAGTCCAATGTCAACCAGCCCATCTACCAATTTTCGATGTGACCGGCTTGTAATACCTCGAAGCTGAAAGTTAGCTCGATTTGTCAAATCCATCAAACCATTACCATATTTTAGGCTAAGATCACAAAGGCCTAAAAGTTGTTGGAGGCTTATCGAACTGAACTTTGGTTTTACGCGCACAAGCAAACCATCCATAGTTTCCATTGGCTTAAGAACCGACGGACACCAGCCTTTTCTACTCGCTATATTTCTGACCTCATCTGTCATCTTTAACTATCAACATTAGCAACCTCATTCTTCAGCGCTAGTAATTGAGATTGAATTGAGTTCCTTCTGGTGATCCATATCTCACTTTGCTGCAAAGCACTGAAACGCTCGATCATGGACTGCAATGCCTGAGGATTCTCTTCTTCAAGGAATTTGAAAACATGTTCATTGCCCAGTGTAGAAAGAAAGTATGCATCAAAAAGATGGCTCTCCACTAAGTTGGCGAGATTTGCAAAAGCCCCCATATGTTCAAGCGTAGCGGCTAGTTCTGCAGCACCCCGAAACCCATGCTTAAGCATACCATTAATCCAATTGGTATTTGTAGCACGTGCAATTACGGTTTTAGCAATTTCTTCTTTAAGCGTGCGCGCCTTTGGAGCTGATGGAGTAGTAGCATCCATATGATAAAGAGATACCGCTTTTCCTCCTACACTAGATTTAGCAGCGGCGAAGCCACCCTCGTGAGCGGCATAATCGGCTGCCATCAAAACGTCTGTTTCAGCTAAGTCCTGTAAGTGCACAAAGGTATCAATTTTTTTAACACGATCTCTAATACCAATTTCGTTACGGAAAGCTTCGTCTCCATCAATTACCCATGAACTATTTTTAAACCACATATCACCAGCTTTAGATCTTGCTTCCTCTGAGTAGTCATCCATAGAACAGCCTATATCTAATCCGTACTGACCCGGAGCGGGCCCATACACACGTGCGCTGCAAGTATTATTACGCTTTAAATATGGGTTCCAGTCAGCCGATTCATCACGATTTGCGAGAAGCTCAACTGCCTGATTAAAAAGCTTGGATAAAGTAGGGAATACATCCCGGAACAGCCCAGAAATACGTAATGTAACATCAATTCTAGGCCGGTCTAACTCTGCAATAGGAATGATCTCGATGCCCGACACACGCTCTGAACCATCACGCCATAATGGTTTTACACCCATCAAGGCAAATGCCATTGCAAACTCCTCTCCAGCAGTTCGCATCGTCGCGGACCCCCATAAATCAACCAATAATCCCTGAGGCCAATCTCCATTATCCTGCAAGTTTCTACGAATTAGCTCGTCGGCTAGTATTTTCCCTTGGGAGAAGGCGGCTTTTGTGGGTACTGACAGTGGGTCAGACGCATATAAGTTTCGGCCGGTGGGCAGAACATCGTTTCGGCCTCGGTATGGAGATCCGGCAGGGCCGGCGTCAACTCTAAGCCCCCTTAAGGCAGCTACAATACCTGATCTCTCATTTTCTGCGCAAGCTAGATCCACATTTTGATTTGTGCACCGTCCATAAACGTGGAGACCATCACCAAACTGACTTTCTTTGACATCACATACAAAGCGATCGATGCGTGTCAAAGCATCGGCCTCAGACATCTGACCAGTTATCCCTAAATCGCCATGAATTCCAAGAGACTCTGCCGTTTCGTAAATATCTAGTTTAAGTCTTTCACGGCGTTTCGGATCCAAGCCATCCGCATTCGAAAACTCATCTAAAAGTGCTTCTAAACCAGCATATCTTTCCGGAACCTCACTTTTACGTAACGGTGGAGGGATATGCCCCAAGGTTACTGCTCCTAGCCGACGTTTTGCAGTGGCAGCTTCTCCTGGGTCATTTACAATAAATGGATAAATAAACGGCATCGAACCAGCTAAGGCATCTGGCCAACACTCATCTGATAACGCAACAGATTTTCCAGGTAGCCATTCCAAAGTTCCATGTGCGCCCATGTGAATAACAGCATCAATATCCTCATTTTGCAACCACAAATAAAAAGCCACATAGGAGTGTCTTGGAGTACGACCCAAGTCATGATACTCTTCATCTCTAATATCTGGGCGCCCTCTCTCAGGCTGCAAGGCTATGAGAGACAAACCCTCCCTGAAAGCTGGAAATCTAAAGCAATTGTCCACCACATCTGGATCATTTTCGGGCTCTCCCCAAGCTTTTCTAAGCATATTTTTTAACTTATTGGGAAGAGTTCTTAAAGCAGCTTTGTAACTTGCAACAGGCCATAGAATTTGCTCGTTTTCTAATCGCGCAGGAATATTCGTTAAATCAAATTCTGTAAGGGAACAATCAGTGGCGACGGCAGCGGCTGAGGCAATTGCATCGAGCCCTACCGCATGAGCCATTTGCCATTTTTTACCAGGGTAAGTAGACAACACAAGTGCGACTTTGGGAACTTCTTCTTTTTTATGTTTAGTCTGTAATTTTATCCACTTATCTATCTTTACCGATATCTTATTCACACGTTCCTCTAATGGAGAATGGATAAAACGGCTATATTGCAGATTTTGATCTTTTTTAGTTGCTTCCTTTGTCGAAACAATACCGGCAAATATCTTTCCATCAACTTCTGGGAGCACCACATGCATTGCTAAATCTGTAGGCGACAAACCCCTACAGGCATCAACCCAATTTTTTCTATTCGATGTTGACAAGGCAACTTGAAATATAGGAGCAGTAGAAATATCTAAAGGCGAGTATCCGTTGACACCTTTTGATGAAAACGAAGTCGCATTAATTATTGCAACGGGTTGTATATCCTCGATCGCTTTTTGAACCCATAAACCGTATTTCGGGTTTTTCAGAGTTGGTGAAAAAATTCCTACAACTTGATAACCCAACAAAACAAAAGCGCCTGAAAGCCGTTCTACTGCAGCCATATCTTCAGATGCTAAAAAAGACCTATAAAATATTATGGACACTACTTGGTTATTTTTACTGCTCACAAACTCGGAAACAACACCCTTCTCAAGGGACCAATAACCGACTTCTGGTAGAGATTTGTCTCCAATAATTGGAGCAGCGTATAAACCTGCAGCTATTGCTAATTGGGCCAAAGCAGCGGCAGCTGCTTTTGATCCACCGGTGTCTGTCAGTTTTTTCAATCTTTGCAAAGTAGATTTTGGAATAGTTGAATATTCGTCCAACCTGATATCTTCACGTCCATCTGCAGGAAGAACAGCTAAAGCAATACCCTTTTCTTGGGCTAATTGATAAACTTGCTTTAGCCCGTATTCCCAATACTGAACACCACCAATTAATCTTATCAAAATACCTTTAGCGCCAGACAAAGTTTGATCAATATAGGTGTCTACGGAAAGAGGATGTTTTAACGCAACTAAATTTGCTAAGCGAAGCGATGGCAAGCCCTCTCTCTCCTTTCTCCACCCCTCACTAAAAGCCCCTAAATCGCTATCGGAAAATGACAAAACAACCAAATCAGCTGGAGTTTGCCTAAGATCCATGGGGATCTCCGTCTCCTCTAGACCTTGAGCTTCTCGGAAAACGACATGCATAATCCGCTATCCCAACAATTCTGCTTCTACAGAAGAACGGACGATATCATCATGTTCGGCTATTACAACAAGACAGCCCTTCTTATCTTCATTTGCACCCCAAGCACGGTCATACTGCCATCGTACTCTAGCCCCTACTGCCTGGACTAACAATCGCATCGGCTTGCCCCGTACTACCGCAAACCCTTTGACTCGAAGAATATTTTGCCTGATAGCTAAACTTTCTATTCTCTCCACAAGATCTTCTGGTTTTTCAAACTCCGGCAGATCTACAACAATACTATCAAAGTCCTCATGATCATGATCATGAGGACCATCATGATGAGACGGTCTTGCATCTATGTCATCTTCAGCGGCGGCCTCCAATCCAAGCACCACGCGAGGTTCAACTTTACCCTCAATGACATCAATTACGGGAAGAGTGCGAGGGCCTCTCGACTTAATAAAGTTCTTGGCTTTTTCAATCTCGTTTTCTGCTGCCAAATCACATTTTGTCAGCAGCACCAAATCAGCGCAAGACATTTGATCATCAAAAACCTCTGAGAGTGGCGTTTCATGATCTATGCTATCATCTGCCTCTCGCTGCGCGTCAACAGCTGCCACGTCTGGGGCAAAACGTCCACTCGCAACAGCTTCTGCATCAGCCAGAGCGACAACACCGTCGACGGTAATTTTTGATCTTATCTCTGGCCAATCAAAAGCCTTCAACAGAGGTTTTGGAAGCGCCAGACCAGACGTTTCTATTATAATATGCTGCGGCTGAGGATCTAATTTTATAAGAGCCTCAATAGTAGGTATAAAATCATCGGCCACCGTGCAGCATATGCAACCATTGGCTAATTCCATAATATTTTCGGCAGGACACTCTGGAATGGCACAACTTTTGAGTATGTCTCCATCAACCCCGACGTCACCAAACTCATTTACTACAACAGCCAAACGCTTACCGCCGGGATTTTGCATTAGATGCCTAATTAAGGTAGTTTTGCCTGAGCCTAAAAATCCTGTTACTACAGTGACCGGTAACTTTTCATAATCAGACATTTTTTTAATCCTCAATTGGTGGTATACGGGCTACACAATTTTTACGAAAATGCTCTGGACGTTCTCTCCATGGAACACGACCGTCATCAGAGTCTCGGTATTTAGATACGCCCTCTAAAATAGTTTCTACATGATTGATCTCATCCAAGTTCCCATAGACATAGGACCAGAACCCTTGAGCTCTAAGCACAACAGAGCATCCATTGGAACAATTGGCTAAACATCCTACTGATTTTATGTGTACCCCGTGAGGGACTTCAGCGACTACCAAATTGTCAAACAAGACTTGCCCTGGACTTTTGAAACCCTCTGGTAAACTCCGACCCTTTTTGCAGGTCGTACAAACAAGTAACTCAACATTGGATTTATCCACTGTGTTTTCCTATTTTACGGGAAGATAACAGCGGCTGATAAGCAGTTTTTGTTGAACCGGCCTTCATCCGACATTAGGTCACCTCGCCCAAGTTGGTCTCATGTTGGCAGGTCTCCCGGCTTGCAAATTGGGGTTACCCCCCGAGGTACAGCCTTCCCAACTAATAGTCAGTGGCATTTGTACTTCAATTTGGTCACGGTCGCGAGGGCGGCTGCGATTTATGCTTTTTTAATTGCACTCTCGCATTCCCTTTTCACCTGGATTAAAACAGGCACCAACATAATTGGTATTACACCGGCTTATTTAATTGTCAACTGAATTGGACTTTAGAATGAAAGCAACTTCTTATTCGAGTAAAGATGCAGAACGTCACGCTGAAAAAATGCGGAAAATAAAAGCTGCCAGAGATAAAATGATGGAGAACAAAACTGAGGAAAAAGGCCTGATTATTGTAAATACTGGCGCAGGTAAAGGGAAATCTTCTTCTGGATTTGGCATGATTCTTCGATGCATTGGGAACGACATGCAAAGTGCAGTTGTCCAATTTATAAAAGGCAGCTGGATGACTGGAGAGCGAAAACTATTAAGAGAGAAGTTTTCAAATCAAGTACAGTTTGTGGTGTCTGGAGAAGGATTCACCTGGGAAACACAGGATAAAGATAGAGATATAGCGGCTGCTCAGGCTGGGTGGGCAAAGGCAAAGTCTTTTATCCTTGACCCAGCGATTGACTTTGTCCTGTTGGATGAAATCAACATTGCATTACGTTACAACTATATAGATATTGATGAAGTAATAGACTTTTTACTTAGTGAAAAGCCCCACATGACGCACGTCTGCTTAACCGGCCGCAATGCAAAGAAGGAACTTATTGAAGCCGCGGATTTGGTTACAGAAATGGAGGTAATAAAGCACCCCTTTAGGGACGGGATTAAAGCACAAAAAGGAATAGAGTTTTAATACTAGGAGCAAAGTTATGACACGTGCGATAATGATCCAGGGCACCGGCTCAAATGTTGGTAAGTCGATGCTTGTCGCAGGTCTTTGCAGAGCAATTAAAAATAGAGGTATAAAAGTTGCACCTTTTAAACCTCAAAATATGTCTAATAATGCGGCTGTTACAACTGCTGGTCAGGAAATTGGCAGAGCTCAGGCATTACAAGCTCGAGCATGTGGTCAAATAGCTGATGTTCGAATGAACCCGATATTGTTAAAACCCGAGTCAGACATTGGGTCACAAGTGATAGTAGAGGGAAAGCGTTTAACAACAGTTTCAGCGCGAGATTACGCTCAATTGAAACCGAAATTGATGAAGTATGTTTTGAGTTCGTTTAATTCACTGAAAGAAAATAATGATTTAGTCATCGTAGAAGGAGCTGGTAGTCCGGCAGAAATAAATCTGCGTGAAGGAGATATTGCAAATATGGGCTTTGCTGTCGAGGCAGAGGTGCCGGTTATATTATGCGGAGATATCGATCGAGGTGGAGTGATAGCACAAATTGTGGGTACTAAGGCAGTCATAGATTCGGTTGATAGAGAAATGGTAGTGGGTTTTTTAATCAATAAATTTCGAGGCGACACAAGCTTGTTTGATGAGGGGTACAATTCGATAGAAAAAATGACTAACTGGAAAGGGTTGGGTATTGTACCATGGTTCGAAAGCGCCTGGAAATTACCAGCCGAGGACTCAATGGACATTCGCTCGGTCAATAAAAATCAAGCTAAATTTAAAGTTGTTTGTCTCTGTCTTTCCAGAATGGCAAACTTTGACGATTTAGATCCTATATCGCAAGAGCCTGATATTGATCTTGTGATGCTTACGGCTGGTAATGCGATACCCGGCGATACAGATTTGGTCATCATACCTGGTACAAAATCTACTATTGGAGATTTAAAATTTTTGCGCGAACAAAAGTGGGATCTTGACCTAGCTGGCCATATCAATCGCGGTGGATATGTGCTTGGAATATGCGGTGGTTACCAAATATTGGGTAATACAATTTCTGATCCTGACGGGATCGAGGGACCCGCTGGACGTACTGAAGGCTTAGGTTATCTTGATGTTCAAACAACGATGACAGCAAATAAAAAAGTTACGCCAACCGCAGCAGTACATTTGGCATCCGGTGCTCAAATAAATGGTTACGAAATTCACATCGGCGATACCATTGGCAATGACTGTTCCAGACCATTTGCAACGTCTAATGGTACGCCAGATGGTGCAATAACATTTACGGGGCAGATAATGGGAACATACTTACACGGTCTTTTTTCTAACAATAGTTTCCGACAGTATTTCTTAAAAGATATTGGTGCTAAGCCGTCCAACCTTGATTACGATCAAGAAGTTGAAAATATACTTGATAAGCTTGCTGATCACATGGAAAAAAATGTAGATATTGATGCTTTTATATCGTCAGCTCGTTAAAAAGTAGCTTGCTAACCAAAAAGTAAGTTCTAGAAGTTAAATAGTATTGATACAAAAGGTAAATGAGTATAATATTTAGTCATTCTAGCGGTTGTTTAAATTTATAAGCGACCAGGGAATTTGGAAAAGTTAAACCAAAGCCGCGCCCGCGACTGTATATGGTGAGCTAAAGTGATTTACCACTGATCTTTGTATAAGATTGGGAAGGTACTTATGCGATGAACCATGAGCCAGGAGACCGGCTAGAATAGTAAAAACGACCGCCGTCGGGTGTACGGTAAGGAGACAGTTATGATTCTAGCGAAAACGCAACCTGAAATAGTGGGGTCTCCAAATTTGGCTCTATACCTTTTATGCTTTATTTATTATTTGTAACCCTCTGTTATAAATGAAGAATTTTCATCTTAAGGGTAAGCTTTTTACTGATTACCAAGCGCCATCCTTATCAGGTGTTGAGGTAATATCTGGAGCGTCAGTTTCTGTAAAAAATGTTTCCCTGTCACTACCACGAAGTAATCACAACATCTTAGATGAGATTAGTTTTGACTTATCGCCTGGCCGTGTTCTTGGTATAGTAGGACCGAATGGCTCCGGAAAATCAACGCTGCTTAGGCTTTTATATCGGTATCACAAGCCTACCACTGGAACTATTGAGATTGGCGGCACAGATATTTGGAAAATCACAGCTCGTATGGCTGCACGCAACGTCGCGGCAGTTCTACAAGAGCAACCAACAGATTTTGCTTTAACAGTTCGGGAAATTGTTACCCTTGGCCGAACTCCACACCATGTTGGCTTTGGCGGAAGCAATGGTGCGCAAGATGGTCATATAGTGGACGCTGCGCTAAACCGAATGGATTTAAACGGCTTTTCAAATCGATCTTTGGGCACATTATCAGGTGGAGAGCGCCAGCGCGTTATGGTTGCCCGAGCTCTAGCACAAGAGCCGTGCGTTTTGATCTTAGACGAACCAACAAACCATCTTGATATTCGTCATCAGTTAGAAATTCTTGAACTTATCAAAAACCTCCCACTTACGATTGTTACCTCACTGCATGATTTAAACATTGCAACAGACATCTGCGATGAAGCTTTAATACTTAAAGACGGAAATCTAAAGGGTTCTGGCGTGCCAGAAGCAGTTTTTTCAGCCGAAGCAATCTCAGGCACGTTCGAAGTCGCAGCAAGTTATGAGCGGCTCGCACCTAGTGATAAAAACCTGCTAACTTTTAATCTCAAAACATAAGAAAGAAACCAATGAAGAATACTTTTATTATTACTATTTTTATGTCTTTTAGTGCGAGCCTTTTGCTCGCTGAAACTACGGTAAAGAGCTGTGACCGCACTGTGACATTTGAAAATCCCCCAGAGCGTGCAATCTCCAACGACGTTAATCTTACAGAAATGATGCTCGTTCTTGGTCTCGCCGATCGTATGGTAGGTTACACGGGCATATC
>CENJ01009826.1_pt1 | contig 18636 bp, 16 predicted proteins | sample 356161 | NCBI WGS metagenome assembly CENJ01 (sample SAMEA2619531, study PRJEB7988) | marine metagenome | biome: marine biome (ENVO:00000447); feature: surface water layer (ENVO:00002042); material: "saline water (ENVO:00002010), including plankton (ENVO:xxxxxxxx)" | depth 5 m
CCCACATGCGACGGAACGTGTGGCAGTTGTGCATAACGGAATTATAGAGAATTATGCTGCACTTAAGGCCGAGCTTGAGGCACAACAGTGCCGTTTTGAAACCGATACTGATACTGAAGTTATCGCGCATCTCGCTGATTCTTATCTCAAGCAGGGGCTTAGTCCAAAAGACGCAGCGAATGCTACATTTGATCGTTTGGAAGGTGCCTATGCGCTGGTTTTAATTTTTAGCGGTGAAGATAATTTGCTAATCGGTTGCCGCCAGGGCACACCACTAGCGATTGGTTATGGCGAAGGTGAAATGTTTGTTGCTAGTGATTCGTACGCATTGGCGCCGCTAACTAAGAAAATAGCATTCTTAGAGGATGGTGACCGCGTAAATGTGACACGTGAAGGCGCTTTTATCTATGTGAATGATAATGAGGAAGTAAGCCGTGAAATTCGTATTACCGCGCAAAGTGGTGCAACAAGCGGTAAGGGTGAGTATAAGCACTTTATGCTTAAGGAGATTTATGAGCAGCCTGCGGTTATCGCGGATACTTTGAACTCGTATGTGCACCCATCAACAGGGCGCATTAATGTCCCTGAAAATATCGTTGAAGCTTTATCAAAAGCGCCACGTATTACGCTGATTGCATGCGGTACAGCTTTTTATGCGTGTATGGTTGCTAAATATTGGTTTGAGCAGGTTGCGCGTATTCCGTGTGAGATTGATATTGCGTCTGAATTTAGGTACCGCGAAGCGCCGCTTCCTGAGGATGGGGTTTGTATTTTTGTCTCACAATCTGGTGAAACGCTCGATACATTAGAGGCGCTTAGATATTGTAAATCGCAGGGGCAAACGATTCTCTCAATTGTTAATACGATTGAAAGTACGATTGAGCGCGAATCTGATTTGGTGCTGCATACTTTGGCTGGACCTGAAATTGGTGTGGCCTCTACCAAGGCATTTACAACACAAATTACGACGCTTGCATGTATGGCGTTTGCAACGGCGCGCGCTAAAAAGGCGATTACAAGAGAACAAATGCAGGAAATGGCGGAAGCGCTTCGTCATGTTCCTACTATTGCCGTGGATATTCTGGGGCATGATGAAGCGATCTTGAAGATTGCAAAGGATATAGCTGATGCGCGAGATGTACTCTATTTAGGCCGCGGCAGTTTGTACCCTCTTGCGCTAGAGGGTGCGCTTAAGCTTAAAGAGATTTCTTATATTCATGCAGAAGGCTATGCGGCTGGTGAGATGAAGCACGGACCGATTGCTCTTATTGATGATAGCGTTCCCGTTGTTGTTATTGCGCCGGGAAATGATCCTTTGTTTGAGAAGAATGCGAGTAATATTCAAGAAACTGTTGCGCGCGGTGGTAAGGTCTTTTTGATCTCTGATGAAAAAGGTGCGGATGCGTTAAAAGACTTATCGACATGGTCTGTAGCTATGGGTGAAGTTCATCCTTTTGTTGCACCGATTTTATATGCGATTCCCGTGCAGCTTTTATCATATCATGTTGCAGTGATTAAGGGCACAGATGTAGATCAGCCGCGTAATCTTGCTAAGTCAGTGACGGTGGAATAGTTCAAATTTATAGCAAGATGGCTTTATGCTCTCTTGAGGGTGGCTGTTAGGAGTCCTAGGCCTATTAGAATTGAGGCGCTAAGGAGTTTTCTGTATTGATGAATTGCGGCACGAACGCGATAAAAAATCCAATAGATTTGGGATTGAGTGTTGTGACAATGGCGCTATCTCTGAACGCGGTCATATGAGATTTTTTAGAAACTTCTGCGAGCTCATTAGATGCTTCTTTTGATGAGCGAATCATCTTCCACCCCATCCATATAAGATAGAGTGCCCCAATCCATTTCATGACATTGAAAATAGCTGCAGGGGTTGAGAGAATAACACCTAGTCCAATGAGCGTGAGTGACATCGCGATGAGATCACCTACAATTACGCCGCCTACTATGGCTAAGGCGATGCTGCGCCCATGTGCGAGGGCATGAGAGATAACAAGTAAAATTGTTGGCCCAGGTGATGCGAGAATAAAGATGCTGGCAAACACAAAGGCGAAGTAAAGATTGAGTTCCATTGCCATTCTTCTTTATTGAGTAAGGCGATTTTTTTTTATAAATCTTCGCTTTTTAATGGGCGTGTGAGAAGAGATTTGATGGCTTCGTCTAAGTCCTGCTCGCCTGTAATGATTGCGTTCACACCTTCGCAGACAGGCATTTCAATCTTTAGCTTTTGGGCAAGAGCTGCAATAGCTTTGGCGGTATGGACGCCCTCGGTCACCGCATTACGGCTAGAGAGGATATCTTCAATTTTTTTGCCTTCACCAAGCGCCGCGCCAAAAGAGAAGTTACGTGATTGCATTGATGAGGCTGTGAGGACAAGATCACCAATCCCGCACATGCCAAGCAGTGTTTCCTTTTTTCCGCCTAGGGCTTCGCATAGGCGTGATGTTTCGGCAATGCCGCGTGTGATAAGTGCGCAGCGTGCGCTTTCCCCAAGGTGCTTACCGTGAATAATGCCGCAAGCAATTGCGATGACATTTTTAATGGCGCCGCCAATTTGCGCACCTATTAAATCATCACTGAGATAAGGGCGCATATAGGCGCTTGAAAGTGCCTGTTGGCAGCGCTTGCCTATTTCAGGGTCTTTTACTGCTATTGTATAAGCGCATGGAAGTCCAGCAACGATTTCAGCAGCAAAAGTTGGGCCAGTTAAGACCGCAATATGGGCATCGGGTACAATCTCTTCAGCTATATCTGAAAGAAGCTGACCGCTGGCGATTTCAATACCTTTTGAACATATGACCAGAATAGCGCCCTTGGGAAGTTTGTTTTTAATACCTTCAAGGGTGGAGCGAAGGTGCTGCGCTGGTGAAACAAGCAGGAGTATTTCGCTGGTTAGGCAGTCTTCGATGTTATTTGTCGCTTTTAGATTTGCGTTAAGTTCAAAACCAGGAAGGTAGAGTGTATTTTCATTTTCTTGGTTAATGGCACTTACAACTTCGGCTTCGCGTGCCCAAATTAAACAGTCATGCCCTGCTTGAGCATATCCTTGGGCGAGGGCTGTGCCCCATGCGCCTGCGCCAATGATTGAAATTGAAGTCATGAGAACCTCTTGAATTTTATGCTTTTACCCCTGCACCATGCCTTTTTTCTGCTGTGGGATCAAGCGGCCAACGCGGGCGGGCTTTGAAATTTAGTGGATCACTTAGTCCTGCTTGAAGGCGCTCTAGCCCTGCCCATGCAATCATTGCGGCATTATCACCGCAGAGTTTAAGGGGTGGGGCGTAAGGTTGGACTTGTTTTTCTTTGCAAAGGTTTTCTAGGCGTTCTCTGATGGCTATGTTTGCTGCTACGCCGCCTGAGAGGACGAGCGCTGGGGTTTGTGGCTTATATTCTTCGATAAAGCGATCAAGCGCTCTGCTGGCACGATCAGCTATAACATCGGCAATCGTATATTGTAGCGCGCATGCGAGGTCGGCTATGTCTTTACGTTTTAAATCACCTTCTGGAAGCTTATCTACTGCGAGGCGTACAGCTGTTTTAAGCCCTGAGAAAGAAAAGTCTAGCTCTTTGCGGCCTTTCATAGGCTTAGGAAGGTTAAAGCGTTTCAGCGCTTCTGTAGGGTTTTCGCATAGGCTTGCAATTTTTTGTATTTCTGGTCCACCTGGATACGGTAAACCCATGAGCTTTGCGCTTTTATCAAAGCATTCACCCGCTGCGTCATCTAAGGTCGTGCCCCATCGTTTATATTGTCCAATTCCTTCGGCTACGAGGATTTGCGTATGACCGCCAGAAACGAGCAGAAGCAGGTATGGAAATTCCACATTATCACTCAGGCGCGGCGTTAGGGCGTGCCCTTCGAGGTGGTTAACGGCGATGAATGGAATATTTTGGCTAGCGGCTATGGCTTTGCCAGCCATCATGCCAACGATTACACCGCCGATAAGTCCCGGGCCAGCGGTTGCGGCGACGCCGTCTAGATCTTTGAAGTCAAGCCCTGCATCATCCATAGCGGCTTTGATAAGGGTATGAAGATGATCAATGTGGGCACGTGCTGCAATTTCTGGCACAACGCCGCCAAAGGCGCGGTGCTCTTCGAGTTGACTTAGGACGATATTTGCGAGAATGTCCTTATTGTCATTGACGATGGCTGCAGATGTTTCATCGCAGCTGGTTTCGATGCCTAGAATATTCATGAATAAAGCTATATATGAGAGTTTATGGACAATAAAGAAAAAATTAGAACTCTGAAAATCGGTACGCGTGGCTCGGCGCTTGCTATGGTGCAAACGCATACGGTACGTGATGAGCTTAAGAAGCATTATCCTGATCTTGATATTCAAATTGTAGAGATATTGACCTCTGGAGATTGGAAGCCATCCGATGGTGAAGTGCGTTTGAGTGAGGCCGAAGGTGGAAAGGGGCTGTTTGCTAAAGAAATTGAACAAGCTCTTTTAAGTGGTGAGATAGATATTGCCGTACATTCAATGAAGGATATGGATTCATTTTTGCCTGAGGGCCTTGTTATCAATCATATGTTACCGCGTCAGGATGTACGTGATGTTTTGCTCTTGAAATCAGAGCTACGCGATCAAGTTAAAAAGATATCAGACTTACCAGATGGTGCTTTGATTGGCAGTGCAAGCGTTCGCCGTGCAGCGTTTTTATTGGGTGAGCGTCCAGATTTGAAAATTGTACCTTTGCGAGGGAATGTGCAGACCCGTATTAACAAGGTTCGTGCAGGTCAAGTGGATGCGACATTTTTGGCTATTGCCGGACTAAACCGCTTATTTATAGCGCATGAAGCGGATATTATATTGGATATTTCCGAGATGTTGCCTGCTGCTGGGCAGGGCGCTGTTGGGATTGAGATGCGTGAAGGGGAGGAGGAATTAAGCCGTATGCTTGATAAAATCTCCTGCATCAAGACTGTTAAATGTGTAAAGGCTGAACGTGCGGCTTTGCAGATGTTGGATGGATCATGTCGCTCACCTATTGGTGCTTATGCCCTTTTAGAGGATGTTAAGATGCATTTATCTATTAAAGTTTCTAGCCTTGATGGTCAGCATGTTTTTGAGCAGGAATCAAACGTGGAAGTAAGAAATATAGAAGATGCGCAAGACTTTGGTTCGGAGCTTGGTTTGACTTTGAAAAACTCTATTCCTACAGAGTATCTTTCATGACACGTATACTTATTACCCGTATTTCGGAAGAGGCGAATGCATACCAGGCTGAGCTGGAGAATGCGGGTTTTGAGGTTTTGAGCGCGCCTATGTTAGAGCTGAAAGCTTCGAAAAATGAAGTGCAGCCCGATTTTTCAATTTATGATGGTCTGATTTTTACAAGTGCACAAGGCGTACGTTTTTTGGATGTTTTACCCGATGATCTGTCTTTACCTGTATATTGTGTAGGCTCCCATACTGCTAAAGCTCTTAGCGATAAAGGGTTTGTAAATGTGATGAATGCAGAGGGTACAGCTCGTGATATTGTGCCTTTGATCAAAATACATACGCAACCGTCTCATCGTCTATTGCATGTATGTGGCAGGGATGTCGCCTATGATCTTAGTCATGACCTTACGGCCTTAGATGTTCTTTATGAGCGCTATGTAGTCTATCATGCGGATATGGTTAATGATATCGATGATGATGTTGTAAAATCTTTTAAAAATCAAAGGGTTGATGGCGTAATTTTTTACTCAAAGCGTACACTTAACAACTTTTTGTACTTGGCTGAAAAAAAAGAGTTTTTGAATGATTTGAAATTTGTGGTGTGCTTGTGTATAAGTGTAGGGGTGCGAGAAAGCGTACGGACGGGAGATTGGGGGAAAGTCTTAATTTCAAATGAGCCAAATCGCATATCGATGATGAAATTGTTACAAAAATGGAGCAAGGAATTATGAGTGCATCTAAAGAGCCTGTAGAAAATGCTGTTGAGGTGATTGAGCGATTTGGTGGTATCCGCCCGATGGCTAAGAAAATGGACGTTGCCGTTACGACTGTGCAAGGGTGGAAGAAACGTGATGTTATTCCAGGTGCACGCAGGCAGAGTGTGATTTCAGCTGCTAAAGAGCATGAAATTGATTTAAGTGATCTGATGAGTGATGCAGCGCCGGCTAATGAAAATGATGGTGTGGTTGAGAACTCATCTGATACAGTTGAAGGCGAGCCTCAGGTAGAGACTGTTGTCAAAAAAGAGGATATTGACCCTATCGCCGCGCCAACGAATAACGCGGATCAAGATGCGGTTTCCAAGAGTATAGTGATTACACTTATTCTTGTTATTTTGGCTTTGGGAGCAGTAATTTTGCTTTTCTGGCCTGAAGATAAGAAAGAAGCAAAGATGGATGCTGAGAATGTTAATGTCAGCGCTATTGGAGGAGAGGCGGCGTCCGAGGGGGATAAGCAGAGTTTTTTTGGCGCAATGATCCCAGAAAATCTTAATAAGCAGATTGATTCAATTAAAGTCCAAGCGAATGAAGCGCAAAAACAAATTGGACACGTCGTCGATAAAGCAAAGGAGGTTTCAGCGGACGTACTTGCAGATGATGCAGGCACTGTCGCTGAGCGATTTCAAAAATTAGAAAAGCATGCAGCTGAGATTGCGGAGGTACCTGCAATCGCTGATTTTTTTTCACAGTTCAATTCGCTTAACCTTGGTCAAAGTATAAATAATCAAGCTGAAATTGATAAAGCACTTGCGGTTATTGCGGGGGTTCTGGATGAGCAATATGCAAATCTTGGGTTAAATAGTAAAGAGCCAGCAGCTAATGATGTTGAAGAGCAAATTCGTTTATATAACGAAATAGATGAGCAAGGTCTTATTGAAACGGCGCGTCAGGATAACAAGTCTGTTAATAATGTTTTTGCAGGTGTGCCTTCTGAGGATTTAAAAGCGGCTGCACTTTTGTTGGGTATGAGTCAGTTTCGTTCGTCTTTAAACCGTAATAATAAGCCATTTGCAGATGATTTGAATGTTCTAAAGTCTTTGATTGGTCAAGATAACCCAGCGCTTGTTGATGCGCTTGAAAAGTTGGCACCACAAGCCGAGAAGGGGGTTCTAACACCATCAGGCCTTAGTCAAGAATTTAAAACTATTGCAGGGGACGCTGTTGTTGCTTCATTAACGGGTGATGATGTGAGTCTGGAAGAACGTACGAATGCACGCATCAACGAAGTTTTTCAGTTAGAAAAAGATGGTGAGCTTATTACAGGTACGGAAACACAATCCAAACTGAATGAAACACAGAAAAAGCTAGATGAAGGCAATATTCTTGGTGCTATTTTATCTGCGGAATCAATTGATGGGGAGGCTGGTAAAGTTCTTCAGCCATGGTTGAACCGCGCGAAAGCAACATTACATGCGCAGGGCTTAGACAGTTTACTGACTGAAATTGTTGGTACGGGTACTGTCTCTCAAGATAGTAATATTTTGAACAAGGTTGAGGAGCAGATACGTGTGATTCAACCATCAGAATTTGTTCATGATGACGCCAGCGGATACAGCATCTATATTCCTGCAGAGACAGCACCTGTAAACTCTGGTAATCTATAAATTACCGTAGTGACCGATATTTGATTCGGATATGCGGCTATGATTTACGGTCGGGGGTAATATGATCAAAGCCTTTTGGTTTGCCATTAAAGTTGGCCTTGTTGTTGCAATCGCGATATGGATTGCTGAACGTCCGGGGTTTGTGCGAATTGAATGGCTTGATTATGTCGCGACTATCCAAATGGGATTCTTTTTACTGCTTTGTGTGATCGCGATCCTGATTTCTATTTTTGTTTATCGTGTCATTGCGGCTATTGTTAATTTTCCTAAAACATATCAGAGATACCTTGAGGTTAGAGGGTACGAAAAAGGTGTACGTGCTTTAACACTTGGTATGGCTGCTGTCGCTGCGGGTGATGAGAAAATAGCTGTTTATCAAGCGCATAGGGCTACTAAATTAATGCCGGAGGATACAGGGCTTACGAACTTGCTCACGGCACAAGCAGCACGCTTAGATGGACGTGAAGACGATGCGGTTAGGGCATTTGCAAGATTACTTGAAAATAAGGAAGCGTCATTTTTAGGTGTCCGTGGGTTGTTACAAGCTGCGATTGACAAAGGTGATTATGAGACGGCTAAAAACTTAGTTGATAGAGCTTTAGGCTTGTACCCAAAACAAGGATGGATATTAAAAACAGCTTTTGATGTGTATGTACGTGCGGAAGACTACACAGAAGCCAGAGTGTTGTTGAAACGAGCAGCCAAGGCAGGGACAGTTAAGTCTGAGACATTGCATTCTGATCTCGCTGCTCTTTACTTGGCTGAGGCGCTGCAGGATTTTGAAGCTGCTCGAAATGAGCGGGGTATCAAGCTGATTAAGCAGGCGCTTAAGAAGAGTAAAGACTTTATTCCTGCAAGTGTCGCTCTCATTCAATATTATATTGATAATAACGATATTAGTAGCGCGAGTAAGCTGCTTAAGAAATATTGGAGACGAGAGGCTCATGATTTATATGTCCCGCAATGGCTATCTATCTATAAGGGTGCATCAAGTGAGGATAAGCTGAAGCATATGCAGAGCTTGCTTAAAATCAATGAGAGAAATGCTGTAGCATGTATGGAGACTGGTAAAGCTGCACTTGAGTCTTCGCTTTGGGGTGAGGCACGTAAATATTTTGAAAAAGCAGAAGCTATTGAACCAACGGCCTCTTTATACCGTTCTTATGCGCAGCTTGAAGAATTGAGTATACATGATGAAGCGGCGGCACGCACTTGGTTGGAGAAGGCTATTAATGCGCCAGTAGAGCGGCAATGGGTATGTCAGGAAACTGGCCGTTTGTATACGCAGTGGAAGCCTATTGCACAGCCACATGGCGCTTTTAATAGTATGATTTGGGGGCGAAGTACAGATTTACAAAGTGATAATGCCTTACTCATTCATAGCGGGCAATCAACGATGCAAGGCTTAGTTCACGCAGTGTAATTTTTTTTAGAGCTTAATTTTTCTTTTTTCAATCAGTATCACGAGTGTAATCCCAGTGATATAGCCGCCTAAATGCGCGCTCCATGAAATGTTACCAGGCGTTATGAGACCAATTAACGTCATAAAGAGACCCCAGAAAATTAAAATTGGCCAAGGACCTTTTTTCTTTAAGATCTTAGATGTTCGCTGCTTTAATGCATGTTGGCCGTTGGCTATAGCTGCGGCTGAATAGACCTGCGGCTGATTGGAGAGTTGACGAAGAATGTTTAGAAGAAGAGCTCCAAATAGGCCACTTATGCCACCTGATGCACCAATAAGGGCTTGAGGACTGAAGGGGCTGATTAGAAAGAAAAGAAGTGCTCCGCCTAAGCAGCTAATAATGAAAAACTTAAAGGCAGCGCGTGCGCCATATTGTCTTTCAAAAGCGATACTCAGGGCTAATCCCATAACTAGGTTAAAGCCTAAATGCATGAAGCCACCATGAAGAGCTATATGTGTAAATAATGTAAGGGGCGCTAACCAGCTCCACTCGAATATTCCGGTAAAGACACCCGGTGTGAAGCCGAAATTATGAATGATTGAGAGTTGCTGCGCAGAGCCAAGGAAAAAGATGGGCAAATTAATTAAGAGAAGCGTCATAAAAAATGTACGAGCAAATAGAGGAATTTTATCGTAATTTATGAAAGGTTCACTTTGTTCTTTTTTTCGCTTTTTATATTCCGCTCGTATGCGTTTTTCTTCGTCAGACTTTAGTTTTTGACGTTCTTTACTGCCGGGGAAATTTACAATTTTATTTTCAGATCGATCGTGACCGTTAAGTTTTTTGCTCATAGCTTGATCATAGAATAGTTTTTTATAAGCGCAAATAAATTATGCGACTTGTGAGTGCGGCTTCAAGGGGTGATCTTTTGTTGGGAGCTGTGCCGGGTTTGTATTCCAGTTTCCATCATGCTGCCAGTGACAATCAAGCGAACGTACGGTGTTTTTAAATGCGGCGTACAGTTTCTCCATCAGATAACTGGACTTTTCCCTGATTTCTTGGTTTTGAATATGATTGTATGGTTTGTCTTTGGTGCTTATTGTATGCTTTTTAACACTGTTTTCGTCGGCTAGTATAGCTTTGGCGCCACTACCATTTTTGTAGAAATTGTCTGCATCATCGCCTGTGTTGCAATAGGTTATATCTATATAAGTTGTTGTACCGTTTGCGTTTGACTGTTTGATGTTTACTGTACCTATGTGATGCTCGTGTATATGGCCTGCAAAAACTTGCTCAGCGCCCATAATGTGCGCAAATGTTGCCATTTTTTTTCGAAATGGGTTATTAACTACGCCTTTGCCAATTTCTTTCCACATATTGGTGTAGTAGCCATTATTTTGTTTTTTGTGATCGTGTTTCCTGGCTTCAAAATAGCGTGTATTGAAAAATTTACTAATGGGACTTCGGTAATTTGCATCGGCGTTTTTATCGCCTTGATGTCCGTGTAGGAATAATGAATCTTTACCGCCGACATTGGCTAGGAAATAAGGTTTAAACTCTATGCCATGGATGTTTTGGCCATGCAGCGCTTCTACTACATTATCGTGATTCCCAGTTACGTACACTATACGTGCTCCTTGTTGGGCTTTGTCTATGCAGACATCTAGGAATTGAAGCATGCTTTCGATGCGATTTGGTGGGTAAATGTTTTTTTCAGCGAGTTCTGCAAAATTTTTTGGGAATTCCTTTAGGCCAATTTCTTGGAAATAATGAAAGATTTCTTCGAAATCAATGATGTCACCATTAAGTACGAGTAACTCTACATCACTTAGTGCGATCATTTGCATATGTCCATCGGCAGCCGGATGTAGATTGTCACCATTATGACTATCAGAGACGACTAGTGCCGATTTATATATTGGTAATTCTTTATTTTGGGCTTCTGGTCTGAAAACCCCAGATAGTGCTATTGGAGGCAGCTCATGCCTCGTAATGGAGTGCACATTAGACTTTGCGCTCATTATTCTAAACCTATGTTCGTCCGTGTTTTATAATTTGTTCCCGTTAAACAAATTATGTTTCTTTGATAATGGATTGTCAGAAAAATGCAATGGAACTTTTTATATGTGAAAGTAGAAATTAAGCAAAAAAAAGCTGCCCTATATTAAAAAAGGGCAGCTCGCTTAGTTGGTCCAGCTTAAAATAGTAATTCAGAAAAATGCGTTATAATTGTCCTTATATTTAGCTTATTGTCGGTCTAAAGCCGATATCTGCATTTTTCTCACGGTCATAGCTATATGTCGCTGTTTCATCGCCTGAAGGCTGCATGAAGGCTGGTGGTGTATATTTTGTTACAAATTTACCAGCTTGCGCGAGCATGTCCGTAGTTGAAACTTTTGCGTGTTGAATACCGTGTGCTAATTTGCCCATTACATTTGCGTAAGCATCTTTTGCGATTTGTGTACCCATCACAACCATATCTACAATTTTACCAAGCTCCGGAACTTTACCTTCAAGAGCGCTGCCGAATGCATTTGCAATCTTTTCAATGTCCTCAAGGCTTCTTTTAGGCTTTTTGCCACCTGATCCACCTTTGCCAGAGCTTGTTTCTGTTTCGTCATCATCTTCATTGTTGTCATTCACAACCTCGATATCCACATATGTAGGTGTTTGGAATGAAACAGGATAATATTTTAATTTTTCAGGTGTGAGGTCTTTGCCACTCATACCTGCTTTAACCTCAATACGGATTTTCGATGGGTCACGCCAATCTAAAATCACGCAGTGGTTTTTGTATTCACCAGTTTGTTTACAAGGGTGAACCAAACGCTTACCCGGGTAAAACGACTCGGTGATGTTTGATTCCCTTAGAAATTCTTTAACATTAACTTGCATTGTTTCCTTCTCCTCTATAATCGCTTTTTGTATATTTTGTCCCGTCTTTACGCAGGCTGTTTGCTATAGATTTAGGCCTATAATGGCGTGTAATTCTTAACAAAGGTTTAACTAGCTTTTAAAAAAATCATTTTTTTTTATTCATGTTTTTTTGAATTTATATGCAAAGTTCTGTTATCATTAATTTGTTAATGTTAGGGGCTATTAAAAAGATGCGTTATTTACGTTCAGGATTAATTATTGGTTGTATGTTTATTGGACTGGGGACGGCTTCGGCTCAATTCCGGATATATAATACGCCAGAAGGCATAGAAGAGCCGCAGGTTGAAAACAATAATTCTCGTCCGTCTATTTACATTGCCCCAAGTCAGGATAATACTATGGCTAGCTCTGGTATTATCACTGGTGGAACGCGCTCATTTTATGGCGATAAAATTCGCCTTAACCAGAATATCAAGTATGTGAATGAAAAAATTGAAATCTTCCAAGCGTGGCAGCAAAGCGGACGAGAGCCTGAAACTATTGAGGAAATTCAAAGTTATGCTAAATCTAGGCGCGGCCTTATTCAAAAAAAGAATTTAGAGCGAAGAAAAGCTCTTATTGCGCATCTTGAGCGTAAGAGCATTAATCGAACACAATATGCTAGCCAGCGAAAGAATTCGTCTGATGCAGATTATGAAGCGAATTTTACATTTGAAAACTCTCAATCAGGTGGTGGGCTAAACGCGAAGGCGGCTCCAAAAAGGACAAATAAGACGAATAGTGTAACTATCACTAAGCCACGTTTATTTGTTTCACCAAATGATGGAAATTAATTTATACTCATTCCCCTGATTAGCTTATGCCTGAATTGCACACGAGTTTAGTACGTATGTACGTGCCTTTGTCTTCGGTAGGTGTTTCAGTTTTTTTTCTTTTTAGTACGGTCATTCTTTACGCAGTTATTGGGCAGCCAACACCTGAATCTTACGGTTGGGTGGAATATATGCTGGCAGTGTTATTGATCTTCGCTGTTAGTTTTAATGGCGTACGTCATGCGTTGATTTATGATGCTAAAAGACCGTTATGGTGTATTTGGGGGCAAATATTACTTTTATATGGGTTGTTTGTTCCGACAATTATGTTTCTTCATAATGGTGGTGGTTATCATCAATATTTTCGAGATGTAGTTTCATTCTTATTTCTGTTTTTGCCTTTATTTTTTTATAAACGTATAGATGTTGAGCATCAGTTCTATGTTTTGATCGCTGTTGTATTTTTGGGTGTTGTATATTCGCTTCGTAGTTTATTGGGGGCTGACAAGTTATATTATTTATCAAACTCACCGGCCGTTTTATTTAGTGCAATTTTCTTATGTGGCGTGGCTTTAAAGCTATTTGCGGAGCGTTTTAGCTTTCGGTCTCTGTGTGTTTCTATAGTGTTTATTCTTTTTGCTGCTATATGTGTGTTTGCTATGTTTGAGGGTAAACAGCGTGCTTTTATTGGCTGTTTTGTGATTTCTGAGCTTGTGATTTTAGCCTTTTTAATGAGAGCGTACCCTAAACGCGTGATGATTATTTTAGCTATATTGTTTGTCGTATTTTATAACATAACAGTGGATATTGTTCCGTTTTTAGATGTGCTGTTAGAAAAGCATAGAATAAGCGGGTTAAATAGTCGATTGGAAGAGTTTCAGGCTGTTATGTCGCTGATATCAGAGGATTTAACGAGTTTGCTCTTTGGTAAAGGGTGGGGGGCAGGTTTTGCTTCGCCTGCTGTTGCTGAAGTTCATGTTTATTATACGCATAGTTTGTTCAGTTATGTTTTGCTTAAAGGTGGAATTGTTGGCTGCACTCTTTGCTTGTTCTACTTTTATGAATTGATTCGTTATCTGTTTTATCTTGGGCGAGGCCAAATAGTGTTGGTTTTAGCGCTTATAGCACCTTTGCTTGTTTCAGTGCTGTTATATGCTAGCTATAAATCCTTTGATTTTGGATTAGTTCTTTTGCTCGTTTCCTTAGTGATTGTCCGCGAAAATATACAAAACCATATGGATCAAAAAATCCATGGGGGTGAAAAGCCGCAGATGATTGAAAACTAAGCTCACATCATGTATCTGTTTTATTAATCAAATATATATTCCTCTAGAGAGTAAAGCTGGGGCTATGAGAGCTTATGCGTAGGCCGTCAATTTTATTTATTAATCGTGTTTATCCGCCTGTTCGTGGAGCTAGCGGGCGTGTTTTGTCTGATTTGGCGCGTAGTTTTGCTAAAGAGGGGTGGCAGGTTACGGTTATTACAACGGGGCCTTCCGATAAAGTTGAACGTGATGGGGCTATAAAGCTTATTCGAATTAAAGCGCCGGAGCGTCCAAAGGGAGCATTAAGCTATCTCAGAATTTGGATGAAGATGCTCGGAGAAGCCTTGAGGCTTCCGTCTTCTCATATTGTTGTAACAATGACTGATCCGCCTATGCTGGCTGTTGTAGGGCGTTTGGTTAGTATTTTTAAAAAGAATCGTCATATTCATTGGTGCCAAGACCTTTACCCTGACCTTTTACCTGCGTTAGGTGTAAAAGTGCCACGGTTTATGGTGAGTTTATGCAAAGCTATATCGCGCAAGGCGATGAAAAAATCAGATAAGGTAATTGTTGTTGGGCGTTGTATGGCGCGGCATCTCTCTTACGATAATTTTGATCCTAAACAGATTACGGTTATTCCTAATTGGCCAGATTTTGAGCTTGTACGCGATCATGAAGAGGCTTATGAGCAAGGAGAAGCTTTACTTCATTTTGGCGGTGAAAAAACAAAAGACTCTCAAAACAATGAAGCGAATGAACTTGTTCGTAGCTATGAAGAGCAGAAGAAATATAAGCCTAAGTTCCGCGTTCTTTATGCCGGTAATATTGGTCGTGTTCACCCTGTAGATACGATTTTGGATGCAGCAGAAGATATTAACAAAGACGAGCATAACGACATCGAGTTTGTTTTTGTCGGTGATGGACCGCGTTATGACTATATTTCGCAGCAACGTTCAAAGAGAAACTTGGATAATATTCGCCTGTTACCATATCAACCGCCTAGCCGTATTAAATCGTTAATGGAAAGTGGTGATATTCATATTGTTTCAATGAAAGAGGAAGCTGCTGGCATGGTTGTGCCTTGCAAGCTTTATTCAGCTTTGGCTGCTCAGAGGCCATGTGTGTTTGTTGGGCCTGCGCTATCTGAGCCTGCAAAAATTTTGAATGATTTTGGAGCAGGTATAGTGGTTGGCCAAGGCCAGGCTAAGGCACTCGCCGAGGCTATTAGAAAGATGCGTTATAACAGTGATGTGTGGTTTAAAGCGCATAAAGGCGCGGTTGAAGCTTCGCAAATATTTGTACCCGAAGAATCTATTAATGCATGGATCGAAAGGGCTTGGGGCGTTCTTAAGGCTGATTTAGAGGAATAGTTCTATGGGGCATGCAAAAGAGCAAACATTAGGAGAGTTTATTTTTGAAGTTTGGTGCGCTCGAAACTATATTTTTTCTTCTGCTTTTTTGTGCGTTTGTCTAGGCGCAATCATATTGTTTTTTTCAATACCTCAATATAAGGCTGTGATGGTTGTTGGGCCAGCGCTTTATATGGATAGTGCGTCGTCCCATACGAGGTCTTCTAATTCAGTTCAATATAGCGATGCGGTTGGAGCGTTTGATAGTTCCGCTTTATTACTAAGATTTATGTCTGTTTATGAAGGGGCGGCTATTTCAGAAATTATGCTGCAAGATAAGAGAATTATACAGGGATTAATGTCAGATAAGAAATTTATATTTCAGCAAGCTGACGAGGACTGGAACGCGCCGAAACTTGCGCATTATATAAGTAAGCGCGTTGTTTTAAATCAGGTTGGTGAGAGTGATTTATATCAATTGCATTATCAGCATCAGAATCCAAAATTTGCAGAATATTTTGTGCGTTTTGTGCATGGAACATCGGACATGCTCATTCGAAACTTGGTTTTAAAAGATATCAATGGGCGTATAGATTACATTCGTGCAGCATTGAGTGATACCGTTAACCCTGAACTTCGCCGTTCTTACGCGGATATGTTAGTTGAACAAGAGCGAGCACTGATGCTTGTTTCTACTTCAGAGTATTTTGCTGCACATGTTGTTGAGCCCCCTTACGTTCAGGCTAGGCCTGCTTGGCCATCTTATGGGATTTTTTGTGCGTTTGCTGCATTAATTGGCGGGGTAATCGGCTATATATTTTATGGCCTGAGAAACATGCAGCAAAACCAAGGAGTGGATGGTGAGGCATTGCCCGAGCGTCATTGGGGGTGGTCTAATACTGTGGCTGAAAATATGAATAATAAAAAAGATTCTTTTTCTAAGAGTGATGCGGCTGAGTAAAATGATTCCTGTAAGTGTTGTGATTATTACCAAGAATGAAGAGAAGCGTTTACCTGCGTGCTTAGAGGCACTAAAGGGCTTTGATGATGTTTGGATCGTTGATTCTTTGTCAGGGGACCGTACGCCGCATATTGCGATGCAATATAATGCCAGGTTCGAGAGTTTTATATGGAATAAGCGTTATCCTAAGAAGAGGCAGTGGTGTCTAGAAACGCTTGAGTTTAAATATGATTGGGTACTGTTTATTGATGCGGATGAACATATGCATGATGCACTTATTGCTGAAATTAAAGCGCTTCAATTAGAATCCGAAAAGAAATATGCAGGTTTTTTTGTGCGCGGAAAATATATTTGGAAAGGACAGATTCTAGAATATGGCCTTAAGAATAATAAAATCGCTTTGCTGCACAAAAAACGTATGATGTTCCCCGAAGTGAATGATTTAAACGTATCAGGGATGGGTGAGATCGAGGGGCATTATCAACCTGTTTTGATTGATGAGGATAGGGGGTATTGCATTGGTCAGCTTGAATCTGCGCTTTTTCATGTTGCTGAGCATGGCTGGAATGCACGTCATATGCGCTATGCTATTTGGGAGGCCGGCATGAATAAGAATAAAGCTTGGCCAAAGGATCCAAATTTTGTGCGCGAAATGTGCAAAAAACTATTCCGTGCAATGCCCGCGCGTAACTTTATCGCTTTCATACATTGCTATATTTTAAAGTTAGGGTTTCTAGATGGTGCGGCTGGATATGATTTTGCTAAGAGCCGCGGTGATTATTACAGGATGATTTCAGATGCCAATAAAGATTTGGCAAATATAAGTGAAGCTGCCAAATGAGTGTTTGTGCAGCATAAATTAGTATATTAATTGGTACCGAGCAGATATTAAGTTCTTGCCTTATTTTATATTGTTCTTTTCGACCTAAATATGCGTTTTTCTGAGATATACCGCCACTTTCGAATATGCATATTGGTAATGGGATATACAGAACATCCTGATTTTTCTTCAGCAAGATTGACGCAGTAAATTTATAATCTGCAGCAATTTTATAGTTTGTATCGTAGTTTAAATTGAGTGTTTCTTCTCGGGCATAGAATATGGCTTGATGATGTGTGAATAGCCCTTGTTCGATCCTTTTGTGATCCTTCGCTGTTTTGAGCTGCTGATCTTCGTAAGAATCGCCGTAGATAAGCGTTGGGGACTGTTGTACAGCCTTAATTTCCTGTTCGACTGTTTCAAGAATATATGGGCTAGCTAGGCTGTCGCCTGCATTTAAAAAGAGAAGATAATCACCTTTTGCTTTATTTTTGCCTTTGTTCATTGCGTCATATATGCCGTCATCAGGTTCGCTAATTACAGTGGCGTTTTGATGTTTTAAGAAGCTTTTGCTGCCATCAGTAGAGTTGCCATCAACTACAATCCATTCAAAGTCTCTAAAAGATTGGTTTTGAATAGATTTTTGTGTTTTTTGTAGGCCGTATAAGTTGTTATATGTAACCGTTATAATCGTGAATTTCATTTTTTTCATAGTGCGTAAAGTTTAACAATATATTAACGCTTTGACATTATAATTGGCGCAAAATAGAGCTATTTTGGATTTATTTTGTCTTAAAATAGCATTTGGGTAATAGGAAAGAGAATTTTCAATGGCAGAGCAAAAGACATTTGCTTACATAGATCCTGCAGCGATGCAAAAATTTGGAGTTTTTGCACAAGAGTTTATGCATGCTCTTAACGAAGATATTACCGGGCGCGGCGGGGCTGAAGAATTAGCCACTGTGTTGGAGCGTCATGCAGTAAATGATGATAAGGGAAATATTGTCTGGGAGGCGACGGCTGAAAAGCTTACGAAGGGTTTAAATACAATCTTACCAGATCAGGCTGTGAAAACAGCAGCGGGAACAAGTATCACTCGTGAAGGTTTAATGAAAGATGGAGCTGGTACTGCGCTAAAACTTCTTTTTACACAAGATGCACCTACAAATATTGCGGATATGGCTAAGCATTTGCTTAAGAAAGATCTTCAGGTCGATGCAACGAACTTAATGAAGCAAGAATCCCTTGCTATGTATCTTTATCGGATGGCTCCTGCTGGCTTATCTTATGATGTTCCTGAATCTACAAATATTAAGGGAATAGTTGCAAGTGCAATTAAGGCACTTGATCCTTCAATAGACATTTCTGCGTTTGAAAAATTTGGTGAGCAACAGAATTCTGGGCCAAAAGAGCATAATATTCATTCGGTTGAAGGCAGTCTAATGGCAGGATTTGAGTCGCTGAAGTCTGGTTCAACCAGTGATCTCGCACATTTTTTAGGCTATCCGAACAAAATGCAAAACCCCCGAACCGGTGAAATGGAATCCATTAGCTATAATAAATGGGATGCGCCAAATGGCAGCGAG